>Ga0180007_10004726_pt1 | contig 14249 bp, 17 predicted proteins | sample MM_PC_MetaG_FD_121122 | JGI IMG/M metagenome (GOLD analysis project Ga0180007, IMG submission 121122) | Groundwater microbial communities from the Aspo Hard Rock Laboratory (HRL) deep subsurface site, Sweden - MM_PC_MetaG | ecosystem: Environmental > Aquatic > Deep subsurface > Groundwater... | reverse complement strand
GTTTTATCTATAGGTATAGCCCTTTGTTCCTTATATACTCCACTGCCGCAGGCATAAGGAAATGATCTATGGGCTCTTTAGCCTTTATCCTGCGCCTTATTTCCGTTGAAGATATGTCTACATGCGGCATTTTCATACGCATTATTCTTTCCTCATAAGGGCTTTCGTCCTTCCACCCGGGACGGGAGACAATGACGAACGTGGTAAGGGCCAGAATATCGTCTATACGTTTCCAGTCACCTAGAGTGACGGAGGAATCACTCCCCGTGATAAAAAATATGTCCGCTCCGCGGTTCGTTTTGATGAAATGCTCTACGGTATCTACGGAATAAGAAGTCCCTTGCGCGTCTATCTCATATGTCGAGATCTCGAACCTTTTATCCCCTTCCAGGGATATACGTACAAGATTGAGCCTGTCCGCGACGGATATATCTTCGTTGATCTTTTTATGCGGAGGAATGAACGCCGGGATAAAGACCACCTTATCGAGGCCGAGGCCATGCCAACATTCCTGGGCAAGTAGAATATGCCCGATATGGATAGGATCGAATGTGCCTCCGAGAAGTCCTATACGCATGTCCCTCCGTAGCATATTAGAGTTCGCGAGTTTTATTGGGTTTGTAAGGTTTAGCTAAGATAAAGAGCCGATACCCGCATACCAAGTCAGGTTGGGACATTTCCCGAACGTAGGGAGGGAAGTGTCCCCTTTGCTGCTATCTTAAACAATAGACCATTGACTGTCTAGAACATCTAGCATGGTTAAAGCTGATTCTAAGTTTGGTCCGCGTTCATCCGGTTACAGTGTCATCGCATAGTCAAGCGTTTTGTCTCTGTTTTTGTAAAGTTTGGTTGTTCTGCCTTTTTGTATCTCTGTGCTGTTCAGCTAAGTGTTCGCCTACTTAAAACGCTTGCATGCCAATAACCTTTGCATTGCATCTGTGGAGCTTCTTTTTCTCTATTCTAGCCCTACTTCTTGTCCTGACCCTCTGACTCTAGCGAGCGCTAGCGAACGGTGACTCTTTGACTCTTATCTAGCTTCTGACTTCTAACTTCTAGCCTCTATTCTCTGATCTGCCCCGTACCTCGGACAACATATTTATATGTTGTTAGTTCTTCCAGCCCCATCGGACCGCGGGCATGTAGTCTGTCGGTAGATATCCCTATTTCCGCGCCCTTGCCGAACTCGCCTCCGTCAGTGAACCGTGTGGACGCGTTCACATATACCGCGGACGAATCGACCTTTTTAAGGAATTCCTCGGCATGCTCCTCATTGCGGGTTATGATAGAATCTGAATGCGCCGAACCGAATACGGAAATATGTTCCACGGCCTCTTGAAGGGATCGGACTACCTTTATGTTCAGTATAAGGTCCAGCCATTCCGTCGCGTAATCTTTATCGTCGGCTTTTTCGGCCACCTGCCCTAGGATACGGACGGTCTCTTTACACCCTTTAATGCGCACGCCTGCTTTCTTCAGCTTGGATGATATGGACGCCAAGAATCGCTCCGCTATATCCGTGTGGACCAGCATAGTCTCCATAGCATTACATACGCCGGGACACTGCAGCTTAGCGTTCAGACATATGCGTTCCGCCATATCAGGATCCGCGTCGCTGTCGACATATGTGCTGCATACACCTTTATAATGCTTAATGACCGGAACTCGGCTTTTAAGAGCAACTTCCCTGATAAGCGATTCTCCGCCGCGCGGCATTATCAAGTCTATATCATCCGCCGCTTCCAGCATAGCGTCGACAAAAGCGCGATCCGTATCTTCTATAAGAACGAACGCCCCTTCGTCGAGACCGCATCTCAAAAAGGCCTTTTTCAATAACGCGTATATCGCTTTGTTAGAGTTTATGCTCCCGGATCCGCCCCTGAGTATAACAGCGTTCCCCGACTTCACGCATAGGGCCACGCATTCCGCGGTCACATTGGGCCGGGCTTCGTAAATAATACCTATTACACCTATAGGCACTCTTACCTTTTCTATCAGGAGACCGTTCGGACGCGAGGTCTTTTCAATGACCTCTCCCACGGGATCTTTGAGGGCCTCTACATCCCTCATCATGGAGCACATACCGTCGATACGCTTATCGTCCAATGTCAATCTGTCTATAAAAGCCCTCGTCTCGCCGGATCTCTCGGCCGATGCTATATCCGAACGGTTGGCCTTTTTTATGGAGTCCCTTCCCTTATCCATTTCTTCGGCCATGGCCTTCAGCGCGCGGTTCTTCTCACCCGCGGTCAGCTGGCTCAACGCATCCGCCCCGCGCCTCGACACTGAAGTGATCTCTTTCATTCTACGCTTTGCGTCCATATGACCTTCTCCGTGATCAATCTTCTCTATCCAGTATAACGAGGTTATCCCTGTGAACGACCTCGTCATAATCCTTGTATCCCAATTCCTTTTCTATTGCCGCGGACGATCTTCCTTTGATCATGTCGATCTCGTTCGAAGCATAGTTAGAAAGACCGCGCGCAAAGACCCTGCCCCGCAGTGAACATATCTCCACAACATCTCCCGATGAGAACGATCCTTTCACTCCCTGTATGCCGCTGGGCAAAAGGCTTTTGTTACGCGCAGCGACCGCCTTCTCGGCACCCTCATCGACCATAATGGATCCTTTCGCCCTCAGACTGAAAGCTATCCATCTCTTTCTCGCCTTTAATGTCCTCTTTGCGGAAAGGAACCTTGTCCCGACATCTTTTCCGCTTATAATGTCCTTAAGGACATTATCCCTGCGACCCAGGGCTATCACGCATTCTATCCCTGACCTGGAAGCATTCTTTACCGCTTCCAGTTTACTAAGCATGCCTCCGGTACTTTCGGCGCATCCCTTACCGGAACATAAGGCCTTTATGCTTCCCGTTATCTCGCCGACCGAACCGATGATCTTTCCGTCTTTATCATAAAGTCCTTCAACATCGGTAAGTATCACTAAGAGGTCCACCTCAGCCAGGTCCGCCACAAGCCCGGACAATCTGTCATTATCGCCGCATTTTATTTCGTCGGTGGAAACGGAATCGTTCTCGTTGATTATCGGTACGGCCCCGTGTTTTAAAAGGGTGTTCAGAGTGTATCTGATGTTCAGGAATCTTTTTCGGTCAGCGAAATCCTCCTGAGTAAGCAGCATCTGACCCGTTATATATCCCCGTTTTGACAGATATGAATTGTAGATGTTCATCAAATGGTTCTGTCCGACGCTTGCCGCGGCCTGCATGCCCGAAAGAGAGAGACCTTTTTTCTCAAGTCCCAGAAGCCCCAGCCCGGACCCGACGGCGCCGGAAGATACCAATATCACTTCCATCCCGGCATCCTTCAGATCGGATATCTGGTTCGCAATGTTCTTAATTACCGCCTGATCGATCCGGTTGGCACTGTCAGTCAAGACCCGTGTACCGATCTTTATCGTGATCCTCTTTGTTCTTTTTGCTGACATTTTTTATTTCCTCGTAGATGGCCGCTATAAGCCCGTCAAGACCTTCGCCGCTAAGGGCCGATATGCCGTGCGCTTTTATCCCTATTTTTTTTCTGAACTCTTCGGCGGCCGCTGAGCCGTCCGTAATATCGATCTTGTTGAGAGCTATGACCCTCGGTTTATTATACACTTTCTCGTCATATAATTTAAGTTCTTCTTCAAGTTTTCTGAAATTATCCGCGGGGTCGGAACCATCCGCGGGCGAGGCATCGACTATATGCACCAGAACGCTCGTCCTTTCTATATGCCTCAGAAATCTGTCACCCAGACCTTTCCCGCTGTGTGCCCCTTCTATCAGCCCCGGCATATCAGCGACAACAAAAGTTTTATCATAAAAACTGACCACGCCTAGTTTAGGACTTTTTGTAGTGAACGGATACGGAGCTATCTTTGAATGTGACCTTGATATTCTGGAAACAAGAGTGGACTTACCCGCGTTGGGAAAACCTATGATACCCGCGTCGGCGACCATTTTCAGTTCCAACAGCAGGGTCTTGGATTCTCCATCATCCCCTTCCGAAGCGGTCCGTCCTCCGGAATTACCCCTTCCTCCGGTACCTCCTTTAGCCGCTATCAGGGTATCGCCTGCCCTGACAAAATCCCTAATAACAAGGCCGCTGGAGGAATCCGTGACTATCGTTCCCACAGGGACCCTTATAAGGCAATCTTTGCCTTTTTTGCCGATCTTCCTGTTGGATCCGCCGTTGATCCCTTTGTGCGCTTTGTGATGCTGATTGTATTTAAAGTCCAGAAGTGTGTTAAGGTTGGGATCGCTCTCGATGATGATATCGCCGCCGTCTCCGCCGTCGCCGCCGTCAGGGAAACCCCTGCGGTGAAAAATGTCCCTATATAGACTCTGACATCCCTTTCCGCCTCTGCCGCCCAAAACGTAGATCTTAGCTTGATCTATAAGCATCTCATGCCGGAGTTACATTCACGACTTTTTTACCGGAAAAAGAGACCACCCCGTCGCATTTAGCGAACAATGTATCGTCAGAGCCTATGCCCACGTTCATGCCGGGCTTGTACCTGGTCCCTCTCTGTCTGATGATTATACTGCCGCTGCTCACGGTTTCGCCTCCGAAAGTCTTCACTCCCAATCTTTGGGAGTTAGAATCTCTTCCGTTACGTGAAGAACCTTGTCCTTTTTTATGTGCCATGACCTCTCCGTAAATTTGTTCTTATCATTTATCCGCCCGCGCCTCTTGCTCTCCTGAACGCGTAAGGCTCAGTTCTATTTTTCGGTCTTTTTTGTTCCTGTTTTCTTAGCTTTAGGTGCTTCTTCTTTGTCCGCAGTTTTGGCGGTTCCCGGCAGATGCACGTCTTTCACTTTAAGCTGAGTAAGTTCCTGCCGATGCCCTTTCTTGGACTGCGAACTTTTTCTGTCCCTGTATTTGAAAGCGATCACTTTTTTACCCCGTTTATCGCATAAAATATCGCATTCCACATACGCCTCATCTATATAGGGCGTTCCTATAAGATATGACGCTCCGCTTTTACCGAACAGCACTTTTTCGACCTTTATGCTTTTGGATCTCTGATCCTTAATGCGGTTCACTTCTATGACCAAATTCTTTTCCACGCGCATCTGCGACCCTTGAAGTTCTATTATAGCGTACATCCTTGTTCTCCTATTGTTATATAACCCTTTTAGCAGTAAATGCTTATACAGAAAATCCGGGCGAAACCCTTCCCGGATGCTTTATGATATTATCAAATACAACGAGCATTGTCAAGCATTAACCTTTTCTTTCCTACGGGGTGCTATGGCAGGATCAAAAGCGTCCCCTTCCTTATTATCTATCTTCGCGCTGTCGTATAAACTACATCTCTTTCCAGGATTCTATCGTGGGCGGCAATTCTCTCAGAGTGTCGAACGCGTCGTCTATTATCTCCTCGCTGAACGTGACATCCGCTGTCCCGGTTATCGTAGTATCCACGGTGACACCGCTTTTTACAAAGATCGTCCCGTTTATCTCGGGGTTGCCGCTGATACTGAGGTCGCCTTCGACCCAGAGTACCCCGTTAAAGGTCCCGCCGGTAATATGGAAATCCCCGTTAACGATAAAAATGCCTTCACCTATCCATTCGTTATCGCTTACCGTCGATTCGTCGCCGGAACCGTTCACCCATGTGACTTTGCTGGCCGAATCGCCGTTAGCGAACGCTCTGTCATAATATGTGTCCGGAAAATAATATTTGACGATATCCTCCATCTGTGTTTTCGGCATTCCGAACGCGTTCTCAAAAGATATAACGGCGTTCTCCTCCACATCGCCCGTAACAACAACATTACCCTTGATGGACAATGTTCCTTCTGTGGCGATAGCGGAAATTATACTGCCGGGGGCGGGCGGGATAAGATCCTTCATTACCACCTCTATGGTCCTGGCGGCATTATCCACGCTACCGGAAGAACGGATCCTCAAAAGGTCAGCCGGCAAAGCTGCACCGCCGGCTTCGGTATTATATATGTTTGCGGTATATGAACCCGCCCCGAGCGTTCCCGACACGTCGGCCGTATTCGCCCAATTAAGATTCAGCTGTGTACGGGCCTTTTCCAATCCGGATTCGGCCAGATAGAACGCGCCCACGGAATCGTCTTGATGTTTTCCGATGATCACCTCATTGTTCGAGACCGTAACTATGGCCACGATCGCCAACGTTATCACGGCGATCACTCCGAGCGCTAACATAAGAGCTATTCCCTTCTTGTCCAAAACGCTCATTTTTGACCCCTTTGATCAATTCCTTAGATTCACTTTAGTGGATAACGCGGCGCCCAACGTGCGGCCGGCTACCTGATCTTCCGTATATATCTCGATCGTAACGACGCTGCCGTTAAGCGCAAAGACAAGACCCGGGGGAGATGCCCTGACATCGTCCGCGATCTTGTATTCGTCCCCTCCTGATCCGGTATCCGGATCATAAAAAACATCGGTCCCGCTGAGATAAAAACTCCTTTCAACCGCGTCTATCCCGCTGATATACCGTATTGTTGAAGTATTCGGCAGAGAAACGCTCGAAGCCTCGCGTATTCCGTCTGTTCCGCCCGCACCTCTCACCATCACATCAAGGGCTATCCTGGCCTGTCTCTGTACATCCGCGCGAGTATTGCCGTCTTTCCATGTTTTCTGCCCCATGGTGTAAAAGGCCATCATCCCGCCAATGGCCATGGTCAGGATAAAAGCGGTTATGATCACTTCTGTCAGGGAAAACCCTTTTTCCTCCGATATTCTCACACCCTCTCCTTCGTCATTACTTATAACTTATAAGCGCAACCAAGTCCAGGTCCGGATCGCCGACTGTCCCCTTGGTCATCGTGGTCCCCCATGCCGCTTTTTCCCAATTCAAGCATACGGTAACTATCAGGTTCCCATCGGAGTCCTGTGTTACGGTAGTGGTCCTAGTATCGTTGACGAGATCATCCCCGCCGAAAGCGCTGTCAACATCATTCTCCGCGGGTAACGGAACACTTATCCATCCCGCTATGACGAAGGGACTCTGCGATTTTACCCACTCCATTCTGTCCTGCAGCAAGTTCATGGCCTTTGCCCGGTTCTTCGTTCTCTTGATCTCCATATTTCCTACAATGAACGCCCCCATCATGCTTGTTATGACGACAACAAGTATAAGTATGGAAACAAGCGCTTCGACAAGGGTCATTCCCTTTTTATCGAAAACACGCTTTATTCCGCATGTCCTTTCGAAGAAAATAGCCACGATAGGCTCCTTAATAGGTCTACTTATAGTTTACCTGATCCCCTCGATTAAACCAAAGTTCCTCTACTCATTTTTCGTCTATCACAATATCCTCGATATGCAGGGATCTATCCGTCTTTATCTCTATATTGCAATGATACTTACGCTGCACATCGCTGAGCATGATAGCCTGGTCGGACACAAGCGCCAGATTTATATCCGGATGCAGGCTTACCGTTAGCGTCTTCTTTCTGGTGGGGGTCTTCCCTAAGATGGCGTCCATCCTTCTCACTGCCTCTATCGCTATCGTCTCAACGCTTTTTATCATGCCTTTACCCGCGCAATACGGGCATTCCACCCGTGAAGAGCCCTCCAGGCTTTTTCTCATCCTTTGCCGCGTCATCTCGACTATCCCGAATTGAGAGATGGCGCGCAGGCTTATGCGTGCTTTGTCCGATTTGATCATCTGCTGCAGTTTGTTGAACACCTTGTCGCGGTGGTCCTTCGAATCCATGTCGATAAAATCTATTATAATGATCCCGCCTATATCCCTCAGCATAAGCTGACGCGGGATCACTTCGGCCGCTTCTATATTCGTCTTGAACGCCGTCTCTTCAAGACTCCTTTTCCCGACAAAACTGCCGGTATTAACGTCTATTACGACCACTCCTTCCGTTTGCTCAATGATAAGGTAGCCGCCGCTGCTTAAAGACACTTTCCTCTCGAATATCTCGTCTATTCTCTTATCAAGGTTATTCTTCTGAAAAAGCGGTGTCCTTCCCTCATACAATTTGACCTTTTTTCTCAACGCGGGCATGAACGCTTTAAGAAAACGCGTGATACGGCTATACTCTTCCCTGGAATCCACAATAAGCCGTTTGAAGTCTTCGGTAAAAGTGTCCCTTATCATACGCAACACTATACCGTATTCCTCATACACGGTGATAGGCGCGTTCTTTTTTTCCGCTCTCATTCTTATTTTTTCCCACAGGTTCATCAAATATCTCAATTCCCTTTTTAATTCCTGTTCGGATATGCCCTCGGCGACGGTCCGTACTATGCACCCGGTCTTTTTCATAAGTTCTTCCCCTCCGAGAAGGTCCCTGATGCGCTTACGTTCCGCTCTGTCCTCAATACGTCTGGATATACCTATGCCTTTGTCGAACGGCATAAGGACTAAGTATCTCCCCGGCAGGCTGATATGCGTCGTTAGCCGCGGCCCCTTTGTCCCCATAGACTCTTTAACGACCTGCACCATGATCTCCTGCCCTTTAGTGAGCAGGTTGTTTATCTTTACCGGGCCGCTTCTTTTCGGTTCTTTTATCTCCGGCTCATCCTCATCCGGCAGCATCATTTTAAGCGCCGCCGCCATATCTACTACATCGCTCACATGGAGGAATCCGTTCTTGTCCATACCGATATCCACAAAGGCCGCCTCGATACCGGGCAGGATAGAGTTGACCTTCCCTTTGTAAATGCTCCCCGCGCAATGTTCGAGACTCTTTCTTTCCATAAAAAAATCCGCCAGTTCGCCGTCATGAAGTATCGCTATGCGTTTTTCCACCGGACCGACATTGACCAGTATCTCGTTACCCGTATTCTCATTCTCTTTTTTGTTCTTTCTCGCTGCCATCATTATTTCCTCCCTTAACCTCTCGCTCTGTTAAGCATGTTCTATTGTTATTTTCTCTATACCTATCCCTTCGGGCAGGCAGGCGTTCATTTCTTCCTTTATTTTTTCAACACTGACATGCTCTCCGAGCCAGATCGTCATCTCTTCTGTCATGCTTTCGTTCCCGAGCTTAAGAGCTTTTGGAATGCTTATTTTTACCCGAGGAGTGAACCCTTCCGTAAGGACCAGGGGGAGCGATGTCCGGCGCATGGACCTGCGTATGACCGTCATGAGGTCCAGATGAGAAATATACGCCATATTTCCCTTTTTATGGAATATCGCGCTAAACTTTATCATTATGTGCTCTTAAAAAACGGCCGTTTCTCCGGGCATTTCGGCTTTGAGGACAGGACTTTCGGAGCATCTATGGATCTGATAAATAAACCCTTTGGTATCTATATTATCGTCCGTTCCTTTTCCTGACCGTGTAAATGTCGTTATTTTCTGAAATCAAAAAGCGCCTTCTTTTTGTCCCCCTCGGCGGAGGATGTTCTCCCATATACTTCCGCTTTTTCTTTTGAAACTTTTATTTTGCCCTTCTTCACTGCGCCGTTCTCGGCGCTCCCTTGCCCAGGATAATGCTTATCATACTGAGCCTTAGTGCCCGGGAAATTCAGGGTATCCCTGCCGTCCCTTATGATATGCACCGTCACAAAGAAAACGACCTCGGTCTTTTCTTTGTTGTCCTGCTTATATTTAACTAACCCTCCTACATAGGGTATCCACCCCAGAACGTCCCCGAGTATCGGGAACTTATGATCTTCTTTCGACAAGGTTTCCGATATCAGCCCGCCGATAAATATCGTCTCCCCGTCCCTGACCATGACCTGCGTATCCGCTTCCCGGGACTGATACTGCATCGCCACCGTATTCTGCGAATTGCTCACTTCCAGTTCCGTGAACGCGAGATTACTGGATACCTGCGGGTGCAGATCTACCGTGACCTCATTGTTGTCATTGACATGCGGAGTGACCTCCAATATTACCCCTACCTGACGGGGTACGCTCTCGAACTCCACGGTCACCAGGGTCCCGGTATCACCTGTTGACTGGCTTTTCTGCAGGAACACATTGTTCACCACGCGTATCACCGCCGCCTGATTGTTGAGAGTGGTCACCCTGGGGCTCGATAATATCTCGGTATCATCCCGTTCGTCCAGCATTCTAAGAACAGCTGTAAATTGGCTAAAATCAAGCGTCCCGTAGGAAAAGATCGAGTTCGCGACCGCGGCCGCCGTAACATCGATACCATCGTCATCACTGTTATAAACCTGCGGAAAATTCGTATCCGCTTGGCCTCTGTTGATCTCGGGATAAAATTCGCGTTGCGTACCCGGGAGCCATTTAAATATCCCATTATTCGAGAACGGAAAAGTTACCGGCCTTCTCGCTCCGGCGGCGGAAACTACCGCGTTCCAATCGACCCCGAACTCATCGGTCTTGTCCAGGGTAACCTCTATGACCTTAGCCTCCAGCATGATCTGCGGTGTCTTTTTGTCTATTCTTCCTACCATATCCTTTATACTGCTGATACGGGCGGGGATCGCCGTAACGACTATGGCGTTCGCGCTCGCGAGAAATGTCGCTTTTTCCCCGGCAACAGATACTATGACCGAATTTATGGCGTCCAAAAGCTGCTTGATGCTCTGATCTTTTTCCGAAGAACCCTCCTGCACCATATAATTCAGCGGGATGACGACCGTTACCGGCTCTTCCGTCTGGAGCACATCCTTAGGCATTACCCGTATTATTCCTTCTTCGTCGTCACGGGAATACACATACCCGTAATTCCTGGTCACAATATCCAAAGCGACCACCCAGGGTTTGTCTCGGAGCCTCATGGTCACTGCCCCCTCAACCCCCGGGGACGGCACTATATCCACTCCGCTTATTTCGGAAAGGTAATGAAGCACCGTCTTAATATCCACATCCTTGAAATTGACGCTTATATTCCCGGACGAGGGAAGCTTTTGGATCATTCCTTCGGCCGCCCCGGGGTTATTCACATCGCCGAAAAGGTCCGCCGGAGCAAATACCGTAAGCGAGAAGATCACCGCTGTGATCACAGCTACCCCGCACATATTCTTTCTCAGAGTCATTAAGGTCCTCCTGTTTTCTATTCGTATAATTGTATCTCATGATCCTCTTCCCCGATGCCCATGACCACGGAATTATCCGATATTTTCTTTATGCGGAAATTCTGCGTACCGTAACCCTCTTTCATCATCTCGCCGTTTATTATCGCGGTATAGGACCCGTCCGCTCCTTTGATTATTCCCTGCAGGGATACATCGCTAACCGAAAGGATCGCTCCGCCCTCTACCTGAACGTCAGCGCTCACTCCGACCAAGGGGACGAAAGGATCCCTTTTGACCGAAGCGGCGCGCTCCGCCGGGAACGCGTAAGCCGGAACACATACGGCCGCTAAGAATAATACAGTAAGCTTTATCTTCATGCTATTGACCTGAAACATATGTCTTTAGTGTCATGCTAATATCGTGTTGCCTTGGGGAACCCTCGTTATACTGTATACGCAAGTCCTCGATCGAAACGAACCTGCTTCCTTTCTCCAGATTGCTTATGAACTGCGCCAGTTGATGATATCCGCTCTTCGCGGATATCCGGATAGGCATTTCCGCGTAATATATTTTCCCGTCGCTCTCCTGGGCCGACCTAAGTTCCGAAGGTGTTATACTTATGATGTTGACCCCCGAAACTTTGGCTATCGAGGCCAGTCCCTCAAGGAATTCCGGAATATCTTTCTGACCGGGCAATCCTTCCGAATACCCTTCCAGTTCCGTTTTGATCTTGTCCAATGCTTCGGTCATCCCGTCAATACGGTTTACCCGTCCGCTGACCGACTCTATTTGCGTTCTCATCTCCGCCGCTTCTTTTCCGGTCTTCAAAAAAAATAACGTCCCGGGTATGATGCATGTCATGGCGTAGACCATCCCGGCCAGCGCGATAGCGCCCGCGATGATATACCGCCTCATCCCTTCATCGCTGATAAGCTCTTTTATTTTCGCCGCGTTAAGGTCTTTTAACTCGATCATTTTTTCTTTTTCCCTTCGTCCTGAACACCGGCAGCCATTTCGGATACGTCCGGGGCCAAACGGCATTCTAGCATGAATCTCATCGCCTCTTTTCCCGCCACTTCCTGCGCTCTCATATTGTGCAGTTCTATTTCCTTGAACGGTTCAGCAAAATCCGGGTTATTTTTAAGACTTGTAATGAAACGTGCTACTATGGATGTCGCTTCCTGAGAATTTCCCAATGCGTAACCCGTTATTCCCACGGAAACGGGGAGCTTTTCCTTTACTCCGCCCTTCGTGTCAGCGTTATCGAATTTGACCTCGAACTCCGAAAGCCACACCTTGGGTATCACAGCATCGTTAAGTCCTCTCAGAAGATCGCTCCAATCAAGCCCCAATTCGGCTATTCCGCGTATGACCTTTAACCGCTTTTCCGCTTCGCCAGTCTCTCTCGTAAGCTTCCCGATCAGATCTCTCTGCGGCTGCATCTGGCCCCATTCCAAAGTCAGAACGTCCAGTTCCCCTTTGCTTCTCCCGGACAACAGCACTATCGAAATATGTACTGCCAAAAGCAGCGCGAACAGTGCTACGGCTATCCTTACTACGGGAATGTCCGACAGCTCCACTGATATTTTCCTGGTTTTCCTAAGTTCTTTCGGCAGCAGGTTAAGTTCGATCATAGCACAGTAAGACCCTCCGATGAAAAACGTTCATCCTCCCGTATTCTCCGGACTTTATGTTCTTAAGGCCAGCCCTATAGCGACAGCCAGCTGCGGTGATACCGAAAGTATTTCCTCTTCCGGTATCGTTTCGTCCAATTTTATCCGGCCTATGGGATCCCATCCCTTTATGTCCATTCCAAGTTCTTTGCCTATCAGCGCTATCTTATCCTTTTGAGATACGGCGCCTCCCGAACAATATATTTTGCTGACACGCTTATTATATCGGTTCTCGAAATACCCGAAAGATAAATGCAGTTCATTCACGATCTCCTTGATCACCTGTATCTGGATAGCGCGCACATCGTCTCCCAGGCTTTCATCCGGGACAGATTTGGCCTTTTCCGCTTCATCCTCAGACACGGAAAGTTCTCTGGATATCAGATCCGTTATGTTCTTTCCGCCTATCTGTATCTGTCTCATAAAACAGGGCATCCCGTCCGAGAACACCAATACATCGGTCTGAGAATGCCCGATATTGAGGAACGCGCTTACTTCTTCCGCGGGAAGCTCATGCGACCGGATGAACGCGTTGTACACGGCGAACGGAGCGATGTCCAGGATATTGATGCCGATACCCAATTCGGAGAGCAGGCGGATACGCGCATCGACCAATTCCCTTTTCGCGGCCGCAAGCAGTACCTTCATCTGTCCATGTTCCTGGATCTCCCCGATTATTATGGAATCCAGCACCACCTCATTCACGCTGAACGGGATATATTTTTCCGCTTCATAGACCAAGGCGCTCTCAAGCTGATCTTTCTTCATTTTGGGAAGGTTCACGAACCTGACGATCACATCCGGCCCCGAAAGAGACAGATTTACCTCGGAGGGCGAAAGCTCCGCCCCCTTCAAAAGCTCCTTTATCGCTTTTTTAAGCTCGGTCTCTTTAATGTTCCAGGGAACACTCTTAATATTGTACGCACGGAGGGTCTGGGTCTCTGCTCTTTTTTCCAAAGACACGACCTTGAGGGAATAGCTTCCTATATCCAGGCCTACGGTCTCATTGGTTATTCTTTTATTTTTTGCCATTACATGGGAAAAGCCGGTGCACGTCCATTCTCTCCTGGACTCATCGTATTATTATAATATCTCTATAGGAGAGGTTATCATACACATTTCCTATTGTCAAGACATGCCGCGCCGGGACGGTCATTCCAGACGATGCCCTTCTGCCGTGCAGGCAGGATATGATTCGGTATCCCCTATGCTGTAAGTCCCTCCCGCCGGACATGACGGCTGGCTTTGAAGATATGCCGGCACAAGATCATCCCAGCCGGGAGCGCCTGTCGCGACGGTCCCGGACTCGATCGCCCAGATCTCTTTAGCGTTATCAATACCCTTGAGATTTGACAGACATGAGTATAAATGCGTCCTTTCCCTGGATCTCTTAAAATTGGGTATCGCGACCGCTAACATCACGCCGAGTATCGACACGACTATCATTATTTCTACTAGTGTAAACCCTTTTTTTCTCAAGCACCCCTCCTAAGTTCTTTACCCTGAAGTATACATTGTTTTTACGAGTAATCAAACTCCCACATAAATAAAATAAAAAAATAAAAAAAAAATAAAAAAAAGGGAACGGCCGTTAACGACCGTTCCCTTTTCAGCTCAAAACCGTACGTGTTACTGGAGCTTAT
>Ga0180007_10004725_pt1 | contig 14249 bp, 11 predicted proteins | sample MM_PC_MetaG_FD_121122 | JGI IMG/M metagenome (GOLD analysis project Ga0180007, IMG submission 121122) | Groundwater microbial communities from the Aspo Hard Rock Laboratory (HRL) deep subsurface site, Sweden - MM_PC_MetaG | ecosystem: Environmental > Aquatic > Deep subsurface > Groundwater... | reverse complement strand
AGAGCCCGGTTTCACTCGACGTGACGCGGGATCATCGTCGAAGCCTGGCTCCCCAGACGCTCCAATTGCTCGAAACCCTTCGTGGCGACGTGACAGTGGCGGCCTTCTACCAGCGTCTCGATCCGCGACGACGTGAAGTCGAGGACATGCTTGAGACCTTCGCCGCCAGCGGCGAGCGCTTCGCCTATGAGGTGATCAACCCCGACGTCGATCTGACCAGGGTCACCGAGATGGGAGTGACGGTGGCCCGGTCGGTGGTCGTGACTTCAGCCGGGCGGCGCCGGACCCTGATCGACCCCGACGAGCTCACGCTGGTCAACGCGATCTTCCGGGTCGTCGAGGGCCGCGTCCCCGTGGTGGCCTATCTCCAGGGGCATGGTGAGCCGGATCTCGACAGCGACGAACGCGACGGCTACAAGGCTGTTCGAGGAGCGGTGGAGCGCGAGGGCTACCGGATCGCTCCTCTGGTCTTGCGTCAGAACGGATTGATCCCACCGGAAGTGACGGTGGTCATGATCGCCGGGCCGGATATCGATCTGGCGCGGTCGGAAGTGACAGCCCTCCACGCGTTCATCGCAAGGGGAGGGGCATTGCTGGCGCTGCTCGACCCCGGAACTCCACCGAGCCTCGATTCGCTGACCGAAGCCTACAACGTCAAGGTCGGCAATGATTTCCTCGTATCCGGCGACGACGTGCGCAGTGCCTCCGCCCAGGATCCCCGTGTGGTCGTGCTGGGGGAGTATCCTACCCATGACATCACTCGGGGGCTGCAGGGGCTGGCCACCTTCTTCCCGTTCGCTCAATCCCTGGCTCCGGTGCATCAGGGCATGGTGGGCGTGACGGCGCGGTCGTTCCTGGCCGTTGGAGCCGAGACTTGGGCCGAGCGGGATTCCCGTCAGGTGATCGACAAGACCATGCGTTTCGACGAAGGCGTTGATCGCCGGGGACCGCTGGCCTTCGGTGTTTCGGTCGAGATCGACAGGCGCCAGTATTACCAGGATGCCAGGATTTCGGAACTCGCCGACGCTGCCGGCGACACGGCGGCGGTCGGGTTCATTACCGACGCCCTGCGCCTTCTCCGCGAACCGGTCAGCAACGATCGGCCGGCCTCGGTCTTCAGCCGCGAGTCGGTGTCGCGATTGGCGATCATCGGCGACTCGGACTTCATCGCCAACGCCCAGATCAATCTCTACGGCAACCGCGATCTCCTGCTCAACACCCTGGGTTGGCTGACCGGTGAGCGGGACCTCATCGCTCCGCGGGCGCGGGAGCGGGCCAGCGAGCCGTTGGTCATCGAACCCGTCCAGGCTCGATGGTTCCGTTGGATCGGCGGCGTGGGTTGGCCGGTCTTGGTGGGTCTGCTGTCGGTGGGTCACATCGTGTGGCGCCGTCGGCGCGGATGACCCGGAGGCCTTCATGAGTCAATCATCCCTGATTCCCCGCAGCGTCTGGCCGGTTCTGGTTCTGCTTTTGGTGGCTCTGGCCTGGTTGAGGTTCGGTGGAAACCTGGATACCGATCCCGTCCTTCTGGTTCCGGTTGATCCCGTCGAGATCGTGCGACTCCAGGTCCTTCGAGCCGATCAAACAACCGAACTGCGGCGAGAAGAAGGCGGCCGCTGGAGTCTGCACGGCTCCCTGAGCGATCATCTCGATGACGGCGCCGTGGATGACCTGCTCGCGGGCCTCACGTCCGTTCATCGCGCCGGCACCTCCCTCGATCCCGCGTCAGCAGCCAGCTATGGTCTAGAAGACGAGGCGGCTCTCGAAGTGACCGTCGTCGCCGGGGATGGACGCTCGTGGGTCTTTGTCTTCGGCGTCACCAATCCCGTGACCGATATCGCCTACATGAAGGATGTTTCCGGCGGGACCATCCACCTGGTGGGAGCCGGTATCCTGGCCCGGTTGCATCGGCTTCCCGATTCGGTTCGCGCCAAGAGCCTGTGGCCGGCTGCCGGGTCGACGATGGCTGTCCGGACGGTCGTCGTCGATCGCGAACGATTCCGCTGGCGTTTCGAGCGCGACTCCATCGAGCAGTGGTGGTGGCATGCGGATGAGGCTTCGATCACCGAACCCCTGACACCCGCCGCCGTCTACCAGGAGTTTTTCACGGATCGAAGGCGCGTTGTCGACGGTGGAGTGCAGTGGCGGGCCGACGACCGACGACTTCGCAATCTGCTCGCTGCCCTCGACCGCTCACCGGTCATGGCGTTTCATCCGACGATCCTGTCGCAGCTGGGAATCGACGGTCAGACCTCGCCCATCGGATTGGTTCTCGGCGACGGGGAGCTGCAGGTTTCCTACCTGTTGGGAGCCGTGAACCAGAACAATCGACTCGCTGTCTGGCGGGGGGGGGCATCTCGTGGTCTCGACACCCGACCGGACCTGCGCGAGTTTGCCGACGTGGATCTCTCAGCCTGGCTCCATGGCGACGCGCTGACCATCCGCCTCGCCGCCGCCGACTCATTCAGGTTGGCGATGCCAACGGTCGGAAGCGTTGTCGCACTCCCGCTCGGAGAGCGGGGCTGGAGTATCGCCGGCACCGATGACCCGATCCTGGGCGACTTGGCTCATGTCGTTGATCGGTTGGCCATGATCAGGGTTCTGGAGCCGGAGGCGAACCCCTCTCTCGTGTTCGATGACCAGCCGCGCCTGACGGTCACCACATGGCAACGAGGTCCGGGCATGGATCCGGTGCAGCACCTGGAAGTTGGCGTTTCTCATGCTGGAGATTCGGTGGTTGCATGGCGGCCCAGCGATGGGTTCCGCGCGGAGATCGATCGGACCCTGCTGGTCTCGGGACGAAACTATCTCAAGGGGCGCACGCCGTAAGCATGGCGAGTCGCGTGGACTCGAGTGGGACCGGGCCCCAATCGACGTAAGGCGGGCAGAGAGGGCGATCCCGCAAGACCTGGGTTACCTGACAACTGGATGGTGCTGCGGCGAGGCTGTAGCTGCTCAGGGCCGTTTGGGCCCGGAAAGCCAGAAGATCGTCCCCGGCCAAGGGCTCGGCCGGCGGCAGTTCGAGGGTGCGGGGGTTCTTCCAGTGCCCGTCCACCTTGACCCGATAATCGAGATGCGGGCCGGTGGCCACGCCCGTGGCGCCGACGTACCCGATGACCTGTCCCTGCCGGACCTTCGTTCCCTTCTTCAAACCCTGAGCGAACCGGGACAAGTGCAGGTAATACGTTTCGTAGCTGCGGTTGGTGTGCTGGATGCGAATGAAACGGCCGTTGCTCTTGTGGAAACGGGCGTCGGTCACGGTTCCCGAGCCGGCGGCGCGGACCGGGGTGCCGACCGGGGCGGCGTAGTCAATGCCCCAATGAGGCATCCAGCGCTTGTGGACGGGGTGAAGACGTCGGGAGGAAAAGCTGCTCGAGATCCGCGAATATTCCACAGGAGCCCGCAGCAGCTGCTTTTCGAGATTGCCGCCGTTCTCGTTGTAATAGCCGGGACGCGCATCGTCTCCGACGAACCGGAAGCCCCAGTGGGCTGAGCCGCGGTTCACGTATTCGACAGCCAGAATCGGTCCGGTGCGGACGAATCGCCCGTCCCGATGGACTTCTTCGTACAGGATGCGGTACGTGTCGCCCTGGCGAACGTCGCGGCGGAAGTCTACGTCCCAGCCTAGGATGTCGTTCATCTTGGTTGCGAGAGCCGGGGGTGCACCGACTGCCTGGAGACTCAGATACAGGGACTCTTCGACCGTCCCGGCGACCACGCAGGTACGACGTTCGACGGGGTAGGTGAGCATATGGACGCGGAAGCCGTCTTCGGCGCCGCGGTCGAACACGAGGTAGGACTCGTCGTCGGCGAGATCGAATCGGAGGCGGTGGACCTCACCGGCGGCGTCGACGGCGACCTGGAACTTCAGACCGTCCCGCACCTTGCTCAGGTCGCGATAGGGCTTGCAGACGTTGACCAGCGCCATGATGTCGCGATGATTCGCATCGAAGCGGCGCATGGCGTCGTAGAAGGTTTCCCGCTTACCGATGACCAGGTCCTGCTCGATCACTCCATCCGGAAGAATCGCCGGACCGTTGAGGGCTGTGGCGGCGGCGGCGGCGCTGTCTCCCGAGGAAACAGCTAACAGGTCCCCGGCGTGGTCAACCGTGTTGACCGGGACATCGGCAACGACGACTTCGGCGGGCCCGAGACCGCCGAGCAAGATCACGCTGGCGACGGCCATCGCGGCAGTCGCCATCCAGATGGAAGGGCGGCGAATCAGGCGGAAAAACAGAGTCGTGCCTCCGGTTTGCTGGGTCCCGATGGTTGTTCCAAAACGTTCGCACCCGAAACCTGTCGGGATCAAGTTGTTTTTGGGTGCATGATTGCGTATGGAGTCCTATCCTGACTTATGGTGCGTTCGCAGAGTGCATGCCATGATCCCGACCCGTCAATCCAAGCAAGGATGGGACCAGAATGATACGAAAACGGAGTCGCCCGTGACCGTCGCCATCGAACTCCATCTCCATCTCGAAGGTTCCCTGCGACCGGAACGGATCAGCGCGTTGGCCCAGCAGTATGGTCGGCCGGATGTCGTGCGCGCTTGCCTGACCGACGACGGCCTCGCTCTACGCCCCTGCCGCGATTTTCCGGATTTCCTGGAGTTGTTCAAGGCAACCACGTCGGTTCTGCGAACACCCGCCGATCATCACGCCGTGGCCCTTGATCTCGGTGAGGCCCTGGCCGAACAGGGCGTGAAGTACGCCGAGGTGACCGTGGCTTACGGCGTGTTGCAGAAACGGGGGTTTGATCCGGTTCCAATCCAGCGTGCCCTCTGGGAGGCCAGCGACGAGATCTTCGGCCACCATGGGTTGCACCTGAGGTGGCAGCCGGACGCCACCCGGCAGTGGGGCCCGGATGCGGCCTGGCGGGTTCTCGAGGACGCCCTGAGAGCCGGGGCCGGATTGGGCGTCGTCGCGTTCGGCCTCGGCGGGGATGAGGCGGCCCTGCCGGTGGCCGAGTTCGCCCCGCATTTCCGCGAAGCGCGTCGCGACGGCCTGGGCACCACGTGCCATGCCGGTGAAACGGGTGGACCCGACTCGGTCCGAGACGCGGTGCTGATCGCAGGAGTGACCCGCGTGGGTCACGGCGTCGGGGCGGCTGCCGACCAGGATGTGCTGCGCCTGCTGGCCGAGACGGGCGTCCATGTGGAGATGTGCCCGGGAAGCAACGTGGCGACCGGTGTTCTCGCGTGCCGGGAGGATCATCCGATGCGGGCGTTTCTCGAGGCCGGGATCTCTTGCAACCTCAACACCGACGACCCGACGTTCTTCAACACGACATTGGCGGATGAGTTGTCGGAGGCCATGAGGCTTCTCGGACTGACCAAAGGTGAGGCCAAGGCCATGGAGGTTTCGGCCCTGGCGGCGTCCTTCGCGCCGGACCCGGTTCGGCAAGCTGTCGCCGCCCTGATTTGATCTGCCGTATCGGCCTGATCAGCGAAGGCAGATCGACCTAGAGCGACTCCAGCCGCAGGATCTCCTGTTCGATCAAGGCTTCATCCAGGCGCGGGAACAGGATTTCCTGCTTCCCCAGCACGCGACCGGCCGGCAGATCCCGGCGAGCCTCCTCGAGACCGCCGTGATGCAGGTCGGACTCCATACCGAGCCAGCCCCAGACCTTCTCCATGGCGAACGGCGTGATCGGCGCCAGCATGACCGTGATCTGACGCAGGATCTGCAGCGCCACGGCGATCGAGACGCCACAGCGATCCAGGTCGGTTTTGCGGGACTTGAAGGGAGCCGATTCGTCGAAGTACTTGTTGCCCGCCTGCCCGGCCGAGAAGACGGCCTCGAGGGCGGCCTTGATCTCGAAGGCTGCCAGGTGCATTTCCCAGCGTTCCATGCATGAGGCCACTTCGGCAAGGGCGGCGCGGTCCAGATCGGTGAGGTCGTCCTCGGTCCAGGCCGGCACCTTTCCCTCGAAGTACTTGTGGGTGAACGTGAAGACCCTGTTGATCAGGTTGCCGAAGTTGTTGCCCAGTTCGTTGTCGTGACGGGCGTGCAACCCGCGCCACGAAAAATCCGTGTCTCGAGTCTCGGGCAGGGAGCGTGCCAAGGTGTAGCGCAGGGTGTCGGCCTGGAACGTCTTGAGAAAGTCGGGCAGCCAGACCGCGAAACCACGGCTCGTCGACAGCTTTTGCCCCTCGAGATTGAGGAATTCGTTGGCCGGCACGTTGTCGGGCAGGATGTAGTCTTCGGAATGATGCATGAGCATGCCGGGAAACATGATGGCGTGGAAGACGATGTTGTCCTTGCCGATGAAATGGATCAGACGCGTGTGCCGGTCCTGCCACCAGGTGCGCCAGGCTTCGGGATCGCCTCGGTTCTGCGCCCACTCCTTGGTCGCGGAGATGTATCCGATCGGCGCGTCGAACCAAACGTAGAACACCTTGCCGTCGTGATTGTCGAGGGGCACCGGGACGCCCCAGTGCAGGTCGCGGGTGGCGGCTCGGGGCTGCAGACCGTCCTTGAACCAGCCGTTGCAGTAGTTGAGGACGTTCTCCTTCCAATCCGGGTGCTCGGCCAGCCAGGATTCGAGAGCCGGCTGCCACTGGTCGAGGGGCAGGTACCAGTGCACCGTTTCGCGTTTTTCCAGGGGCGTGTTGTCGAGCACGCTGTGCGGATTGATCAGCGAAGTGGGGCTCAGGCTCGAACCGCAGGATTCGCACTGGTCACCGCGGGCGCCGACGGTCTGGCATTTGGGACAGGTGCCTTCGATGTAGCGATCAGCGAGGAAGCGATCCTGCGATGGACTATAGAACTGCTCGCTCGTCTCCTGTTTCAGAAGACCCCGGCTGTGCAGGTCGAGAAAGAAGGCTTGGCTCGTCTCGGTGTGGATCTCGCGCGAGGTCTGGGAGAAGTTGTCGAAAGTCATCCCGAAGCCCTCGAAAGCCCGGCGGATCGAGGCGTAGTTGCGGTCGACGAGTTCCTTGGGACTGATGCCCTGACGCTCGGCGGTCAGGGTGATCGGCACGCCGTATTCGTCGGTCCCGCAGATGAACAGCACATCCTCGCCACTCAAACGCAGGAACCGGGCGTACACGTCGGCGGGCAGGTAGGCGCCAGCCAAATGGCCCAGATGGATTTCCCCGTTGGCGTAAGGCAGGGCAGCGGTGATCAGGGTGCGCTTGAAGTCGGCCACGAAAATCTCCCGGTCGGAGCGGATGAGCGTTATCTTGAAGGACCAATGTAGGCGAACCCCGCCATGGCGGGCAAGGAGGAACGATGGATCTTGGAATCGGCGGCAGGATCGCTCTGGTGACCGCGGGATCGCGGGGATTCGGCTTGGCGACGGCTCTCGAGCTGGCTCGAGAAGGAGCCCATGTCGCCTTGTGCGCCCGCGGCGGGGATGATCTGGCCTCGGCGACCGCAGCTGTCCAGGCAGCCGGCAAGGGTCGTGTGCTGGCTGGTCGTGTGGATGTGACCGATGATGCGGCCGTCGAACGTTTCATAGCCGATGTCGAGCACGGTCTTGGGCCCATCGACTTGATGTTGATCAACGCCGGCGGTCCGCCGACAGGCACCTTTGACGAGGTTGACCTAGGACAGTGGGAAGCTGCCTACCGCCTGACCCTCGAATCGGCCGTCCGCCTGTGCCGCCGCGTCCTGCCGGGTATGCGGCAGCGCGGATACGGTCGGGTCGTGCAGGTCACCTCGGTCACGGTGAAGCAGCATCTCAACAATCTCATGCTTTCGAATGTCATCCGTCCCGCGGCCCACTCGCTCATCAAGCAGCTCGCCCGCGAGTCGGCGGCTGATGGCGTGACCCTCAACAGCGTGGCGCCGGGATTCCATACCACCAGTGCCATCGACCGCATCGTCGACGACAGGATCGCCAAGGGCGAAGCCGCCGATCGAGCCGCAGTCCTGGCTGCCTGGGAGGAAGCGATCCCGGCCGGACGTCTCGGCGAGCCAGGGGAATTGGCGGCCCTGATCACTTTCCTGATGAGTGAACGCGCCGGCTACATTACCGGCCAGTGCATCGCCGCCGATGGAGGCTGGGTTCAGGGTACGTTTTGATAGCTTGACGGAGTACGAAACAGGGTTATGTTGGCATAGTCAATAATCTGCGAAACAACAGGCTCCCGGAGGCCGATATGTGGGATATCATTGCCATCGTAGTCGTTTATTTTGTGCTGGTGAAGTTCGTGTTCCCCAAACTGGGGGTCCCGACCTGAGGTGCGAACGACTGCTCGGTCGGGGATCGAGACGACAAGAAGAAGTGAGGTAACCGAATGCCGATTTACGAATTCCTATGCGGGGAGTGTGGCGCCGGGTTCGAGGAACTCTGCACCCTGGCCGAGGCCGAATCCTGCAGAGTAGAATGCCCGGAGTGCGGGGCGAAAAAGGCCGAGAAACAGATGTCCACGTTCGCTTCGATGGGTGGGGAGACCGGCGTCCGGGCCCCGTCCTGCGGGTCGAGTGGCTTTGGTTGAGGCGTCTAGTCAGCGAAGAATCGCGAGGCGCCCGTTGGGCGCCTTTGTTCTTTCCGGGTCAAGCTCCGGTTCTCCGGTCCGATGAGAGGGAGATCTGGACGCCTTTGGGGCACTTCACCATCAACAGACGGATCATGATGGCCGCCACCGAATCACTTTGGATTTCCTGGGAAGATCATCGCCGCACTCAAGGTCTGGTGCGGGAGATCGGTGTGCCTCTCGTGGTGCTTCATTCGAATCGGTCGCGTTGGATCAAGCATCCATATTTTGTTCTGAAAACCGTTGGGCTCATGATTTCGAAGCGGCCTCGGGTTCTTTACGTCCAGAACCCTTCGTGGCTCCTCACGCTGCTGGCGATCGCCATGCGACCCCTGCTGCGTTTCAAGCTGGTGGTCGATGCCCACAACGGAGGCGTCTATCCTTTCTTTGGCTGGATGGGACGTTGCCCCTGGGTCTTCGCTTTCTTCCATCGTTTTGCCGATGTGACCATCGTGACCAATGAGGCTCTGGCCGTGATCGTTCGGACCAACAGGGGCACTCCGTTCGTTCTGCCGGACGCACTGCCGGACTGGGAGGTCGTTCCGATGCCGGACCGGGAGGAGAAAAGGATCACCTTGGTCTGCACCTTCGCCGACGATGAGCCGGTCGCCGAGGTTGTCCGGGCGGCGCACGGCTTGCCTCGTGGATATCATCTGTCCATCACCGGCAAGGCATCCAACTGTCCTCCTGAGATTCGCGAGATGGCCGCAGACAACACCACGTTCACCGACTTTCTCTCGGAAGCAGATTTCCACACCCTATTGGCGACTTCCGATGTGATCATGGACCTGACCACGTTCGACGACTGCCTCGTCTGCGGTGCTTACGAGTCCGTATCGCTGGGCGTGCCGTTAGTGCTGTCCGATTCCCCGGTCAATCGTGAGTACTTCGACCAGGGCGTGGTGTATTCCCGTAACCAGGCGGACGATCTCAGGGATGCCATGATCCTGGCCGTCGAACAAAATGCTCGCCTGCGGAAAGACATCATCAGCCTCAAGGCGCGGCTGCAGGCGGATGGGCGCAGTCGGATCGCCGGGCTCTTAGGCATGATTCCATCAGGTTGACATGATAATGTTCATAGAGATAAAGTCTGATACCGGGCATGGCATTGGCGAGGATTTCGTGGCCGGCGGAACATTGGGAGCGACGCGCCCATCCCGACCCAAACGTTGCTGAGAATGTGTTTGGGTGTACGACCGGTCAGAATTGGAAGCCATCATGGTCCATGATCCAGGGAACTTATTGAGCCATTCATCGATTCGGAAAGGATAACTATGTTGTTGCGCACCATCACGTTCGTCGGCTGTCTGATCGCCCTGGCCGTGTCGGGAGTTTCGGCTCAGATCCACGACAAGGAAGGTGACTCTTACCTCGAATTGGGATGGGCGAGGTTTGACATCGATGGTGAGTTCGACGATTCGCTTCTGTTGAGCACGTCCACGCAAATGGTGAATGTGCCGGAAGTCCTCGAAGCCGAGGGAATGCATTTCGCATTCGGAAACGCTTGGAATCAGGGTGGGGTCTCGTTCTTCTACTTCACGGCGAATCCGAAAACGAGGTCGGTGCTCGGGGATCAGGATGGACGTCTTCATCTCTACGGCATGGATGCCTACGGCCTACCGTTTGCTAAGAAAACTAAGAGCCCGCTCATCAACCCGTTGGTTCGATGCGGCGTGTCGTTGATCTCCCTTGGCATCGACGACAGCGCAACGGACGGTAACTCTTTGGCGGATGCCACATTCCGCGGCGTCGCCGGAATGCTGGGCATCGGCGTGCTCCTGCAGTTGGGACAGACGGGCCACATCGTCGCGGAAGTCGACCGGCGCTGGATGACCTTCGCGACCGTGACCGGAACCGACGACGCGATCGATCTTGAGGACAACATCTCCCTGAAGACCGATTTCGTGAAGGTGAGCTTCAGCTTCTATCTCTAGGAACCGTTGCGTCGGGGGCGGACTGCTCTGCCCCCGCCATCCTCCAAGGCGCCCGCTCCCTCAGCCGATGTCCGAGCCCAAGCACCAACGCCCCGAGCATCAATCCGCCCGCCACGTCGACCACATAGTGGTACCGACAGTAAACCGTCGACATGCAGAGCAGCACCCAGTTGATCGTGACCAAGGCCCGCCAGCGCGGGAACCACTTCCAGATGTGCCACCAGCCCATCATCGAACCGGCCACGTGGCTGCTCGGGAACGCGGCGCCGAGCAGGGCGCCGTTGTCGTGGATGGCGTGCATGATGTCTGTGAAAATCCAGCCGGGCACCGGAATCGGACCGGTTCGGAAGAACTTGGGCCCCCAGGCGGGAAACAGCGTGTACATGGTGTAGCACAGCAGCATGGTGGCGCTGAGGTCCCGGATGAAGGCGCGCAGGGCTTTCCAGCGCTGGTCGTGGGGAACCCCCTGGGCCCTGAAGATCATGACCAGGACGATCGGCGAGTAGAAGTAGTAGGTGAAGTACTGGAACTCCATCAGTTCGTGGAACCAGGCCCACGGCCAGGCGCGCGACCACTCCAGGCTCGGCTGCATACCGAAGACCCACGCCTCCAACTCGATCAACCAGGGATCGAACGAGTCATGAAAACCGTGGAAGACGATACCGAGGAATTCCATCTCGGCGTAGAACATGGGGAACAGGAAGGGCAGGTAGATTTCACCGACGGTGCGGAGCCAGGTTTCCGGACGGCGTCGCAGCAGGGGAGGCAGGTACCAGATGATCAACGCCAGTCCGGCATGCAGGGCCAGGCGCACGAAGGGATGGGCGCTCACCGATGGGTTGAGCAAAGGGTAGAAACCGCTGACCAGGAGATAGACCACGGCCCAGCGATCGAGGTCGAGACGGGAGAGGGCCAGACGATTCAGGTAACGTTTCACAGCCAGCCTTCAGCCCGCATCCAGGTGAATGTTTCGGCGAATCCCTGATGGAGTCCTCGAGCCTGAGGCGTTTGGAGCTCGGCCCGAAGGCGCGTCCCGTCGCAGGTCCAGGCGCGTTGGGCGGTGTCGCGCAAGCGGTCGGGCGCCAGCAGGGGGATTCCCGAATTCCCGAAGAATCCGAGGAATCTCCTGAGGAATTCCAGCAGGCCCTGGGGGACCGGGATGGTGACACTGGAGCGATTCCAGACCGCTCCGACGGCGCGGGTGAGATCGCCGAAGCTGTACCGGTGTCCGTCGTCGATGAAGTACACACCGTGGGCGGCTGTGTTTCCCGCCAGGGAGACTGCTGCGTTGGCCGCGTCCCGTCCGTCCACCAGCGACAGTTCCTCGATGTTGCCGATGCGGGCCGACACGCCCCAGCGTGCGGCCTTGAACAAGGGAAGAAAAGCGCGGTCCCGCGGGCCGTAGAGCGCCGGCGGTCGCAGGACACAGGTCCGGAACGGCCAGTTCTGATTCAGGAGCGCTTCGGCTTCGACCTTGGCCCGGCCGTAGGCGGAGATCGGGGCTGGTGTGTCGGTTTCGAGTCGGGGACGTCCAGGCTCCGAGGGGCCGGATGCCGCCAGACTCGAAATCAGGACGAAGGACTCGACGCCGCCGGCTTCCCGAGCCGCTTCGAGCAGGCGGCGGGTGGTGGCCACGTTGCCCCGACGATAGCCCTCGATGTCGGGGGCGCTTACGACGCCGGCGCAGTGGATGATCGTGCGAGCGCCGGAGACCCACGCGGCGAGGGCTTCCCGGTCCTCGGCGGTGGTGGGATCGTCGGCCCGTGCGGGTGACAGGGGAACCGTCCCGTGCTCCAGGTCCAGGTTGGCGATCCAGGTGAGATCGCTCGTCGGGCGGGTCGATGCCCGGACGGACCAGCCCGCAGTCAGCAGCGTCTCGGCGATGTGGCTGCCCAGGAAACCCGTGGCTCCGGTCAGCACGGCGAGAGGGCGCGATCCGGAAAACTCGTTCATTACAGCGCCTTGTCGTAGATCCGGTAGGTGCGATAAACCTTGGCGCCCAGCTTCTCGAGAATGCGGTTCATGACGGTGTTGCTGTCCAGGATCCAGCTGCATTCACCGGCGGTGATGCCGCCGCGGACGGCCGCCTTGTAGGACCGCAGCATCATAAGCACGTCGACGCCCTTGTGACGGTGTTCGGGCAGCACGCCCAGCAACAGGGTGCGTGCGTAGTCGATCTTGCGCCTGTCGCGCAGGAACCGGAAAATACCGAAGGGCAACAGCTTGCCCTTCACCTTCTTCATGGCTCGGTTGAAGTCGGGGACGGTCATCGAGAATCCGATCGGCTCGCCCTGCCATTCGGCGATCAGCAGCAGGTTCTCGTTCACGAGCATCTTCATTTCCTTGGCGGAAAAGTAGAACTCCTCGGCGTCCATGGGGATGAAGCCCCAGTTCTCGTGCCAGCAGCGGTTGTAAAGGCTGCGGATCAGCTCGACCTCGTTCTTGAAGTCCTTCTTGTTGATCGGTCTGACGATCAGTTCGGTCTCGCCCCTCAGCACGCGTTTGGCGTTGTCCTGGGTGTGCTGGGGGAGCTTGATGTCATCGACGTAGACCTGCCAGGCCCAGAGGATCCTGCTCGACTCGAGCCCTTCGTAGGAATCGAAGAGTGCCTCGTAGTAGTCGGGGTTGTAGGCCATGCCGTAGACCGGAGAACCAGGATCGCCGTCAACCAGCAGGCCGGGAGCATCGTGGTTGGTCGTGAAGCTCAGGGGGCCGCGCATGATCGTCTGGCCCCGTCTGTGGATCCAATCACGGGCCGTGTCGAACAGGGCGTGGGCAGTAGCGCGGTCGTCGATGCACTCGAAGAAACCGAAGAATCCGGTTGTCTCCTGCCAATGGTCGTTGTGATTGCGGTCCACGCAGGCGCCGATGCGGCCGACGACCAAGCCGTCGCGTCGTGCCAGCCAGGTTTCGGTTTCGGCGTGGTCGTGGAACGGGTTTTTCTTAGGATCGAAGAACTCCTTGAGCTGGGTCTGCAGGGGATGGATGTAGTGCTGGTCGACGGCGTAGATGCGGTCGGGTAGGTCGAGAAACGCCTGCAGGTCCTTCTTGCCACGCACGGGCGAGATGACGAGGTCCATGCCCCCTCCTCGGTGATGGTTGGTTCGTAGCCGGTCAGCTGATGACGCCCAGCTCGCGTCCTACCTCGGTCATGATATCCATGGCCCGGTGGATGTCGTCTTCGGTGTGTGTGGCCATCAGGCTCAGGCGGATCAGGGCGTCGCCTTTTTCCACGGCCGGAGAGACGACAGAGTTCACGAACACGCCTTTTTCGAGCAGATGGTGACACATCTGGAATGCCATCATGTCCTCGCCGACGACCACCGGAATGATCGGCGTCTCGGAAGGGCCGGTGTTGAAGCCGGCGTCGCACAGCCGCTTCATCATGATGTCCGTATTGCGCCAGAGGTGTTCGAGGCGCCAATCCTCTTCAAGCATGACGTCGATGGCCGCCGACACCGAAGCGCAGGAGGCAGGGGGCATGCTGGCGGAAAAGATCAGCGACCGCGCCGTGTGGCGGACGTAGTGGATCAGGTCGGCATCGGCGGCTACGAAGCCGCCGACCGAAGCCAAAGACTTGCTGAAGGTTCCGACGATGACGCCCACGCGATCGGTGACCCCGAAGTGGTTGCTCGTGCCGCGGCCCTTGTCTCCCATGACGCCCACGCCGTGGGCGTCGTCGACCATGACCACGGCGCCGAAGCGTTCGGCCAGATCGAGGATTTCGGGTATCTTGGCGATGTCTCCGTGCATGGAGAACACGCCGTCGATCACGATGAGGATGCCGTTGGTGTCGCAGGTCTTCAAGGCTTGCTCGAGGGACGCCATATCGTTGT
>Ga0180007_10004724_pt1 | contig 14256 bp, 11 predicted proteins | sample MM_PC_MetaG_FD_121122 | JGI IMG/M metagenome (GOLD analysis project Ga0180007, IMG submission 121122) | Groundwater microbial communities from the Aspo Hard Rock Laboratory (HRL) deep subsurface site, Sweden - MM_PC_MetaG | ecosystem: Environmental > Aquatic > Deep subsurface > Groundwater... | reverse complement strand
TTCTTAAATGTTTTTTGATTTGTGTTTCAGATGGGATTTGATTTAATAATGCAATCATAGAACAAGATTAGTTAATTATTAATACTTATATTATAATCTTGTTCCATATTGTATAGTATACCCTAGGTTTTTTTATTGACAAAAAGGATTTGCTATGATATAATAATAGTAGTTATTAAAAAAATTTAAAAATAGTTCTCATGCTTGTCTTTATTCCAATGTTCTTGAATAATTGGGGTATACTTGCATAAAAACAAAAATAAAAATATGAAAAAATCAAAGAGATCCAAATTTATACATCTTTTTTTGGCCGCTGTTTTAATTTTTATAAATCAGGCGGTTTTTTTATTGCTAACCGAAAATAATGTTGAAGCTTATGGTGAATATATAAATATTATTCATCCTCAAGATGGAGTTACTGTTTCTGGCATTGTAGTTATTACGGCTCAAATAGATGAATCTATTCTAGATACTGATAAAATAAAATTTGTTATCAGTTGTGAAGGCGGACATCATGATCAAGACTATGTTGGTCCAGGAATTTATACTTATGAGTGGGATTCTACTACTGCTCCTTCATTGCCTGGCTGTGATATAACAGTTACTGCTTTAAAAGATATTAATACAGTAGATATTAGCATGGTTACTGTTACTGTTGATAATGAATCGGATTGTACTGAAGATTGTGCTTCCCTAGATTATCAATGCGGCAATCAGACAATCTGCGGGCAAACTATTAACTGCGGCAGTTGTGCTAGTAGTGAAATTTGTGTTAGTGGTAGTTGTATTCCAATACTTACTGTAAAAGTTATTAATCCAACTAATAATAGCACTGTTTCAGGACAGATTGATATTAGAGCTCAAGCTAACTTAACTTTAAATAATATTACTTTTCAAATATTAGGTACGCCAGCAAATTCACTTTACGGAATTTTGCATTCTAGTTTACCCAATACTTATTATGCCATCTGGGATACTCCTACTACTGCTGACTGTTCTGATAATAATGGTTGTAACTATGAGATTATTGCTCGTGCTCATACAGCTGCTAGTCTTGGTAACCAAACTGCTGAAGATCAAATTAATCTAACTGTTAAAAATTCTAGTGGTTGTATCGCTAATTGCTCTGGTAAAGAATGTGGGGATGATGGTTGCGATCCCAATAATGAAAACGATTGCGGCAGTTGCGGTAGTTATGCTTATTGTTCTAATAGTATTTGTCAGTGTAATGCTGGCCGGGCTGATTGTAATAATGACAATAATTGTGAGTGTGATTTATCTAATCACCAGTGTTCGGGTAGTAGCTGTGTTTCTGTTTGCGCTCCTAATTGTTCTGGTAAACAATGCGGCACAGATGGCTGTGGAAGTAGTTGCGGGACCTGCCAGACTGGCTATAGTTGTAATAGCCAAGGCCAATGCAGGTTAATACCATGCTCTGCTAATGGCTGTAATAAAAATTGTCCTACGGGCTGTACTGTAAGTCAAGATCCTGACTGTGGCTGCGCTAGTGGTAATAATTGCTGCGGCATAACTAATTGTAATTTATCTAATGATAATGACTGCGCCGGAGATGAGTCAGGTGATTTATCTGTTAGTTTATCAGCGAGTCCAGCTTCAGGTGTAGCACCGATTAGTGGAATAGATTTAACAGCTAAGGTAACTGGCGGTAGCCAGGATAGTTTAAACTATACATTTTACTGCAATAGAGTAGATCAGGGTACTAATATTACAACGCCATATAATGCTAGACAAAGCAATCTTAGCCAAAAAGAATTTAAAGCCAGTGATATTTGTAATTATTCCCAAGCAGGCAATTACACGGCTAAAGTAATTGTGCAACAAGGTACTAGTAGAGCTGAAGCCAGAGTACAAATTAATTTAATTAATAAAACCACAGAAGTATTGCCTGAATGTAGGCAAAAAAGTATTACTAGCGTTGCAGCTTGTCAGGAGTATTTAAGTTTAAATCAAGTTTGCCGTGATCAGGGTATCACTACTAAAGATAAATGCGATAGCTATTTAGCTACTGCAGCAGAATGTAGAGCTAAGAATCTAACTGGTACAGCTTGCAATAATTATTTAGCAATTGCCAAAGAATGTCGCGATAATAATATTCTAGACAAAACTAAATGTGAGCAATATTTATATACCCAAACCATGCCAACTGAATGCAAACAAGCCGGAGCTAAAACCCAGGAAGAATGTAATAATATTTTAACACTGCAAAGTCTACCCAAAGAGGTTAAGAAGGAAGTTGAAGCAAAAATTCAAGCAGGTCAAGATACCTCTGCAGTGATTAAGCAGGTAATTAAAGAAAGCATAGCTCAAGAAATACGCATCACTGAAACCTGTAAGCTAGTTAATATTCTTGGCCCGGAACAATGTAATAAATATATGGAAGAATTTCATTTGCCAGATGATTGTCTAAGTTTAGGTGTTATTAATAAAGAGCAATGCTATTATATGTTAAGGGACAGGTATAATAAGGCGAATGAACTGTTAAGCGAATGCAGAGAACAAGGTATTACTGATTTAAGTGAGTGCCGTCAAGCTATGTTTAAGAAGTATGCTCCCAGTGATTGTTCGGCCGCTGGTATTACTAATCAACAAGCTTGTCATAAATTTAAATATGAGCAATACAGCAATCCGCTTAACCTAGATATTAATAATTTACCAGCTGAATGCCAGCTAGCTAAATTTTCTCGACCAGTTCAATGCGCTAACTTAATAACTAAAATTTATTTACCAGCTGAATGCCAGAAGCAAGGTATTACTACTAAAGTATCATGCGATCTGTATCTGCAACATAAGTATTTGCCAATAGAGTGCATAGAGGCAGGTATTACTAGCCAAGCAGACTGTGATAAGCTCATGTTAACCAAACATGCTCCCGCAGAATGTCAAGAAGCTGGTATTACAGAAGTTGAAGAATGTAATCAATATTTATTTAATAAGTATTCTCAACAAGTACAATGCCAAGCTGATAGCTGGCAATGCAATAATTCTATTAAGACAAAGCATATAGGACAAATTGCAGCTAAACAAACTATATATCAAGAGATTAATGAAAAAATATTACCTCAAGCAGGTCAATCTATTAAAGTTAAAGAATTAAATAGACAATTAGATTTAGCTCAAGATATTATGCCAATTATTGAAGTAGAAACAGGTTTAATTATTGTACCAGCAGAAGAAGAAATAATGTTAGATGAAGCTGATAATTTAATTCAAACTTCAGGGATAGCTTTAGTGATTGATACTGATCAAGATGGCCTGTCTGATGATATGGAACTGCGTATTGGCACTAAACCAAATAATCCTGATACAGATGGTGATGGCTATAATGATGGCGTAGAAATTAAAAATAACTATAATCCATTAGGTTTAGGTAAACTCACCCAGGAAAAAGCCCTATCTCCGATAGATCAAGTTATTTTAAATAAACAAACCTTACAGCAAGCTAAAACCAAAGGCCAAATTACTGATAAACTACAAGTCAAGCAAATAGAAGAAATAGCTAACCAGCAAACTAACCAGCACCAAAGTTACCAAATTACTGGTCAAGCAGAACCAAACTCTATAGCTACCTTGTATATTTATTCAGACTTACCTTTAGTAGCCACAGTACAGGTTGACCAATACGGTAACTGGCAGTATAACTTAAGCAAATCCTTGCTTGATGGTGAACATGAAATTTATGTTGCTGTAAATGACAATACTGGCAAAATTATTGCTAAAAGCAAGCCTTTTAATTTCTTTGTTAAAGAAGCTAAAGCTGTCACAGTTACAGATTTTGTTGCTGGCCAAGCTCCAACAAAAGTTACACAATCCGATAAACTAATGAGCGGCTTTGTTAAGCTTGCTTTATTATTAGTATTTGTCGGCATAGTTTTATTTGTTGTTTTTATTATTCAATATAGAAGGCATCAGATTAAAGGGTAAAATTATGGGTAAAATAAAAGATTTTTTAGAAAAAAATAGAGTTACTTTACAATTAGTTTATGGTGTTATTTTAATTGTGTTAATACCAGTTCTAATTGCCTTTAATACTGTTTTTATAATTAGTAAATACAATGAAAGCCTGGATGTTGCTTTACAACGCCAGGCTTTAATGGTTGGCCGTTCAATTTATGCTTTACTAAAAAATGATTTAGCTGATCAGGCGATGCTTCAAGAGAAAATTAAGGCTTTAGCACAAAAAAACGCAGAATTTCAGGAACTTACAGTTTTAGAGCCAGAAGATGAAAATTTTAAAATTATTGCTTCTTCTCAAAAGGAAAAGATTGGTCAAATTATTAATTTTGCCTTTTATCAAATTGCCTGGCTACAACCTGATAATGATGCTTTAGCTACTGATTCTTTGAGCTTAGCCATGACTCCTGAAGGAGAAGAAATAGTTAAAGCTTTTACTTATGAAGACCGTTTTTGGCTAGTTACTATGCCGATGCAAAATATAGAAGGAGAAAAGCAAGCTCTCTTAACCATCAAACTATCTTCTAAAATTGTTGATGACTTGACCAATTCTAATCGTAATATTTCCTTGATTATTTTGGTCTTTACTGTTTTAGTAGCTATTTTATTTTTATCAGCAGCTGTCCGACTCTGGGATTATGCTATTTTATATAGAAAAATAAAAGAAGTAGATCAAATGAAAGATGAATTTATATCTATTGCTTCGCATGAGCTAAGAACACCGGTTACTGGAATCAGAGGCTATATTTCCATGGTCTTAGACGGCACTTTTGGCGAGATTAATGATAAATTAAAAGAAACCATGCGAATGGTGCAAGGCTCTTCAGACAGATTAGCTATTTTAGTTGAAGATTTATTGAATGTCAGCCGGATTGAGCAAGGCAGGTTTAAGATGAATAAAGAAAATCTTAATGTTAACCAAATTATTAAAGATACAATAGCTGAATTAAAAGTTCAGGCTGATGAGAAAAAGCTAGCTTTAAAGTACAGGCCGCATACAGAAAAACTACCATTAATAAGAATCGACATAGATCGCTTTAAGCAAGTGTTAATTAATTTAATTGGCAATGGTATTAAATACACTGAAAAAGGTAGTGTAAAAATTCTAACCGAAGAAAAAGATAAAGGCAGGATGTTAGAAATTAAAATTAAAGATACAGGTATGGGTATGTCAGCTAAAGATTCAGAAAGATTATTTGAAAAATTTTACCGAGTGCAATCTGAAAAAACTAAAGATATTACTGGCACTGGTTTAGGTTTATGGATTACTAAAAAAATTGTAGAGATGATGCATGGTGAAATTTTAGTTAGTTCAATTGAGAATACTGGTACCCAAGTAACTTTAAGATTTCCAATTATAAAAAATAAAAAATAAAATATGTTTAAAAAAATCTCATTAATTACAATTTGTTTACTTTGCACAGTCAGCTTGTCTGGCTGCTGGTTGCCGATTTTAAACAAAGAAATAACAATGCCTTTTTTTGAAAAAAAGCCAGAGCAAGCTATCCAGTTAATGCTTAATAAAATGGCTGATATACAAACAATGGAGTATGATACGAAATTAATGTTTAATCTTCATCTAGATCCTGCTAAACTGCAGAATAGTCCACTATCATTTTTAAATAGAGAGCAGCCAAAAGTTTTAGGTATTGATAATATTGCCCAGGCAGAAGTAAAAATGTTTATGGAAGGTGATTCTGGGGAAGAATTGATGGTTAGTCTCAGTGAACAAATGCCAATAATGGATATACAGATGCCAACCCCAGCTATAGACATTCCTTTTTTTAGCCCAGCAGCCATGGATATTGTTTATAACTTTGCCTTGGCAGGCAAGCTTGACCAAACAGACAAAGATAACAGAAAAAATCAAGCTAAGTTAAATTTAAGCTTTGAGGTAAGTGGAGTGGAAATAAAAGCAGAAGTTGAAACTATTGAAATAGGCGATGATATTTACGTAAAAATTGGCACCATACCCTTTTTATCTATGTTTTTAGGGGATCAATTCAGTAACCAATGGTTTAAAATAAATTTAGAAGAATTAGAGCAGTGGCAAAAGGATTTAATTGAGCAATCTGGCCAGGATATTAATATAGATCAATTTAATTATTCAGAGAATAAAGAAAAAATTGATAGAGCACAGCAAAAAATTAAAGATTTAATTAATAATAGCAATATCCTGCAAGTTGACGAGAGACTTAGAGATGAAAAGATTAATAATAAAAAATGCTACCATTATAGAATAAGCCTTAATCAAGCCAATATCGGCAAGTTAATTGAAGGAGTCTTAAATATTTTTAATCAAGAATTTAATGATGTTAATCCAGTTATTTTTCATGGCTTGACTGAAGATCCTAAATTTAAAGAATTCTTAGCTCAATTAGATAATATTATTAAACAAGCTGATGGCGAAGTCTGGATTGATAAAGAAGATTTTTATTTGCATAAAAGCACTTTTAATTTAAATATTGATTTTTCTGGGTTTGAGTTAGGAGGCAAGAAAATTCCAGATGATGCACTAGCTATTAGTGTAACTGCTAAAATGGATTATAAAAATTTTAACCAGCCAGTACAAATTGAAGCACCAGCAGAAGCTAAATCATTAGTAGAATTAATCGAATCGTTAATGCCACAAATGCCCCAGCCTTCTACTAGCCTAGATCCTAACCTTGATACTGATTTAGATGGTTTGTTTGACTGGGAAGAACTAAATGTTTATCAAACCGATCCTCAAAATGACGATACTGATGGCGATGGCTATTTAGATGGTAGTGAAGTGAAAAACGGCTATAATCCTAATGGGGAAGGGGAGTTAGAGGTTATTAAAAGTTTAAATAATTTAGAGCAAAATCAATGTTTGCTTGCAGGTGGAATTTGGCATGAAAAAGGTGAAGTCATAAAAGATATTGATCCAGTTTGTAATTGTATTCCTAATCCTGATACAGATTGTCCTCAAGTTGAATGTCCAAATATTTTTTTAGAGAAGTCATATTGTGAACGTCCAATAAGTAGTAATAGTTGTAGCACTGAAGATGATTGTGATTTTTTCTATACTCAGTGGGGTAAAAGTTCTTGTGTATCGTGTTCTTATGCTGATAAAGAGTGGATCTGTCTGAACAAAGAACAAGCAGATAGAGAAAGAAAAGCTATAATAGAACTATATTTTGATGGTATTCCACCTCAATGCGAGATGTGCCTTGAGAGTGACTATAGATTATATTCATGTAAATGCAATAATAATAAATGTGAAAAACAAGAGAATTATGATACCAGCGGTATGTACTGTGATTCAGATAGCCAATGCTATTGCCAGAGTTTTGATGGAGCAGAATTTTATAATAAAAGAGTACCACATACATGTAACTTAGAGAAATTTAAATGTAATCAATGTTATTATAGGTAATATTAATTAAATATAATAAAAAAAATAAACTATGACTGAATTTAATTAAGCTTTTTAACTGAAGAGGAGGTGATCTATCTATAATCATAAAACCCGCGTTGTTGGCGGGTTTTATTTATGGCTGGAGCAACCCCGGTTCTAACCGGGGCAACCTTATGTATGCGGAACGGACGGGACTCGAACCCGCGACCTCCTGCGTGACAGGCAGGCGTTCTAACCAGCTGAACTACCGCTCCAAAATAAAAATAGTCTTTCGACTAGTAAATAAATATTAGCACAAAAATATTATATAGTCAATATTTGAAAATTTAATAAATTACTGATAGACTACTAATATTAGTGAATTTGTAATTAAATTTGCCAGCCTTGCCGGTTAGGCAGGTTAATTTGTAGATTTATGTCATTATCTCTCGGCATTGTTGGTTTACCTAACGTTGGTAAATCAACCCTATTTAATGCCATAACCAAAAAACAAGTTAATATTTCCAATTATCCATTTTGCACTATTGATCCTAATATAGGCGTGGTTAAAGTTCCTGACGAGAGATTAGACAAGTTAGCAGAAGTGTTTAAGCCTAAACAGATTCTGCCAACCACAATTGAATTTGTTGATATTGCCGGACTAGTTAAAAATGCATATCTTGGCGAAGGTTTGGGTAATCAATTTTTGGCTAATATTAGAGAAGTTGATGCTGTTATTGAAGTAGTTCGAGTTTTTCAAGATACTAATGTGGCTCATGTAGCTGGCAAAGTTGATCCTCGGGCAGATAAAGAAACCATTAATTTAGAATTAATTTTGGCTGATTTACAAACAGTCAGCAAAAGGTTAGATAAAGTTAAAAAGGAAGTTAAGTCTGGTGATAAAAATATAATCAAATTACCCCAAGTTTTAGAAAAATTAAAAAATATTTTAGATCAAGGCAAGCGAGCTCAAGATGCAAAGTTAGATAATGATGAGCAAATTATGATCTCTGATTTAAATTTATTAACTTTTAAACCAATTTTGTTTGTTTATAATATTGGACCTCACCCTGACCCTCTCCTTCTAAAGGAGAGGGAAATATGTTTAAATATTAAACAGGAGCAAGAGTTAGCTGAATTGTCTAAAACTGAACAAACTGAATTAGGTATGAAATCAGAACTGAATAAATTAATTAAAGCTTCATTTCAGTTATTGGATTTAGTAACATTTTTTACTGTACAAAATCAAATCCTGCAAGCTTGGACAATAATTCGTAATACTAAAGCCCCGCAAGCAGCAGGAAAAATCCATACTGATTTTAAAGCTGGTTTTATAAGGGCCGAAACTATAAACTGGCAAGACTTATTAAAAGCAGGTAGTGAGGCTAAAGCACGCGAGCGAGGCTTAATTAGAACTGAAGGCAAGGAATATATTATAAACGATGGAGATGTGTGTCACTTCTTATATAATTAAACCAGACGCTCGTCCGCCGAAGCTCTTGCCTGTTGGCAGGCAGGTTAGAGTAGGCGGAGAGATGTTGGTCATTTTTTATATAAGTAAATAGTAATGTCATTTTTATTGGGCTTGCTAACAATAGTTGGTATCCAGCCAGGAAAAGGAAAGGCATAAGAAATTACTCGTGCTCCGGGTTTTAATTCATGTTCCAATTTTTGTTTAAAACCTTTGTTAAGTGTTTCTGGGGATCTAGCAAAAAGATAAACAACATTAGCATTGGATAAATTTTTTTTTAGTAAATTTTTAAATTTAATTTTTAAATTTTTATTCCTGTAAAATAGTTGACGCATTTTACAGACTAGATAGAATGGAAAAGCTAATTCAATGCCGATTGTTTTGGCCTTAGTATTTTTTGCTAAATAAGCTACTACTTTGCCATCACCACAGCCAAGATCGTAAAAAATTTCATCTGCTTGCAAATCCGCTAATTTTAAAATTCGCGGTAAATCTTTTTTTCTAGTCGGTACCCAAGGCGCCAAAGAAAGGCTAGCCAGAGCAACTGTTAAGAGACAAATAAGAAAAAAGATTAAAATAAATAAATCCATATTGATAAAATATAAAATTTCTGTTTTTACTTTAGCATATTAATATAGTACTTGCAATTTTGTTAATCTTATGCTAAAGTTCAAATAGAATAAAAATAACTTAATAATTTAGTTAACCTTTTCCATGTCTTGCTTAACTCAGGACAGTTCTAGCAATAGGACTAAAGGTATTCTCAAAAATCCCTAATCCCGAGTATTCGGGAGAGAATATCTGGGATTTTTTAAATTAAAAGTATGGCTAAAAATAAATCAGCTGAAATACCTCATTATGAATTGCTTTATTTGATTTCTAATAAATACAGTGAAGATGAATTAGCTCCGATTATGGATAAAGTAAGAAAAATGATTAATGATCAGAGTGGTAATATTACTTTTTCAGAAGAATGGGGCAAAAAACGTTTAGCTTATCCAATTAAGCGTTTTCGTTATGGCTATTATAATTTAGTCGAATTTGATTTAGCTGGTGAAAAGTTAGTTTTACTTGATAAAGCTATGCGGCTAACTAGGGAGATTTTACGCCATCAAATTGTTAAGAAAAAGAAAAAGACCATTGAAAAGATTAAGAAGGAAAAAATGATTGCTGAAAAAATCGCTGCAAGAAAAGAAAAACAAGCTATTCAAGAGAAAGATAAGGAAAAAGATATAGACAAAGTAAAACTCAAGGACTTGGACAAAAAGTTAGATAAAATTTTAGAAACTGATGATTTATTGTAAAAAGCTTAAATATGGCTTAAGAGGGCTTATAGGGCAAGAGGTCAACTGCCTCTTATTAACCCTTAGGTCCTATTAAACCCTTAGCTCTTATTAATTATTAATTCTATCCGTGTGATTACTCTTAAACTGGAGGGGGATATGAATGATCTGCGGATAACCAAGTTTATGGACCTAAATAAAGTCATGATTATTGGTCGTTTAACTCGCGACCCTGAAGTAAGAAATACACCCAGCGGTGTAACTGTTGCATCTTTTGCTGTAGCTACTAATTTAATTTGGACGGATCAATCAGGGCAAAGGCAAGAAAAAGTAGAGTTTCATAATATAGTAACCTGGCGCAGATTAGCAGAAATTTGTGGCCAATATTTGCATAAAGGTTCAAAGGTTTATCTTGAGGGTCGTTTGCAGACTCGTGACTGGGTAGGTCAAGATAATGTCAAGCGTTATCGCACTGAAATTGTAGTGAATAATATGATTATGCTGGATCGGGTTGGCGCAACTCCTGTAAGTTCAGCTGGACAAGCTCCAACGCCGGATGAGCAGCCAGCACCTCAAAGCGAGCCAGTAATTGATGTTGATGAACCATCCCTAGGCAATGATGAAGTTAATTCAAATGAAGAAGAAATTAAAGTAGAGAGTATCCCATTTTAAAAGTTATCCGCTTGCGGCGGAGCCCCACTGCGAATGGGGCACATGCGAATTATACTTTATGTATTATTGGATATTTAAGATTTATTTATGGAAAATGTAATTAAACAAAAAAAGCATTGTTATTTTTGCGTTAATAATTTAGCTGAAATTGATTATAAAGATACGCAGACTCTGCGTCGTTTTATTAATTCTTATGCCAAGATTTTACCTAAAAAAAGAACCGGAACCTGCGCTAAGCATCAACGTAAATTAGCTACGGCAATTAAACAAGCTCGTATCATGGCGTTATTACCATTTCTAAAGTAAAATGCGAAAAATTTTTATGCGAAACTACAAAAACGCGAAATAGTATTTTGCATTTTCGCATCATTCGCATAGAATATTTCGCATCACTTCATTATGTTAAGTATTAATGAAATAAAACTAGGCAGCTTGATTCAATTAGATAGTGAACCATATATTGTGGTCAAAGCTGATCATCATAAAATTGCGCGTGGTGGCGCTGTGCTTAAAACTAAGTTAAAAAATATAATTAGTGGTAATGTTTTAGAAAAAACCTGGCAAGGTAATGATAGAGCAGAATCAGCAGAAACTGAGAAAAAGAAAGCTAACTTTATGTATAAAGGCGAGCATGAAGCTAATTTCATGGATAATCAGACTTATGAGCAGTTTAGTTTGCCCTTAGAACAAATTGGTGGAAAACAGAAATTTTTAAAAGACGGTACTGATGTAAATATTTTATATTTTAACAACAAACCAGTAGCAATTGATTTACCCATTAAAATAGAGCTAAAAGTAGTCAGCGCTCCCCCAGGAGTAAAAGGCAATAGCGCAGGCAGTGTAACTAAACAAGTTGAACTTGAAACCGGAGCAAAAATCAATGCGCCTTTATTTATTAATGAAGGAGATGTTATCAGGATTAATACAGAAACTGGGGAGTATGCGGAAAGAGCGTAATTTAATTTAGAAGTAATAGAATATTAAAAACCATGTACTTTTCATAGACATGGTTTTTAAATATATAGAAATTTTAATTCTTACTTTTTACTTTACATCTCTTCCATTTCTCTCGCCTTAACCTCATTCCAAATTTTCTTCCTTATCTCTTTCATTAATTTTTTATCAGCACGCAAAGTTCTTTTAGCATTTTCTCGGCCAACACCTAGTTTTGTCTCGCCATAACTATATGAATTACCTGATTTACTAACTACGCCATAAACAACTCCTGTATCAAGCAGATCTCCGGCGAGAGAAATGCCTTCATTATACATAATATCAAATTCAGTAGTTCTAAAGGGGGCTGCTACTTTATTTTTTACTACTTTGCATCTTACCCGATTACCAATAATTTTATCTGCCTGCTTAATTTGAGCAGCCCTGCGTACCTCAATCCTGACCGAAGAATAAAATTTTAAAGCAGTACCGCCAGTAGTAGTTTCTGGGTTGCCAAAGAAAACACCAATGCGCATTCTAGTCTGGTTAATAAAAATTACCACTGTTTTAGTCTTAGCAACAACACCAGTTAGTTTACGTAAAGCCTGGCTCATCAGGCGGGCTTGCAGACCCATGTGTTGGTCGCCCATTTCTCCTTCAATTTCTTTTCGCGGTACCAAGGCAGCCACAGAGTCAATTACTACTACATCAACAGCATTAGAGCGTACTAAAGTTTCTACAATTTCTAAGGCCTGTTCTCCAGTATCTGGTTGAGAAATAAGCATTTCTTTAACGTTGATGCCAATTGTGTTTGCATAATCAGGATCTAAGGCATGTTCAGCATCAACAAAAGCAGCAATGCCACCTAACTTTTGCACTTCAGCCACAATATGCTGGGCTAAAGTAGTTTTGCCAGATGCTTCAGGGCCAAAAATTTCAATAACTCTGCCCCTAGGAACACCGCCAATACCCAAAGCAATATCTAGGGATAGACAGCCAGTTGGCACAGCATCAACGTCAACTTTTCTGGCTTCCCCGAATTTCATAATTGCGCCCTCGCCAAACTTAGTTTTAATTTGTTCAATAGCAGTTTCTGCAGCTTGTTGTTTGGCATCTGTTTCCTTAATTGTTTCTTCATTTTTATTATCTTTTCCCATATATTTAAGCAAAATAAAAAAGGTAAATCCTACCTCCTTGTATAAAGATATATTATACGATCTTAAAATTAAATGCAATAGCTATTATATATAGGATTTACGCGTTTGAACAAAATCAACGAGCTATTTTATATAAACGTCTGCCTAAAGTCACGTAATTTCCTACAAATATAGGACTTACGCGTTTCAATTGCAAGTTAGCTAATATTAGCAAAATCTGTAAAAATAGTTAAAATAATAATTTCGCTAATTTTAGCTAAAAATAATTTTAAATCTTTTCAAACGCGTAAGTCCTAAAATATACAAATCAAGTACCCGCCTGCCATGCCTATAGCATTGGCGGGCAGGCAAATTTACAAATATTAGCTAAAAACGTTTCAATTGATATTGGTAAATTTGTGAAAGGATTAGTAGATTTGTGGGAATAAACCCTTAAATTTACCTTAGTTTTATATTAAACAGGATTTATAATTGATTATCATCTAAACGTATAAGTCCTAAAAGTTATTTTTCTTTTACCAATACTTGTCTTTCAATTGTTTTATCACGACCATATTTTTTGCTAGCGGTAATAGTAATAATGTTAATATCGTCTTGTAAATTAATTATTTTGGAAAATTCACCTTTGCTGTCACTTAGAACCTGTTCTCCATTAATAATCACTAATGCTTCAGGATCGGTTTGACCAATAACTTGAATATTTTTTTCCTCTGTAATAATGTTTTCAGCCGGGCTGTAAATAATCAGGTCAGGGGGAGAAATAACCCTTTTTAAACCAAATCCTAGATAAATAAAAAGAATTACAGTAATTATAACAATAATAGCGCCTTTAATAATTTTAGGTACAGCTAAAAAATAGCGTTTTCTAACTTTCTGTTTGGAAAATAATTCTTGTTGACCTTTATTTTTAAAAATTATTTTTTCACTTTCAAATATTTCAACTAACTCATCATAATTTAAGCCTAAAAAGAAAGCGTACTCTCTTAAAAAATTTTTTCCATAAACCCCGGTTGGCAATTTATTGTATTCACCTTTTTCCAAGGCTTTTAAATATTTATGATTGATATTTAATTTTTTAGCTATTTCAGCTAGTTTTAATTTTTTTGCCTGTCTAGCTTGTCGTAATTGTTCAGCTACTGATTCGCTGCCAAGTGATATTTTTCTTGATTTAAATAAGATCATATTCTAATATTACCATAAGTTTCATAATACATAAGTAAAATTCAATTAATATTGTAATAATTTATTTAGTTTTTTAATACCCCGTCCGCTTGCGGCGGGGTTACGGACGTAGTATGATGCAGGTATATGGAATTAGCAAAAACATCATCCCGCGTCTATAAAATACGTTACCATATGGTAACCACGGTTAAATACCGCAAAACATTGCTAATGGGTGAAATTGGA
>Ga0180007_10004722_pt1 | contig 14264 bp, 10 predicted proteins | sample MM_PC_MetaG_FD_121122 | JGI IMG/M metagenome (GOLD analysis project Ga0180007, IMG submission 121122) | Groundwater microbial communities from the Aspo Hard Rock Laboratory (HRL) deep subsurface site, Sweden - MM_PC_MetaG | ecosystem: Environmental > Aquatic > Deep subsurface > Groundwater... | reverse complement strand
TTTTATAGCATTTTCGTTGATTCTGATGACGATAGTAGCCAATGCTGGTTGAGGAAGAACCAGCAAAGAAAATGCATAAAAGATGCCATAAGTAGCCATTGCCCTTATTTCGCGACAAGTCTATTAAATAATTTGGAGGTGGATTGGAGGTGGATTTATTGAGTTGATAGAAAGAATAAGGTTAAATCAGCTTGAGCTCTTGCAGAAGACCTTGGAGATTCCGATGAGATTTGGCGTGATATTGTTTGGTATAACCCAAACGCCCCGCTTCTTTAATCCTGCGATCTAAGAGGCGAACCGAACGAATCTCCCCCAACAACCCCACTTCTCCCAGAAAGACAGACTCCTTGGGTGCCGGCATATTTTTGAGAGAGCTAACCAGAGCAATGGCCAAACTTAAATCAATAGCTGGCTCTTTGGTCTTAAAACCCCCGGCCAAATTAGCAAAAATATCCTGACTGCCAAATGGCAAACGGCAATGTTTTTCCAAAACCGCCGCCAAAACCTGGATGCGAGCCGTATCAATTCCCCGCCCTACTCGGCGAGGAGTTGGTAAATACGATTTGTTGACCAAAGCTTGAACTTCCACTACCAAGGGCCGAGTGCCTTCTACTACACAAGTGGTGGCAGAACCAATAGCTGGCTGGAGGTGCTCGGTCAAAAACAACTCACTTGGATTAACAAGCGAAATAAATCCCGATTCAACCATCTTAAAAACACCCACCTCGTCAGTCGCCCCAAAACGGTTCTTTATAGACCTCAACAGTCTTAAGTCCGTGGTTGACTCACCACTCAGCTCCAGCACCACATCCACCATATGTTCAAGAACTTTAGGTCCAGCCAACTGCCCTTCTTTTGTGACGTGACCCACCACAAACATAGGGATGCGTTGTTGTTTAGCCACTCCAATTAGTCTTTCGGCACTACTTCTGATCTGGCCAATCGAACCAGCTGAACCCGTTAGCTCATCTGTGGTCATAGTCTGAATACTATCTATAATCACCAGCAACGGCTTCTTTTCCATGATTAAAGTCGCAACTTGATCAACATCTGTACTCGTTGCAAATATTAATCGACTTTTCCAGGCTTGACTAGCTTTTGAAGTAACTTTTTTTTGTTGTTCAAGACCCAGTAATCGATTGATCCTGAGGGAGATCTGGGTTGGATTCTCTTCCCCAGATACATAAAGAATTGTGCCTAACTCGTGCCCCGGTTTCATTAATATTTCCAAGACCACCTGGGTTAACAAAGTTGACTTGCCTACCCCTGGGTGACCACCTAATAAAATCACCGATCCTGGCACAATTCCCCGCTCAACCACACCACCCAAAACCCGGTCCAACTCACTAATGCAAGTTGAAAGTCGAGCCTGAGTTTCCTCAAAAGATACTTGATCTAAAGTCACAACTTGGCTGGCTAGAGCCATCTTTCTTGAGCCGGATTTAGTTTTGGTTGGCACGGCTTCTTCCACCAAACTCTGCCACTCGCCACAAGCATCACACTGGCCACTCCATCGCGGGTGTTGTTTACCACAGTTTTGACAAACATAAACTGATTTGGCTTTGATCATTCTGATCCGCCTTTCAAAAAAGCAATTTTTTGAGTTGTAGAAATTTTGGGGTTATGCTGATGGACAACTACCACTCGCCCACCAATCCGAGTCATCAATTGACGTTTTTGGTCTAAATATGGAGTATGTGAGGAAACAGCCAAAATATCGGGTTTAACTTGTTCCAAAAATTGCTGGTGGTGCTGGGGTTGATCAAACTCAATGGGCAAAACCACTACTTGGTCAGCCAATCCCAACTCCATAATTTGCTTGACTCTTTGACCAGCTGGCTGAATTGGTCTGCCCACCCCTTTCATCTGCCCGACTCTTTCATCAGTTTCCACCCCTACAATCAGCTCTCCACCCAAAGCCTTAGATTTCTTTAAAAATTCAATGTGCTCTGGATGCAGTAAATCAAAAACCCCAGTCACTAAAATCACCTTATTGTTTTGATTCATATCTATCCTTCGTCATCCCCACTTTAGGGGGACTCACTTCCTTGTCATTCCCCGCCACTTGTCATTCCCATCCCCTTTTGTCATTCTCCCCCGCCCTGGCGGGGGAGAATCCAGTGGCCATAGTCGCGATCCTGGATCCCCGCTGGCCCCGCCCACAGGCGGGGCGCGAGGATGACAGAAGCGGTTGTCTATGCCAGCGCGAGGATGACAGAAGCGGTTGTCTATGCCAGCACGAGGATGACTAGAACGGCGCGAGGATGACGTTTCATTCAAGACATTTTATCACCTCTAGTCGCCAGTTGGCATAGATGAGGCGACGGGTATCCCTAGGATGGAAAAAGGCAAAATTTAGGCCGACTTTTTCCCTGGTTTGATGAGGCCTCATATATAGTAGTTGAGCTAAGTAGGCCAAGTAATTAATAACCACCACCAATGGATATCCCAAAATAGCCATCAGCATTTTAATTTGACCAATCAACAATCCTAATACTGATGTCTCCGATAATTTAAATGCAGACTGACGATTAATCAATCGGTGATTAAAGAGGGGCAATCGGTTATAGACCCAAGCATTTTTTGACCAAATTAAGTCAGAGTGGTGTTGACCCCAAATTTGTTTGAGTTGAATTAATTCCCAAGCCGTGTAAAGCGACCGAGTTGTTTCTGGAAAAACCAAACTGCTTGACTCCAACCAAATGTTAAAGCACCAACTATTGGGCTCTTCTTTAGACCAAGATCGCCGATGACCAAAAATCCAAGCCAGAAATATCACCAACGGTCGGGTTAGCCACAAACAACCGGGCCAGGTCACAATTAAAAAATCTAAATCATCGTCAGCTCGACTGGCTCCAGCCGCCACACTGCCCGAAATATAAATATCCCTAATCCAGGGCCACCAGCCAAAAATTAAAGCAACTTGTCGAGCCCATATCAGCTTGGCATTGGCCAATTGCCGGCTGACTACTCCTGGCACCAAATCAAATCTGCGAGTTGCCAGCGTCCACCACTCGCCCTGGTTCACCACCCAACCCCAAGCCAATAACTGCTTGAGTGCTTGATCAATTAACTTCAATTGCCCTAGCTTCTTCTGCCACCAAAACTCACCCAAAGCCTGGCGGTTGGTTTGAGGCACAAACAAACGATTTCTAATTTCTGCTATCTTCAAGGGATGACTAAACTGGGCCGAATAGGCCAAAACCAAAAAAACTTGACGACAAAGGACTTGATGCACTGTTGGCGCATTCTACTACACAATTTTGTCTAATTAAATGGAACCCGTACCCGATCCCATGCCTGCACTGGCTCCAGAATTGATACCATACTGACGTAGTACCTGACTGGTACCTTGCTCCAAAGTCGTTAGCACATCACTAGAGCTTTTACCTGCTAAAATTGCATTAACTGCATCTTTATAGTAGTTGATCAGCTGATCATTGATGCCATTGTCGCCCGTGCTAGAACTTAAGTACCAACCCTTAGCATAAGGAGCATCAGCTAAAACCGAAATCAACACTGGTTGATCGATCAAAGTGTCAGCCAGGCTAACAGCAGAGTACGGCTCACCAAAGGTGCGTGTTTGAGACTGGACTGAATACATTTTCTGCAAAGAGTTGTCTGAACTTAAATATTTAAGTAACTTCCAAGCCTGAGATTGGTGTTTGCTGACCGAGCTAACACCTTCGGCCCAGTAGTTGGCCCAAGCTATCCGCGTTTTGGATAACTGAGGCAAAGTGGTGGTGGCAAAATCTAGTTCTGGATTAATGGATTGAATCTCAAAAGCTCGCCAAGATGGGGCAAACATCATGGCCACCTCTCCCCTAGCAAAAGCCACGGTTGAGGTTGGCAGTTGCTCGCTCCAAACTCCATCAGATTTAATAAAATTGGTATAGAACAACAAAGCGTCTCTGGTTTCTGGTGAGTTGGGATTGCTCAAATCAGCTCCATTCTGAAGCATTAACACAACCAAAATATCAGAAAAATGATCGACATTGCTGGCATTGCCAATAGCTAATCCGCCTCGCTCAATGCCATCACTTGATTTAACTGTTAATTTTTTGGCTAAAGTTCGAAGTTCTGCCCAAGTGGCTGGTGGTTCCACTCCAGCTGTCTCAAATATTTCTCGATTATAGTAGAGGACTAATCCATCATACATTAATGGCACACCGTAAATTTGACCATTCATGGTCAATTGAGCCGAAGCCACTGGATAAAAAGTCTCTTTAAACTGAGTGGCAGAAAACACAGATGATGGCATGGGCGCTAGTTCGGTCTGCAACATGGGCGACCAACTGGCATGAAATCTGAAAAGGTCTGGTCCATTACCAGAAGCCAGGGCTGTTTGCAGTCTTTCTCGATAATCTCGATTGGATTGTTTAGTGTATGTGACTTTAATACCAGGGTTTTCTCGCTCAAAATCAGCCAGAATCGAGCTCATACCATCTTCGGTTTCCCATAAACCCCAATACTCAAGAGTGGCTTGGTCAGTAGGCACCTCAACCCGACCTGCAGGCTGGGCTTGAGAGGTTGTATCTCCATTGGTGCCCTGACCACCGGGGGCTAGACCAGAGCTGGGAGCCGAGCCTCCCATTAATTTTGAAGCCACAAAAATAATGATGGCCAAAAGCAGTCCTCCCCCTAAAATAAAAGGCAAAAACTTCATGGGTGATGACTTAGGCTTAGCCACTTTGGGAGAAGGGGGTGGATTTTCTTTAGGTGTAGCAGGAGGAGGGTTATTGGGCAATTTATTACTGACTGTTGAAGATAGGGCGCCAATGCCAACCGGAGGCCTGGGCACGTTATTTTGGTTGAGAGAAGGATTGACTGGTGGTAATAGCGAGGGGTTAATTGGTGGCAAACCTGGGTTAACTGGACTGCCTACCAAAGTCTGGGACCTGGCAATATTTGGATTGAGGGCTGTTGATTCCTGAGTTTTCAAAGTTGAGGCAGGTGGTGTCAAGTTAGTAGTGCTATTGGAGAAATCTTTATTATCTTGAGCCAGTGGAGTACCTCCTATTGCTGTCGAACTTGGTGCAGATGGTTTAGGCAGGACTATATCTGGCATACACATCAAATCCCAGAACTCGATCTAGCCCGACCGAGTTTCTTCTGACACAATATGAAATATTATCGTGTGTCATCAATAATAATAACATAAGAACTGTCGTAAAATAAGAAACGAGTTAATTATGGATAGATTTTATAGTATTTTCGTTGTTTCTGATGCCGATAGTAGCCAGAGCTACTTGAGAAAGAAGAAACAAATGAAAATACATAAAAGATGCCATAAGTAGTCGTTTTGCTTATTTTATGATAGGTCTTAAATATGATTCTAAAACCCGTCATGTTAAGACATATTATCAAACATCTGCTGGCCGGAGGACTTTGTGTCAGCCTGGTGATAGCCTTATGTTTTGTCTGTCTAGATACTTGGTATCTGGATCATTTTTTACCCCAAACTCAATTTGGATCAATTGATTTAGCCAACCTCAATTTAGACGAGGCTCTGGGGAGGATTGAAACCCAAGACCAACCCAGTGATTTCAACATTGTCTTTTCAACTGCTACAGCCAGTATCAGCGCCCAGGCCAGTCAACTAGGATTAAATTTTGATAACCAGCAGGTATTAAAACAACACCTATCAAATCTCAAACAACTGCCAGTTTTTAAACGTCTCAAACTCATAATCTTATCTTGGGAACAGCCCCAACACCTCTCAACTAGATATCGGCTTGACCGCGAATTAACCACCGGTTTTGTGACAAACCTAGCCAAGACACTTGACCAACCAGGTTCTCTCCCCCAAGCTCACTTGGGTCAAACTAACTCCCCTTATACCTTAGAAATTGAATCCGGAAAACTGGGCTCAGTGGTGAGTGTTGACCAGACCGTGAACGCTATTTTGGATCAGGTTTCCACCCAGGGCAGTCAGCTCACAAATTTGGGTACTACCACAACCATCAGTCAAAATTCATCAAATCAAATCATTCAACCTGTAATTTTTATGACTGACGGCTTCATACTGAACCCAATTGAACTGCTCAAAGCTAAACAAAGAGCTAGCCAACTAGTGGGACGAGCTATCAAGTTTGAAACATCAGAAGCTCGCATTCAGACAATATTTTCCGATCAAGACCTCATCTCAGTTTTGGCATTGCCATCTGGCTTCAATCAAACAGAGCTGATGGCGCTGGTGGCAAGTAAGGTTGAACCAATTAATCAATCGCCTCATGATGCCATCTTTGATTTTGATGCCAATACTTTAGGGGTGTTTGCGTTTCAACCAGACCTACCTGGGATTGAAGTTGATCAAGTCAAAATAGTTCAACAATTAATCAGCTCTACAAATCAAATCACCACTTCAAACCCAGATGAGGCAGTTGCGCCAGAAAATCTGGTCTTAATTTTTGACTTGCCTTATACTGCCACTCCCCCCCAAGTTTCTCTGGAAAGCACTAATCAATTAGGTATTAAAGAGCTGATTGGCTTTGGCGACAGCCTCTATGCCCATTCTATTGCCAGCCGTATTCACAATGTCTCTCATGCTACTGCTCTAATCAGCGGCACTCTAGTAGCTCCAGGAGAAGAGTTTTCTTTCAACAAAACTATTGGTCCAGTCACTAGGGCTACGGGCTTTAAGCCTGCCTACATTATTCAGCAAGGCAGAACTATTCTGGGTGATGGCGGTGGGGTTTGCCAAGTCAGCACCACTTTATTTAGAGCGGCTTTAAATGCAGGGTTGGATATTACCTTGCGCATACCTCATAGCTATCGAGTGGGATACTATGAACAAAATGTTAAACCAGGCATTGATGCGACTGTTTATACTGGCAACACCGATCTTAGATTTATCAACGACACCAATCACTACATTTTAATTTTTGGTCAAACCGATTCAAAGAACTTAAGTATGTATTTTGAAATCTATGGCACTAGTGATGGCCGAACTACCCAGATAGTTGATCACAAAACTTGGGGCTCCAGCCCTGCTCCTCCGGCCCAATATATTGACGACCCCTCTTTGCCAGCCGGAGTTGTAAAACGGGTTGAACACGCCACTGCCGGTCTAAAAACCGAGTTTACCAACGTCATTTACGACAAAAATGGTCAAGAGATTCACCGAGATACTTATAAATCAAACTACATTCCCTGGGCGGCCATGTACTTAGTGGGCACTAGTCAATAGCCCGTCATCCTCGCGTCCACTTGTCATCCTCGCACAAGCGGGGATCCAATACTTACTTAAGTTTCTTACCCATCCCCTCAAAAGCTCTCAAGATTTCCATAGGTGATGAAGGGAAATATATATAACATATACTACCACTGTACATAACGTGGTTTATCAATTTTTCAAGACTGCTATAATCGAGTTAATGGATAAACAGTACCAACACCAAGAAATAGAAGATAAAATTTACCAACTTTGGTTGGATTCTGGGCAATTTGCTCCTGTCAATAAACCCAAGCCCGGTGCCAAGTCTTTTACTATTATCATGCCCCCGCCCAATGCCAATGATTCCCTCCACGTCGGACATGCTTTAGGTATTACTATTCAAGATGTTTTGACCCGATATCACCGGATGTTGGGAGATGACACTTTGTATCTGCCCAGCACTGACCACGCTGGCATCGAAACTCAATATGTGTATGAGAAGAATCTAGCCAAAGAAGATAAATCCAGATTTGATTTTGATCGGCAAACTCTCTACCGGATGATTTGGGATTATGTTCAGAACAATTCCCAGGTGGCTATGGCCCAAACCAAGCGTCTAGGAGCCAGCACCGATTGGTCTCGTTTTAAGTTTACGCTAGATAAAGATATTCAAGATTTTGTGCTGACAACTTTTGAAAAACTTTACAAAGATGGATTGATATATAGGGATTATCGTTTGGTCAACTACTCTCCTGCCGCTGGTACTAGTTACTCCAATTTAGAAGTGGTTTATGTTAACAGAACCTCTCCTCTTTACTATGTCCGCTATCCCCTACTCCCTTTGGGTGATGCAAAGACTAAAGATGATAAAAAGATTGATACATCAAGTAAATATGTAGTTGTGGCGACTACCCGACCCGAGCCAATTTTTGTAGACACTCACCTAGCGGTCAATCCTAAAGACAAAAAGAACCGGCACTTAATTGGCCGACAAGTCCTCAATCCCCTAACCGACCAACACATGACCATCATTGGCGATGACTTCGTTGACCCCAAGTTTGGCACTGGAGTAGTTAAGCTAACTCCCGCTCACGATCATGACGATTACCGAGTGGCTAAAAAACACAATTTGCCAATTGTTGCTGGCATAGACACCAGAGGTAAAATTACAGAAAATGGTGGCAAGTATGCGGGGCTTTCGGTTAAAAAAGCTAGACTGGCCGTGGTTGAGGATTTACAAGCCAAAGGTTTGATAGAGAAAATTAATGAACACTACCAAAATCGAGTCGCCACTTGTTATAAAACAGGTCAACCCATCGAACCTCTCCCCCTCCCCCAATTCTTCATTAAAGTCAAAGACCCCAAACATAATTTAGTCAAAAAGGCTCTAGCCTCACTCAATTCCAAAGAGACTAAAATCCATGGCGCCGGTCGTGAAAAGATCCTCCGTCATTGGCTCAAAAATCTGGAAGATTGGAACATCAGTCGACAAATTGTTTGGGGCATTAAAATGCCCATTTGGTACCAAGTCGATAGTTTTGAGTATCAGATCAACTTAAGTTTCATTGATCAAAAAAAGCAACAAAAATTTGGTTTGCTTCAAGATTTACTTAAAAAGACCTCGCTCAAAACCATCTCCAAAGGTTTGCAGCAAATCTCAGCTGGCCCAGATGTACCGTTTATCATTTCACGCAATCAACCAACAACTACTAAACACAAGTATCTGCCAGAAACAGACACATTTGACACTTGGTTTTCCTCATCCCAATGGCCAGTTGCCACCCTAGCCACCAACCAAACAACCGATCTCAAACGCTTCTACCCCACTCAGGTGATGGATACTAGCTACGATATTCTGCCATTTTGGGTAATGAGGATGATGCTGATGTGTACCTACCTAACCGGCAAATCGCCATTTAAAGACGTATATTTGCACGGTTTGGTTAGAGATGCCAAAGGTATAAAAATGAGCAAGAGTAAGGGCAATGTAGTCAATCCTATTGAAATTGTGGATCATTATGGAGCTGATGCTCTGCGGATGGCCATTGTGATTCGTTCCACCGCAGGTCAAGATAAATCTTTTGGCGAAGCTGACTACAAGGCTGGTCGCAACCTAGCCAACAAACTTTGGAATGCCTCCAGATATGTTTTGTCTCAAGATGCAGATAGCTTCAAAGATAATAAATCAGACCCCAAATTTACCTTGAAACTTAAAAAGGTTGTGGATCAAGTCAGTGAGCAATTGGATCAACTCAAAATTGGTCAAGCCGCCGATAATTTATACAGCCACTTTTGGCATTGGTACTGCGACCAAGTCATAGAATCAGCTAAACAAAACCAAGTCACACTCCCCCAACTTCAAGCTGGACTGGCGACTTTTGCTAAACTTTTTCACCCTTTCATGCCATTTATTACCGAACAAATTTGGCAAGAACTTTTCAAGAAAAAATTGGTCACAGACAGTTTATTAATGACTTCACCTTGGCCCAAAAACTCGCTATAATCAATCTAGCTCATGATTAACTCAGTCAGTCTCCAACTCAAATTGTGCTTATTATTCTTGGGGTTTGTGGGTCAAAGTTTCTGGGAACTAATTAAAGTTTACAAAGTCTTTTTGAGCACTTTCTTGGTGGTCACGATCATTGTTTTGACCCAACAGACCAAAGTGGCTGAATCTCAAAAACAAACAGGTTTGCTTAATCAAAAGCTTCAAGCTTGGCACCAAATTAAATCGCTCCAACCCAATTCTCAAGCAATTGATGAATACTTAAAAACCCTCGATTAACCACCGCCTTTGTCAGCCTTGCAGGGGCGGGTGGGAATTAATTCTTTTCTGGTTTATCTTTGGAGTCAGACTTGTCTGCTTCACCACTTGGTTTATCAGAAGGTGTTTTGGCATCATCTGACTCAGGCTTTTCAGACTCTTCTGTTTTCTCGCCTTCTTCCTCAGCCACAACCTCTTCAACTTCTGGCTCCACCTCTTCCACAACGGCTTGCACCAAAACAATAGGATTCTCTAACTCTTCTGGTTCAACCAAAAGCTTGATTTTGGTCAAGTCTATAGGTAATTCTTTAAGCAAAATACTCTGCCCTACTTCAGTCAGGTGAGAAATGTCTAGCTCAATTTTTTCTGGAATATCGGCTGGCAAAGCAGAGACTTGAATTGAGTCTAAAACCTGGAGCACGTTGGCGTCAACAATGTTGGTCTCTCCCACCAACTCAATCGAAACTTCTGTTTCGACCGCTTTATTTAGGTTGACTCGACGAAATGTAGCGTGCAGAATCTTGCCAGTACAAGGGTGGTGTTGTAGCTCGTCAATCAACACCGGAACCGATAATTTTCCACCCTCAAATTCTAAATAAATTAAGCCTCCGTGACCCTCTTTTTGGATACGTTTTTCAAGCTCTAATTCGGGGCAAATAATTGCTTCAGATTCCTCACCTAACCCAAAGATGTTGGCAGGAATTAAACCCTCACTTCTGAGGCTTTTTTTGGACTTTTTTTGATTTTTTCGCGGGTTCACATGAAATAAATTTATGTCGATTTTTGCCATATACATCGGTCTTTTTTGACTATTTTTTGAGTTAATTTTGAGTTTTTTTTGAGCTCTCTGAATACAAAGAAGTAATTGTATCAAACATATATAGAAATGTGAATCACCAAAACATTTTGAAGCCATTATTTAGCTATTTTCTGCAACCACTAAAGTTTAAAACTGAATGCCAGAAAAACTGCTTTGGGAAGTGTCGGGTTTAAATATGACTTTGGTTTGATCAAACTCAGCCTGAGGAGCAACTGCCTGGACGGTTAATTGGGTAGAGTGGGTGATTTCTAGGCTCATTTCCGTCTTGCCCCTGCCAGGCTGTTTCTGATCAAAGAAGAGATAGGCCGAGCCTTTTTCTAAGGGTTGAGGTAGGTGATACTTGAATAATAGTTCCGCCCGGCTATTGACATCGACCACCATTGAAACTCCCACCACCAACCTTTGATGTTCAATGTAGCTCACCACATCACTGCCGGCCAATTGCCTGCCATCTATCCACACGGAGTCCACTTGAGCCGAAGTGGGTAAATAAAATCTGATATAAGTTTTGTATGGGCCCTTAGGCCAAGCCGAAGTTCGAGCTCGATTGTTAAAAGTAATCTTTCTAGTATGAGAAGCGGTTTGACCATCCAGCACCACTTGGTGATCAATTTTCCGATCTAAATAAGCATTAGCCTTATTGACCCCTACGTTTGACTCAACCTGCATAATTAAGTCAACCCGACAGTTTTGATTTGAAAATTGACTTGGACAACTGGGAGACAACAGCTGGCCCATCCAGCCCAAATCAGACAGCGCGCTAGAAATAGATTGATTTATAGGGTAAATTAACATTTCTTGATTTTGCAATCCCAAACCTATGGCTGTGGCCAATTGCCCAGCTTTGTCACCAGACAAACCTTGGATAGCCATCATGATTTTGTTTAACAGTAGGGTAGAGTAGTCTGGTTGATTGGCGCCATCAACCAGTTTAACGCCAGAATGAAACTCAAGTCTTTCGGTCAAGTTTTGACCAGTAATGACTTCGTTAAATTCGGGCAAGTCAACCGGACCAATTACATCTAGCATTGCTCCCAAAAGTGGGGGAGTAATAGCTAAAACTCCATCCAGCTTGGTGTTTAGACTTTTTTCCACGAACCAAGCGCTTTTGACCGCCGAACTGGGAAAGTTGGCATCCCAATTACTATCTCTAAAATACCAATTGTTTTCACCCAAGTGTTGCTTGATTTCGTCTGGAGGCACCACTTGACCCGGTAGGTTTTCATCAATCTGATAAGAGCTATATCCAGAAAAAGAATTAATTTTACCACCGTCTAAAGTCACCAAATTAACGGCCTGAATAAAACCGCCAGTTGGTCTTAATTCTTGATTGTTTTGGAACAAAATCAACCATTGTTGTTTTGGAGACTGATTGGTCAAAGCCTCAAAAATAGAGGCGACTTGTTGTTGGAAAAACACTCGTTGATGAACCTGACTCAACCAACTGCCAAAACTCTCGTCGCCGTCCTGATTTTGGGTCAACCACAAGGCTTGATTAAGGCTAGCCTCCAACTTAGATAGATCTGCGTGAGCCTGGCGGGCCACAACCAAGGAATTCTCCGCCAATTTGGCTACACTCTCATCGTTACTGCCCAAGACTGCTTCAGCCAGGTTTTGGCCAATCTCAGTTGCTTCTTGCAGTGATTTTTGGACCGTATCCCATTGTTCAATAACCATCACTAATTGGCGACTTTGTTCAAAGATGGGATTTTCAATCAACTGGCTATAGCTTTCGGCTTGCCAATTTAACAAACTTGATCTGTTCAACAACTTCTCCCAACTAGATTGATTGTACTCAGCTGAGGCAATAGTGCTGGAAGCCAGGCCAATGAATCGCCCCCTCACCGAGCGCTCGCTCAGCCAAAACACCAAAATTAAAAACAAAACCCCCAAACCAGCTCCCACAAAACCCAATCCTCCATAGAAAAACCAACGTCGAGAGGTTCTTTTATGACGAAAAACGATTTCCTGCTGAGTCAAATCCGTTATGACGGTCTGTTTTTGTTTAATTCTTTGAGTCCGAAACAGGTTGGAAATTTCGCCCGAGATCTTGGCAGAATCTGGTTGAATCTTTTCCACAATTTCTGGGTTAACTTTTAACCCAAGAGGTGAGTTGGGTTTGAAAGAAGACGCGACGTTGTACCAAGTTGGCACAACTTGGTCTTGGGTAGGAGAAGGTGTGTTTTGAACTATATTGGTTAGAACTTCTGGGGTTGATATCTGTCCTACTAGCGAGTGTTCCTGAGTAATAAAACTGGGAATTTTGGGTTTTGAACCAGCTAATTTGGTCACTTTAGCTTCGACCTGATACATTTGTTCGTAGAGCAGGCCAGCCCGTTGGACAGCATCCCCTATGTTTTGTTTAGAGCCAAACAAGTGACTTTGCCCAGAGTGTGGCCGAGACAAAATCCCCAGTACCCCCATCAATGCCTCTTTTAAAGAAATCGAGCAAGGCATAGCGGGAATTGAGTAGAGGATTAATTTGTGCAAGTCACACAAACACAGGTATGATGAATTGGGCAATAACCACGGCCGACTAAGTAGGATGGCTTCTTGCAAAAGTACGATTTGAGCCAAAGGAAACTCGAGTAATACTTGACCCAAGACTTGATTCTGAAAGTCGTATTGTTGGTGCCACGCAGAGGGCAAATCTTGTCCGCTCAGTTCGGCCAAAACCGGTATCACAAAAGTTAGTGGTTGATTGCCTAGTTTCTTAGCCAACGATTTAATTTGGGCTAATTGATCAAAAAGTTGTTTGGGCGTCACCAACACCACAACTTTATAGCTATTGGTTAACGATTGAAGCCAATTTTGAGGCAAAGCATTGATCAGACTTATTTGGTGTTGAAACTGACCAACTTCTAAACATTGATTTAAGGCCGTCAACATCAAACCATCAGCCACCAACCAAGCGATGTTTGGTTTGTCGTCAATTTGGTAAGTGGTTAGCTTTGAAGGCATTTGGCTCTCCCATTGTATGAGAAAAGCCTACTTAGCATCAAGCGCCTGGTTGACCAAAGAGTCGGCATAGGCATTCTCTTCCCGAGGCACGTACCCAATTTGGTACTCACAGGTCAGTTTTTTTAGCCCCTGCCAAGCTTCCTGGGCCATTATTTTCAAATGGGGGAGCTTAATTTTCCAATTCTGATTAATTTGTTCCACCACCAATAATGAATCTAATTTCCAAATAACGCGGGTAGGATTGAGTTTTGATTGGTGCGACAAAAGCCAGTCCAACGAGCTGAGGAAGGCTTGGTACTCAGCTTGGTTGTTGGTTGCAGAACCAATGGTGTTAGATTGTTTATAAATAACTTGATTATCACAAAAAACCACCACCCCGATGCCGGCTGGTCCAGGATTTCCTCTGGAACCACCGTCGGTGTGAATAATTAATTCAGAGCTCATTAGACTTGTCGCGAAATAAGGGCAATGGCTACTTATGGCATCTTTTATGCATTTTCTTTGCTTCTTCTTCCTCAAGTAGCTGAGGCTACTATCGTCATCAGAATCAACGAAAATGCTAT
>Ga0180007_10004721_pt1 | contig 14265 bp, 17 predicted proteins | sample MM_PC_MetaG_FD_121122 | JGI IMG/M metagenome (GOLD analysis project Ga0180007, IMG submission 121122) | Groundwater microbial communities from the Aspo Hard Rock Laboratory (HRL) deep subsurface site, Sweden - MM_PC_MetaG | ecosystem: Environmental > Aquatic > Deep subsurface > Groundwater... | reverse complement strand
ATTTTCATTCGCTTGGGTCAATATTGATATAATAAGATTATCTACTAGATTTTTATTAAGCTTTTTTGGTAAAGAAGATTTTTCCTCAAGACTTTCAACCAAGTCTAAGTGCTTTTCTATATATATTTCAACTTCTTCAAAACTAATGATACCTAGTTTTACCTTTCTAATAAATGTTCTGTCTAGTTCTGGTAGAGGAAAATCAATTTTTTGTTCTTTCAAAAGCTGAATTATTTCACAAATAACTCTACAAGAGTGAGATAATGCTCTAAAATCAACATTTTTAATTGCATTTCTTGATCTTGAACCATATGCTTTGATTCTTTCATTAATGATTCTCTTAAAGTCCCCAATCGGTAATGTATCTTGGTACATTTTATCGAAGATACATAAAAACTGTTTCATTGCTCCATTCATATTTTTTGTAATAAATTTACAATTATCTATAGATTCTAAGACATCTTTATGCCTATCAAATATAAGTGCAATTTTATCTTCATCAGTGAACTCTTTTTGATCGCATAATATTTTATATACAACTTCAAGAGATTCAAGCCTACGAGCTTTAATTCCATTTTTACGGGCATGATTTAAGCAATATTGAACAAAAGCATTTGATTGTTTAGTAATAAGTTGTTTAATATTATCTTTTATAATAGAAGTAAACCACTTTTCTTGAAAAAGGATTGTGTCTGTTCTTAGCATTGAGAACATTAAATCAACTGCTGTCACATCACCTTTTTGTAAAAGCTTAAAAAATTCATGTATAGATATTAATGAAATATCAATATCTTCTTTTTTATTTTTAGAATTATCACAACCAGTAGTTCTTTTGATATTATCAATATTCTCTTTGAGTAATAGTCTTTTATATGTTGGAATAAATATACCAGCATAATCATCATCACTTTCGGGTGAATCTGTACCATATAATTTAGATCCAGCTTGAGTAAGATATACAATTTTTATATCTTCAGGCATTGATTTCGTTTTTAAAAATTCTAAAACTTCATTTTTATCCATATTTTTCCCCTTTATTTATAATATTAAATTTTCACACATAAAGAACAGCTTTAAAAGTGCAAGTGACTGCACCTATTAATCTTTTTTGTGAGCGTTTTTTAAAATAACATTTATAGTTTCACTAAGTTTAACATGTGTATACCCATATGCAGAATGAATATGCCATATATAATATTTATCCCAATTATCAGGATATAATTTATTTTCTATATAAAGATGATTGTCAAGAATAAACCATTTATGTTCATCTCTTATCCAAAGTGCAGCATCTATATCATTATATTCAACACCTTCTGACATAAAACAAGATAATATCTTTTTTTTCGAAGAAATAAAGCTATCAAATAAGTCCATCATATTATCCATAAGATTCTCCAATGTCTATTTTTGTTTATCCAACCATGCCATTATTTTCTCTTTTGCAAAATAGGGAGTAGCACCTATATAGATTACACTTCTTTTATCTCCTTTATCTTTAGTACTATATGCTTTCCAAACAAAATAATTTCTGCTATCTGTATTATCTTTACAAACACAGAGTTTAAAAACTTTATCTTTAATAGCGATAGTACTTTTATTATACTTTTCCTTTTCCTGTTCTTCCATTACAATATATAACGCATTAATAAGTTTTAGCATTTTATTTTCACTATAATTAGTGTATCCTATATTCTTTGACATATCTATTAGCAATTCTGTCATTTTAGACAATAAGACATTTTTATCCATATGTTTTCTCCTTATATAAAGCATATTGTACCACATATTTGACACAAGTCAATATAAATTTATTTCTTGACATCTTGAAAAAATAATGTTATAAATAAGAAATAAATTTGTTCTTATTGGAACACTAGTTTTTTTTAAAACTTTCATTATTACAATGTGTCACATTCTATTGGAATGTATATCAAAGGAGTCATTATATGACTAACAAAAGTTGGATTCAGGGTGGTTTTGAACAAGTACAAGAAGATTATGCTGAAATGCAAGACAGTAAAAAACCTTATAGGTTTTGGCTTAGTGCTGAAGATACTGCTGAAATCATTTTCCTTGATAATTTTGAAGAGAAACGCAATATTAAGGTTAATAACGAATTTATATCAATGAAAAAATTTCCTATTATATTTAACGAACATCAAGTTAAATTTGATGGTAATTGGAATTCACATTTTACTTGTTCTATGCAAAGTCATGGTGAATGTCCAATATGTGAGTTAGGTGATAAACCATATAGGGTTTACATGCTTACTGTAGCTAAATCATGGGTAGATGAAAGTACTGGTATTGAAAAATGGTCAAAAAATGTCTTTGCATCCAAAAATAAGGGAATAAAAGTAGTTGGGAGTGTTTTAGCAAATAAGGCACTTGCTGGGAAAATACAAAATAATTTACAATTTTGTAGATGTACAGTAACAAGAACTAGTGCTGAAGATGTTAAAACTGGAAATCAAATACAATTCATAGACAAATTGACCTCAGAAGATATCAAAAAATTAATGCCAGAATATGGAAGCTATGATTTTGATGAGATATATGAAGCTCAAGATCCTAATAAAATCAGATTATATATTAGCCAGCATAGATTAGAAAAAAATCCACCATACAATAAAAAGTTTGTAGCATCTAGTTCTAAACCATCAAAAATACAAAAAGATATACCCATTGTACCTAAAGCCAGTTCTTTTAGTTCTGATTTCCAACCTCCACAAGGCGATGAAGTGCCATTTTAAGTAACGGTTACTTGGCATAGTTATTTATAGCTATGCCAATTGTGTATAGGGGGTGTTTTATTAAAACTGCATGTATATGTATACCAAAAACAGAAAAAATCTCAAGACAAGAAAATATTGAAAGAGCAATACTATATATAGATGGTAAAGATTATGGTAATGTTAAGATTGAAGATCGTTTTGTAATTTATGAATTATCAAAAAAATTTAATCTAATAACATGGGATTCAATTCATTTTATTCATGTACTTATTTCGAATAATATTGAATTACCAAAAAAGATTATTGATCTAAGGTTATTAGCATCATCATTAGGTTTATGTAGCAGAGATTATCAGTATGATGAAAAGTATTGGGGATTGTTTTCAAGTTTCTCTTTCGAGTCAACATTTAAAAAAAAAATAAGCTTAAAAAATATAGTAGATCAATATAATGAACTCAAGGCAACCACAAGTAGTTCTATTTTTAAAGATATTGAGAATATTAATACAAAATTAACTCAAGATTTAATACCTTTATTATATAACTCACATATTATAAAGCAGCAAAAAGGCAAATTAGCACAACACATTTATCCTGTGCATGAACCTTTATCTCAAAAGAATGGAAGATTTCTTTGTTATCCAAATGATTTAATTTTTATAAAAAAAGAAGACCGTATTGATTATGTTTCAAGTTTTAATTCAAAATTTATATCATTTGATATAATAGAGGCATCTTTAGCTATTTCAAGATATTTCTTTAATTTTTTTTCAGAACCAATACGAGAAGATCTTTATGATTATTTGGAAGCTGCTTATGGTCAACCAAAGAAAAATACTAAACAGATTATATCTGCATATATATTTGGAGCATCAGAACAGAAAATAATGCAAATGATAAAATCACTTGGTATGATAGGTAATGTTATGCAAGCTCATTTTTGGCATGATTTAAAAAATATGATAAAAAGAGAATCAATATATTTTAAAATAAAGACTCAAATTGAAGAAAAAGGATTTCTTCATACACTTAATAAGCGAATAAGGTTTTTTGACAGATCACAAGTACTCTCAGCATGGAGTTATATTATTCATGGTAATGAGGCAGATATTATTATTAACTCTCTTATAGAAATTAATAAAAAATATCCATTACTTAACATTCCAATTATAAATGGAGATGAGATTATTATTGAAACAGATAATATGTCTTTAGAATCTGAAATAAAAGAGATTATAGAACGTAATAGTCTATATTTTAATATAAAAGTAAAAACTAAAACTGGTTCAAACTGGCTTGAAGCCACAGAATAAGAGGCTATATATGATGAAAAAGAAAAATGATGAGACAGAACATGAAACAGCAGAAAAAACTATATCAGTCAGAAGCAAGAAAGATATTGCTAAAGAACGTAACAGGAAAGTTCTTTCTGCTGAAAGTTTAATAAAAAAAGATAAAAAGCTTTCTACCCAAAAAATAGGTAGAGGGGATGATGAATTTCTAAAGGTTCATCGCATCCCTACTGGAATTTATTTAATTGATAAATATTCTATGGGGGGAGTTCCACAACGAAGAATAACTTTATCATGGGGTGAATCAAGTGCCTTTAAAAGTACTCTTGCATTGAAAACAGTTGCACAGGCTCAAAGGTTTTGCAGATTGTGCTATACATACTTTGTTCTTGACTATACTGAAAATGAACATGGTAAACCAACAGTATGTCCAGAATGTGGCAGTGAAACACCATATAAATGCTTATGGGTTGATGCTGAAAAATCATATGATGAAGAATATGCAAAAAAACTTGGTGTTATTACGGACGAACTTTTAGTTCTTGACCCTGACTCTGGCGAAAATACTATTGAAGTACTTGAAGTTTTTTTCGAAAATGAAATTGATCTTATTGTTATAGATTCATTAGCAGCATTAAATCCTAAAAAAGAGCTAGAAAAAGAAGCTGAAAAAGAAAAGAAAATTGGGGCAAAAGCTAATCTTATTTCAAATTTGCTTGATAGAATTTTAAATTATTTTTCTGGTGATTATCCTCCAGCTATATTTCTTATTAATCAAACAAGGGATGACATTAGTGCATTTAAAAATGCATATATGGCTACTCCTCAAAGAAAGCCAGGTGGCAGATCACAAGAGTTTTTATCAGCACTTACTTTCCGACATTATAAATCTAGGAAAAAAGAGACTACCTTTGATGATACTGGTCAAAAAATTAAAAAAGAAATGTATATCGAAATTGAGAAATCCAAAGTTTCACCCGAACATGATAAAATGTCAATAAGCTTTTATGCTGCTGATGATAAAAACCATAGGCTTGGGGAAATGAATTGCAGTGATATAATTTATGAAGAATTTAAAGATAAAATACAATCCGTAAAAGGTGGTTCTATTGCAGTACTTGGTAAAAAGTTTAAAAATATTACAGCTTTCAAAGATGCACTAAAAAAAGATGTTACCCTTAGATGGGCAGCAGTAAAAGCATCAATAGGCAAAAAATAATGGTTATTAGAAAATCACGTGGATTTATAAAAAAATCCACTATAGCTAATGAGGTTAGGCTTGCAAAAATAACCGGTTCAATAGTTCAGCCAGCATCAGGGGCATTACCACTGTTTAAAGGTGACTTTAAAAATAGTCAATATCTTTTCGATAATAAAAAATCATTTTCCGATACAATTAATTTATCGAAAGATATGTTTAAGCAATTGATAAAAGATGCCAAACAGATGTCAAGGACTCCATGCCTTAGCTTGACGTTGATGAACTATGATTTTTGGATATTGCCAATTAGATCTGTAAATATAAAGCCTACTGATAAGGTTGAACTAATTGAAATTAATAAATTTTGCAAACTAAAAGTAGAAGAACTTAGGAATAGAACAATATATTTAGGCTTTGAACTAGATATTATGCCTAGTATATGGATATTGTTAAATGACAAACAATTTATTGGAGAAAAACATGGTCAATGAACCAACAACTACAACACAAATAGTAATACCAGATATTATTTCAGATAGAGAAGATGAGAATTTCAATCATAAAATAATTTATCAAGGTGAAACATATTGGGTCGATGCTGCTGACCTTATGAAAAGAATAAAGTCATTAAATAAGACTTTGAATACAGGTTTCCTTGATCTTGCTCGATATTTGTTTTATATAGCCACTTTTAAGTTATATAAAATATGGGGACTTGACAACTTTAAGAATTTTTGTTCTGATATTATCGACATTAATCATAGAACAGCACAATATTATATTAATATTTATTCTATTCTAATAGAAGAGATGGGAGTAACTAAGGAGAAGATTATAGAAATAGGTTGGTCAAAATCAAAAGAAATCGTACGTCTTATATTAAAAAAAATAATTGTAGATCGTGCTGATCTTACACAATGGCTTACAGATGCAGGTTCTATGAATCTTAAAGATTTTGAAAAGAAAGTCACTAATACGATTAGAGAACTTAATGGTCAAGATCAACTCCCAGAGTTTGAAAAATATACTTTTAAAGTAAGAAAAGAAGACGCACCATTTGTTCAAAAAGCTATAAACTTAAGTAAAAAGATGCTTAAAACTAAAGATGGTCAAACTGCCCAGAATGCTTCACTAGCATTTATGGCACAAGAGTGGATAACTCAACATGGTGAAGAAGGTGACTTTTTGCTTATGATAAGAAGAATGGAATCAAACTTTCATTGTAATATTACAATTGAAAGAGAAGGAACTATTGTTTATCCTAGCAATGCACTAGAAACAGGAGAACCATCACAATTACCAGAAGATTTTGATGAGTATTCTGAACCAGAAGGTTTAGCAATAAAAGATATTAATGAAAATATACCATCAAATAAAACAGTCATTGAAACAGAAGTTATTCCAACGACTATAGAAGAACAGAATGAAGGTTTTGATAACGTCGAAGAAATAGATGAAGCAATAGATAATAGTGAATATGAGGAATACGAAGAGTATACAGGATAAGAAAAGGGGGTTTTATCCCCCTTTATTACAAGGAGAAGTGATGGGCGAAGCTAATCAAGTAGGATTTATTTCTGGAATCTCAATAAATCAGCAAGACTTATGTGTCTTTATACTATTATTACCAAGTATACCTTCTAGCAAGATAAATAATAATGCCTATACTTTATTAAATGAAAATAATATATATGGTTATGCACCTGTTGGAAGAAATTGTAGTTTTAGAACTAATCCTTGTGAATATTTTAATCCTATAGCTTTACCCATATTTGGAAAATATAATAATGCTGGTAGTTTTTCTGATTATATACCAGATCATAATACTAAAATAATTGAAAACTATTTTGGTTGTGATGTACCTATTATTATAAAACAGATTGAATGGAATCATACAGGCAAGATATATTTCAAATGTAAAGATCAATCTGTTTCTAATATCTTTTATTCTCTTTCTGGTGTGTTTGAACATAAAAAGATTTTCTCGGATCTTATATCTTTATTTAAAAAAGAGTATATTGCTAAAAATTCCACAATTGAATATAAATATAAAATAATGCAAGAATTTTGGAAAGGTCAAAAGGAAACAAAAGAAAGATATGAAAAATTAAAAAAAGTCTTATATGAGACTAAAGATAAAGATAAAGAAATGATAAAAATACTAAAACAATTGGAAAGTGGACAACCTAAAGAACTACTTATAAAAATCCCTGATATGCTGCCATTTGGGGAATGGGATTTATTTAAAAGATTCTATTATGATATACTATTAGATGATTTACTTAGTGATCAATTCAAGGCTTTTGAATTATTTATTGAAGCGATGAAACAATGCAACAAGGGATTCATATTGCCATTTAAGTCTCTCGATGACGACTATAAGTTTCAAAAAAAAATATTACAATCAGCCTTATCAATTATAAAGAACAAAGAACAATAAAGTGCAAGTGCTTGCACTGATTAAAACAAATATTAATAAGCTTATAGCCTTATACTATAAGCAATAACAAGGAATGTTAGCGATGCACAGAAAAAGAAAAAAGAAAAAAAAATATAATATATTAAAAATAATAACAATATTAATAATATTACTATTACTGCTAACAATGCTTATTGTTAAACCCAAAATGTAACATTATGCTTACTAAATTATATTTTTTTTAAAAAAAAAATAACTATGTTTTGACTTGTAAAGTATTTTTTTTATTATTTTGATCATGATAAAAAGTACGGCATCATTAGCTTTTAAGAAAGGAAATACAATGACAATATATCACGAGATACAAGAATTAAAAAGAATGAGTTTTACAGAACTAGACTTAAGTGATAGACAATTAATAGAGATTCCTAAAGAGATAGGGGATCTTAAAAGTCTAAAAAACCTTTATTTAAATAACAATCAATTAACAAATATTCCTAAAGAAATAGGAAAGCTCGAAAGACTAGAGATTCTATCTTTACCTTACAATCAATTAACAAATATTCCTAAAGAGATAAAAAAACTTAAAAATTTAAAAATTATTCATTTATCTAATAATCAATTCATAGATATTCCTAAAGAGATAATCAAGCTTGAAAACTTAAAAGATCTAAATTTGACTGGAAATAAAATAACAGAAATTGCTAAAGAAATAGGAAAGCTTGAAAACTTAAAAGCTTTAAGATTATCTGGAAATAAATTAACAGAACTTCCAAAAGAGATAGGTAATCTGAAAAATTTAAAGGAACTTTATTTATCTAATAATAAATTAATAGATATTCCAAAAGAAATAGGTACACTGCAAAATTTAGAGATTATCTATTTATCTAAGAATAGAATAACAAAAATTCCTATTTCTATTAGAAAACTCAAAAAACTTAGGATTTTAGACTTATTAGGTAACAATTTAAGATCATTTATTACAAAAATTTTAAAAAATAATCCTAAAAAGAGAATCTCAAAAAGACAAGCTTACAAACTTAGATTTTGCGACAAGCTAGAAGACTTTGTAAAAAAATATAATTTAGGGGATAGTATTTCTTTTAAAAATCTATTATTACATCCTCAATGTAATGAAATAATAGATAGTTCAGAAGTTATTAGATTAATTATGAATAGATTACTTTAAATAAAATTTTAAGAAAGGGGAAAAAATAACATGATAGAATTAAAAATTATATTTACAGTCATTACATTCGCTATTGCATTATATATTAGCATTGACAGCCATTGTCAACATGAAGCAAGAAAATACTATTTAGATCTTGAGGCTAGAAGAGATAAAGAATTTAGACATGTTTTATTGAAAATTCAAAATAGAGTAAAAACAGATGCAAAAAAAAAATATAACAGGAAATAAACATTTTTTTATTCTGTTTATTAAAAAAAGTAGCACATGTAGTGCTATTTTTGCTATACATGTGCTACTTTTTCATTGCTAATTTGCAGCATCTTCTTCGAAAGTAATAACCGCACTGGCATCTTGATAATTATTACATGCTGCACAGCAACAATGTGCCATCAGTGTTTCCCATGACCAAAAATGGGTTGTCATTTGGTTAATTGATTTTAATGCTATACCTGTTTTTTTTACTTCGAAGATACAAGTACCAAGATAGTCATGTTGTATTTCTGTTTTTATTACTTTTCTAAGTCTTTTTTCGAAAAAGGTTGGTTTATGCATTTTTGTTTCCTATCAAATACTAGTGTTAATTATATCATATCTAGCAAGGGATCTCAATGGAAATCGTTGAAAAAAAATATATATCTATTAGAGAGGCAGCATCCATAAAAGAACGTTGTCAAGAAACAATTAGAATCTGGGCAGAAAATGGACATATTAATTCAAGACTGAAAAATAATGAACTTGTCATTATTAATGATGATAGATTTTGGAGATATAAACCTCCTATAGATAAGAATAAAGTTACAAGGCTAACAAAAGCTATGAGGTCACTTATTGTAGCCTATAAAAACTATTGTATAGAAGAAAATAAAATTCTTCAAAGTAAAATATATAAACAAGAGTCAATCATAGACGTTTTAGAACAAAAGAATAAATTACAAGAAGAAGAATTGAATAACATAAAAAAACAAAATAATTTATTAGAATTAAAAATAAATTATTATCGTGAAAAATATGGTAAAGAATCCAACTTTGAATAGTAAACAAAAAAAACATTTTCCCAATTAACTTTTAATAAAAATTGACCACGCCCAATAGTGGGCATGAGTCTAATCAATATAAAACATTGCAAAAGTTTATATGAGATTCGTATAAGGTTCAAATATATTTAGTTTCGAATTTAAAAAAGATGGTGGTGCTGGATAGACAACACCTAATGGGTTATTTGCATAAACATCAGAAAGTTTGGAGATATTGTTTCTAAATAATTGAAAATCTTTATATTGTTCAGCATTTAAGCTTGTTGTTATAGCTTCCCCCTCTCCAATTAAAAAGTTTTCTCTATCATGTCGAATAATCATCCAGTCTGTCTCATTTAAGATAGACTTACATATGTTATTAATTTCTATTAACTTTTGAGACGATACAGCATTGTTATAATTATGATTTGCTATAATAATAGCAACTTGATTTACATTAGTAAGAAATGCTTCAACATTAATTATTTTAAAATGATCATTTTCTATTATAATCTTTCCATCTGGAAATACAACTTTCAATTCTGAATCTAATTGGCTAATTAAAGCAGCTTTTGTTTTTGTAAGAGTAAAGGTTGTTTTAGGCACAGCAATGAATCCAGTCTTGGCTTGATTTATTCTAGCTCTTTCAAACTCTGTAAGAATTGGAAGGTCTGCTATAATAGAATTTTTAATTGGAACATATCTTTGGGGAATTGCTGGATTTGTTTTTCTTTTTTGTTCTACTCGTGGATCTAATTTCCATGTAATATCCCTAATATAAAATCCATTTTTATCATATTTCCTTGCTATCATATTATTCCCTTATTAATTAAATGCCCAAATACAAAGTGTAGCTGCAAGGTTTCTTGGCCAAGTATCTCCACCATTTTCATTGCCGCTACCATCTACGGCGTTACTGTCTGTCACTAAATATCCACCGCCTGAACCAGCGGAGCTTTCATCCCCAAGAGATAAAGTGTGTACATGATCTGATATTGAACTGTCTTGAAAATCTAAAATAGCAATGTTATTTGTGTCATTCGTGCTTTTCAAAAATATTTGGTCTTCATTTGGCATTCCAAACTCAATGGCAATTTGGAATGTTCCAGTACCATTGTCTGAAAATGTAATAGGCACATTGTCATCATCAATTGCCAATGTAAAATTATCATCATCAATTTTAATAGCTTTGAAAAATTTTCTATTTCTATCGGTATTGAACTCGAATACACCTGAAGAGTCAGGCAAAGTATTTCCATTGTTGACCAAAGCAATCCATGTTTCATCCAACCCATGTCCTACTAGGTAGAAACTATTATTAGTAGAATTAGGCACAGGTTCAGCAATTGATTCATTTGTTATTGGGAATTCTGTACTAGATAGAAAATCGAGATAATCATTTATAGCATATATAGCCCCATCAGCTAATCTGATAGCACCCTCTGGTGGATTGCTGTGTGCAAAGAAAAATATATGGCCAATTGTTATCGGCAGTCCAATTCTAGCAAGTTGCCTATATTCACCATAGATTGGAACATACATTCGAATTGAGTTATCTTCTCTATTGATATAGAGATCAAAATCATTGGTTGTTCTGCCGTCAGCGGCTTCTACATCATTTGCATATTGTGGCAACATACTAAATCTAGCATCTAATTCAATAGTATTGAGTTTTTCTTTCATATTTATCGCCTTATGTTAAATTTGAGTATGGCTCAAAAACATTTAATTTTGAATTTAAAAATATGGGGGGTGTTGGCCATATAATATTTTCTAAATTCACATTAATATCAAATTGTGATATCAGATATCTAAAAAGACAAAAATCATTAAATTCTGCTTCGCTTAAAGCTGCATTGGAAATAATTCCTCTTGCCAATAAATTGTTATGTGTTTCTTGTCTCGTCATAATCCAATCAGTGCTGTCCATTATTTTTTTGCAAATCTTTTTTATGCTATTTCTTTGTAAATCATTATAAATAGCTTCATAGTTGTGATTTGTTATAACAGTTTGGACAGCAATAACATTTTCTGGAGTATTTTCAATTTCAGCATAAAATTTATTTGTTTGATCATTAAAAGAAATTCTTCCATTGGGAAATACTACTTTTAATTCCTCATTTAATTTGCATATATCCACATTTTTATTCTTATCTAACTCTATCATACTAATATCCTCATTTTTATGTTACCATTAGAACCGTTACCACTTCCGCCGCCTACTTTTCTCATAACCCAAATTATTTGGTTATAACCCTCTGTGAGTATTCCATTCCATTCAGCATAAGCTATTCCATCATATTCATATACTCCATAAACCTGTGCGTTATTACTAGCTTGGTTGCCAATGCCTACAGCTATTCCTAATGATATTTTATTGCTAGGGTCACAATTGGTTTGGCAAGCAGTTGTTATAGTATGCGTTTGTAGTTGTCTACTGATAACACACTCCATAATGGAAGATGAGTTCCCATTAACATAATACCAAGAATCACCATCTCCAGGTGCAAGCGAGGATAAATCATATATAAGTGTTTTTTCTATTTGATTATAAAGATTATGAACAAATCTTTTTCCAAAAGAATCATGAGTATATCCACCAGCATCAATGTAATATGTTCCTAATAATCTTTTGTTTGTTGAACCAGATTTGATATCTATGCCGTCTTGCTTTGTTATTGCAACTGACCTTGTTGTTGTATTTGTCCATAATACATTTTCTACAGTAATAGTTCCAACATCATTATAAATGAAAACATCAACATTGTTATTGGTAGTTGCTGGTATAGATAAACTTAGCTCTGAAAACTCATGTTCTTCCCACTCCGTACCATTATATAGTGTAATTAACTTGCTAGAAAAAGGAGTATAATATATGGTTGTTTTGTTGGATTGATCTGTCAAAACAATAGGTAGCCCACTGCTTAGAGTTAATCTTCCACCCATCAACGCCGTATTTTTATTAATTATACTAGATCCATCAGCATCTCTCAATGCACCATTAATGTATTCTCTAACTTTTTTTGTGGTAGTATTAAAGTAGCGATATCCTTCAGCTGGTGTTATTGCGGAAGCAAATGCAGCATCATTAGCAAACTCTGGGAATATACCTGCTCTTATTTCGCCAGATAATGATTTTAAACCAGTATCTTCCAATGCACCATTAATGTATTCTCTAACTTTTTTTGTGGTAGTATTAAAGTAGCGATATCCTTCTACTGGTATTATTGCGGAAGCAAATGCAGCATCATTAGCAAATTCAAGAAATATTCCTGCTCTTGCTAAATTTCTTAATGTTGTTAAATCTGTAAATTGCATTTTTTATTTTCCTTAAAATATCACAACATGAATATCTGCTTTAGATGAGCCAGCTTCAACGCTTACTATTTCCATGTGTAAAATGTCATTAACAGCTAAAACTATAGGAGATGGCAAGTTGATAGTTGTCTTATACCCATCTCCGCTCGAAGCATCTAACGATATTGTACTTGGCAAAATAGATATACCTTCTTTTTTAATATCTAAAACTGTAGTTCCACTTGTACCAGACTTACGCCTGTATACTTTAACAGCGTTAATATTTGCAACACTTGTAACAATTTGGCTATCAATAAAGTCAGCAACAGCAAACTCTCCATCTGCCCTGAAAATATATTTAACTTCAGCATTTGTAAGCAATCCATCTATATTCTGCACTGGATATAAAACAGTAACAAATTCACCCACTAATAAATCTATTCCACTTGGAACAGGATACCATGTTATTGTTTGTCCTGAAACTGTAAAATCATTATTATATTCTTGACTTTTTCCATTAAGAAATAATAATACAGATGAATTGCTAACTGGAGTATTAGATAATGCAGGTATAATATTCTGGGTAACTATCGTTAATTTTTCTTGAATAAAACTATAAGAAATACCATTAAGCATACTTCCCCATTGACCATTTCTATGTATTCTGGGATCATGAGTTACCGTATTGTAATAATGATATCCATCAACAGGCGTGATATCTGCTGCAAAAGCAGCATCACTTATATATTCAAGAAACATTCCTGCTCTTGTTGTATCTTCAATCAATTTTGTATTAATACGTGTCATAACTTATATTCCTATATAATGTATAGGTATATACCTATACATTATTATGATTATGATTATGGTAGATCTGATATTTTTACAGAATAGGTTATATATATCTCATCAGAAACATCTAAATTGAATCCACCATTAGTTGGATTCCATGTAGCTGTTTTGTTCGTATTCAGTGTAAAACCATCATCCTGAACTATTCCACGGAAACTCATTCTTGCTGAACCTGGCACTTGTGGTGTATACGTTACTGAAGGAATAGTATTAAGTGTTACTATCGTTTTCTTCTCAGTATGCTCAGTATATAAACCACTT
>Ga0180007_10004720_pt1 | contig 14267 bp, 14 predicted proteins | sample MM_PC_MetaG_FD_121122 | JGI IMG/M metagenome (GOLD analysis project Ga0180007, IMG submission 121122) | Groundwater microbial communities from the Aspo Hard Rock Laboratory (HRL) deep subsurface site, Sweden - MM_PC_MetaG | ecosystem: Environmental > Aquatic > Deep subsurface > Groundwater... | reverse complement strand
GGCAAGAATTTAACCCCGGTCTTTTTAGACTTCAAAGGGAGGATGCAGAGATCAATATCCTTGAATTTCCGGCAAGGGGGCCGCCCGAAAAAATGGATGCCCTCGGGCCGGGCTATGGGGCAGGGGCGCGGCAAAGGCAAAACAGGTCAAACCCTGCGTGATACAGGTCGGCTGATGAATAGCACTGTTGGCCCCGGAGCTTACAGGACCGGGGCCGATTTCTTGGAGATATCAACAAATGTTAAATATGCCCGCACTCATCAGAAGGGGGCAAAAAAAGGCAGCTTCGGCACTTTTACCTGCACGGTCCGGGCTCACAAGCGTAAAAGCGGGGTCCACGTTAGGGAGCATACCAGAACGGTTCAGCTCCCATGGGGAGATATCCCGGCCCGGGAATTTTTGCTCGTGCAGGCAAGTGATATGAACTATCTAAAGGCGGCCATTATCAGGCATTTGACCGTATCCGGATTAAATGCGGGTAAAATCAGCAAAGGCGGTGCGGCATGATTTCCAGAAACAGTATTAAAACGGCGATTATAATAGCGCTTCAACCTCTGCACGTTAACGATGGCGGCACGGTAAAGGACATCGGCGAGTATAACCCGGAAGTTATTGAAGATATAAAAAAACTATTGCCGAGATGTCCGGCCGTTTATGTCTCCTACGCCGGAGGCACCGGAGCCGGTGAAAATAGAAATATAAAAAAAGATCAACTGTTCTCGGTTTTTGTTCTCTACAAGAGCCTGCGATCAACGGAAAATTCGGAAAAAGGGGCTATCACTCTCATGGAGCAAGTTGAGGCGATTCTTGAAAATAACATGCTCGGCTTGGACATTGCCCCCCTGTCCCCTGCCGGGGATAGCTTTAAAGATGAGGCCGAGGGCATAACCATGTACGCCCTGAATTATTCAACAGGGCAGGTATATTCAAAAGAATATACGGTTTAATCAGTGGTAGTGGGTAGTGGGTAGCAGTTTCTCACTGCCGACTGCCGATTGCTAAAATTTGCCCACTTCAAATGCTTTAATTAACATAGTAAGGGAGGCGTATGGCCAGAACAATAGGTAAGGGCGTAGTTAACATCATTACGATTAATGATCCGATCGGCGGCGGGGATATTGAGTTTCGTTATCGCTTTCCGACCACTACAGAGAGACAGCAGTATAGTTCAGGCCTTTTCAGCAAGAAAGGCGTAAAAATACGGATAAAAACCAGCGAGACGCGGCAAAAATTCGGGCTGGCTATTCTTACAGGTATCAGAGAGGGAGACTTCATTCTTCAGGGAGAAGGATTTGCCGCAAAGACACCTGTTTCATCAAAGCCGGACTCTCCTCACTATCGGTTTGACTGGAAAGATCTGGTATCGGAATACGGCGCCGATTTAGTGGAGGCAATGGCGGCGCATGTTTTCGAGGGTGCCGAGATGGTCGAGGATGAGGACGAGTGTGAAGGCGATACGACTGATAATGGAGAGGTACTCTCCGAAAAAAACTAATCAGCCAGATTCGGTCGGTTTTAAATGACCGGGTCTGTGATGATGACAAGTATGTGGAGTGTTGTGCAAAATATGGTGAAAATATTGATTGGACATGCTCGGAATGCAGCCGGGAAAAAGAAATTCATCCGTATGTGTGCCATCTTTTTTTTATTTATCGCTTGCAAGCATCCGGATACCCATTTTCCCGGAATGATCTCTCCCTGGAAGAATGGCTTGATCTATCCGTCATACGGATGGAAGTGGAAGCAAAGAATTTAGGGGCCGGCGATAAAGCTCCTGAAGGCGAAGAGTGAAAATAAATGGCTGAAAACAAAGTCAGTATTATAATAACCGCCAAAAACAAGGCCAGTGAGGTAGTCAGTTCTATGTCGAAAGGCATTAAAGCTGATTTTGTCAAGCTGAAAAGCTTTGTCAAGGATCATTGGAAAGGCATTGCCGCCTCGCTGGCCGGTGTCAGCGCCGCCATTGCAGCCGGGATATATAAAATAACCCGGGCATCGATGGTGCAGGAAGACGCGGAAGAGCGCCTGTTGCACGCAATGAAACAGGTCGGGGAGTATACCCCGGAGGCATACAAGGAAATGCTGCAATATGCGTCGGCCATGCAAGAGGTTAGTAGGTATGGAGATGAAGCCATATTGCCGCTAATGGCCAACCTTAGGGCTTACGGGATGACTACCGATCAGTTAAAATCGGCGACTAAAGCCGTGCTTGATTTGTCCGCTGCAAAAAAAATGGATCTTATGGCGGCATCCGAGTTAGTGGGTAAGGCCTTTGTCGGAGAGACTCAATCCTTATCCAGGTATGGCCTGATGATCGATGACAATATAGAAAAAGGTGAAAAATTTGCCGAGGTGATCAAATTGATTTCGGAGAGGTTTGGCGGCTCGGCGCTATCCGAGACCGAAACATATCGTGGAAAACTGGAACGGCTTAAAAATGCCTGGGGTGATCTACTTGAAAAGCTGGGAGATGCTATAACTAAAAGTGAGGCCGGTACTTCGTCATTAGATAAGCTTTATGGTGTAGTAAAAAAAATCACCGATTTTATAGAAGAACATGAGACAGCGGTTAGGATAGTTGTTATCGGGACGGCTATAGCCGGGGTTGCTACTGCGACAGGCGGTCTTGTCCTTATTCTGGGAAAGCTCCTGCCTCTATTATTGGCATTGGGGGCGCTTGGTCCTGTTGGTATCGTCGCCGGACTCTTGGCCGCCGGGGCTGCCGGGGCTGCCGGGTTAGGGGCATGGTGGTGGTTATCCAGGCAAGAAGGGTTATCCAGGCAAGAAGATCCTGTACAGCCAGATTTCGAACGAAAGTTTTTGAACGGCAAATGGTATATCGGGGGAGAAGTGCCGGTGAAGTGGGGAAAAGAACCTGAAATGAAAATGGACTGGACGGCTCGTGTCGCCGCCGATTCGGAAAAAGCCAAAAGCGTCTACCGTGACTTTTTGGAAAAAGCCAAAAGCGTCTACCGTGACTTTTGTCAATTCATCAAGGACAGCTCGGCAGAGGCAGCGCAGCATGCATCCGGAAATTTCAGCAATTACTTTTTTGATCTCTTCACCGGGAAAATACGAACGCTTAAGGATTTGTGGATGGGCTTTTGCCAATCCATATTCAACGCCTGGGCACGAACCATGGCCAATATTGCAGCGGAGAAGACGGTATCGACGCTGTTCAGCACGGGATTATCAATGGCCGGTGGATTCGGCGGCGGTGGCGGTGTCACCACATCAACCCCGGCCGCGATAAAATCATACCCCGGACTTGGCGGCGGAGCATCAAGAATGCGCTCATCAGATGCATCCGCAGCACAGCAGGCCCCTCAGGTGACAATAAACATAGTCAACCCCATGGACGAACATTCGGTACGTCGGATGATCGCCCGCGAAGGAGAAACTGTGGTCCGGACCGTTATCTCAAATTACCTGGATAACGGCCCGATGCGGTCCATGGTTGCCGGAGGGCTGGCGTAATGGCGTTATTTACCTGGGTGCCTGATCACGAATATAAAGAAGAAATTGAATATGATGTGGATAAAACCGTTTACGAGTCAGGTGCTCAGCAGCGGTATTTAAACAACCCAAACCCCATCGGTCATAGGTTCCACTTGCGATTCGTGAACCGCTCAAATACTGAGATTCAAGCGATTGTGGCGTTTCTGCACGCCAGAAAGGGGACATTTGGGTCATTTACTTACGTCAGTCTGTTTGACGGTGCGACTTATACAGTTAATCTGGTCGGGTCGATACCTCCCGGGACGCAAACCAGCGTTATCAGGACTATAAGCCTGGTTTTTGAAAAATCAAATTAAAAGAAGGCAATAAATATAAACAATGGCTCTATCTTCCGAGTTTTTAACTGAAAAAGAAAAAGCGGAGACGCAACCAGTGGATCTATACGAGATCCAACTAACCTCACCTGTTATGACGCTATACCTGGCAAATTCCCGGGAGGATGTTATTGAAGATGGTCATACCTACCAAGCCCTGTCTATCGGCAGATCGTCGGTAGTCAGGACTGCGGACGGTAAAGCGAATAAGGTTTCACTTTCTCTGGATAACGTGGCACGCTCTTTCTCCAGCCTGGTTCAAACTACTAGAGTTACCGGTTTGAATTGCACTATAAAGCAAATATTTAGAGACCTGCCTGGGCATCACCGACTGGTATTTGTAGGCTATCTTGCCAACCCGCTGCTTGACGGTCCCACGTTTACCGTCGATGTGCTACAGCACGTGTACACACTCCAGGCCAAAACGCCGCGGCGGGCCTATCAGCGGTGGTGCAATTCCAAGTTTGGTGATGCGGCTTGCCTGACCTACCCGGGGAAAGCGGAGTCCGGGACAACCACACGGCTAAACGATTCGGCCCTTGATCGGGCTTATTGGTTTTTTTACGGCGGTACTCTTACTGTTGTTGAGGGGACAAATAAGGGGCAGGTGCGAACCGTTTCCGCTTCGGATACCGGATACATTGAGTGGACAAGCCCTATGCCGGCCCCTATTGACGCGACTTCTCGATACCTCCTGACGTGGGCCCCCCGGCAAGTGATCGGAATGTTTGTAGACTCCGGGACAACCACGCGGCTAAATGCAACCGGTTATAACCTGTATGTCTTCGAGAATGGAATAGTCCATGTGACCGGCGGCACAAACGCCGGCGAAAAAAGAAAAATTACCGAAGCCGGTCCTGACTATCTGGAATGGGTTGTCCCTATGCCGGCCCCCATGGACGCAAGCGGTATTTGCAGCGTATTTCACGGCTGCAATAAAACCCTGGAGTCGTGCCGTGATAAGCATGGAAATGAAAATAGGTATTCAGGGTTTTTATACATTGAAGATACCCAAAATCTGAGGCGTTATGGCGGAGGGCAATAATGAAGAGACAACCACTGCCGCTGGTGGCAAAAACCAGATCAACCCGGCGCCAGGTCGGTACACCGTACGGGACGTCCGCTACTGGCGGCGTTGATTGCCTGGGCCTGGTGCGTATCTACTTTGAACAGCAGCAAATTATCCCCAAAGCGGCTGAAGCCTTTTTGCTGACGCCCGGGCATGAGATTTGTCAAGCACAGATAAAATTAATATCCCCCGGATTGGGGCTAAAAGTGACGGCTATCCCTCTGCCGTCACTGCCTGAGGTTATGGCCGGGGATATTTTACTTTTTTCCATGGTTAAGGATAAAGCTATACCCAATATAAGCCTCATGGGTATAGTCCAAAATTTGGGGCGGGTTTTGTACATATCGAGAAACGTTGGGGTGGTCTCGGCCATATGGTCCGGTAACTGGAAAGAAAGATTAAGGGGGATAGTAAGATGCCTAGAGGTGTAGTCGCTGGGGTTGGTGCAATAATAGGATTTGCCGTAGGCGGGCCATGGGGCGCCTTACAGGGTGCCGCTTTTTTCAGTGCTCTTGCATCGTTAATTGATCCGCCAAAAGCCCCGGAGCTCGAATCACCTTCTTATGAGTTTGCGAAAGATAGAAACACCGTTGTTTCCGGGCTGCCCGTGCCTATTATTTATGGTAAAAACAAGGTTTGGGGAAATATTTATCGGCAGGAATTAAAGGAGTTTGTCGATATTTTAAATAAATCTCCCTCTATTGCTTTTTCGGTTGGGATCGGAGAAGGGCCGATTAACGGCCTGGGAGAAATCAGGGTTAATAATAAATTATTTGTCGGATTAGTGGATGCTATAGACATAGGGGCGTTTTATGTTTGGCGCTCGCCCTGGGACCATGAAATTGAGCATCCTACTATAATGTGGTTATGCGAGAAGCTCCCCGATAGGCTTAGAAAGGTTGACCTTATGGCCTCTTGCCGAGTCACCCTTCTCTTCACCACCGGAGCTCTCGGGCAGGTATTTAGCCCCCTTGGGTCAAACTACTACAAGAATTTTCACGATCCCGTCATAGACGAAGATGTAGATTTCTTGCAGGTGCGGCCAGGTCTTCCCCAGGAGTTTTGGCCCAATTATACCCCTATTACCGTCCGCATAGAGTTTTTCGGCACTCGGCAGGTTGCCCCCGCTGGAGTCGGCTCATTGACTGCCGGTAATTTCGCGGCCCTTCATCTCGAGGCCTTCAGGTCTGAGTACGTAAACTCTACAGCTGTAGAGGTTAGCAGCGTAGTTACCGGTCTGTTGGTGTTTCTGCCTGCCGGGTGGCCCATCCCTTCGGATATTGACCGGATAGCGTATTCAAACAACCCGGCCTGGTGCATATACGATTATCTCACTAATACCAGATATAGCGTAGGGATGCAGCCGGAAACCTTGAATCTTAATTCGTTCAAAGAGTCCGCCGACTATTACGATGACGTCTTGGTAACAGGTGAAAAACGCTTTGAGTTAAATTACATCATTGACTCAAAAGCCCCGGCCATAGATCATTTAATGATCATGTTGGCTTCGTGCAATTCTTTGTTGATAGATATAGACGGCGAGTTTTTTCTCAAGCCTCAGCGCGGATCGGACAGCGAAAACATTGCTCAGGTGTTTACCCGCGACAATTACAGGGACTTGTCTTACTATCCGGAGGGTAGCGATCGAAGAGTCAATCAGATCAAAGCCAAATTCACCGAAGAGCCGTATGTTTATGAGAATCAAACCGGACGCACCGCTTCAGGAGGAGGAGAGGATACTATTATCCTATCATCCGCATCATCTTCAGACGATTACTATAACGGCATGGTCATTGAGATTTTATCCGGCCCCGGTGCCGGTGAGGTTTTGGATATTACCGATTATGACGGCGCCACAACCACAGCCACAGTTGACAGCGCATGGAAAACCGTCCCGACTGCCGCTTCTACATACGAGATCAGGAGAGGCAATTTTGAGATAATATCGGCGGTTGTGGATGATGAAATTATGCAAAATGAAGACGGTGAAATTATTACCAGAGAGCTTGACTTGCTGCCCTGCAACACATTCTCTCAGGTTGCCAGAATTGCCCAAATGCATCTTGACGGGGTCCGACTAGGAAACGGCTTGTGTAAGTTTTTGGCCGGCCTCAACTCTGTCCATTGCTCCCCCGGTGATGTAGTGGAACTACACAGCTCCCGCTATGGGTGGGGTGCCGGCTGCGTCCGGCAAGCCACTTGCGGAAATGTTTTATGCTTAGGCACTTACATCGAGTGCGTTGAAACCTATGCGGCTACAACATATTATGCCGGGGTAGGTATGTTATTTCGGATTATGTCCATCCAGGAAAAACAAAAATCACGGGAGCTGGAGGTGATAGCCAAACGAGAGCATCCGGGGATCTATCACGACTATTATTCCGGAAAGCAGGAACCGGTCGCCCTCGCCTTTAATAATATAAAAAAAGGCCCCGGACCGGTTACGGACCTGGCCCTTTGGGATGCCGGAGAAAGAGAGCCGGACGGCAAGTGGAGAAAAGGCATAGGGGTAAGTTTTGTCCCGCCAATGGACTCGTTTTATAAAGAAGCAATTATCGAAATCTCTTACGATACAATAGGAGCATATTATGAAGAAGACTCTCGGACCAAAGAAGCCACAGCTATAATTTATCCGAGAAAAGACGCCGCTATGTATCACGTCAGGGTCCGATCGGTAAACAAATTCGGCCTTGAATGTAGCCGTTATAGTTCTCCGGTAGCAGGTATCGCATTAACCTGCCCGCCCATTGATGTAACCGATACGGACGGCAACGTCACGATGTCCGGAGGTAAAACGTTTATTAGCGCCAATATGGTGATAGATGGTTTGGACGCGCTAAAGAGCATATCACCCCCGAAAAACTTTCTGGAATATCCCTTGCCCGGCAGCGTTGCAGCCTTCCCGTCAATATTTGTAGATTTTGACGTCAATAACCTCGGGTTATATATCGCCCACCTCCGCCCGTGGAACAACGGCAATATTTATATTAATGATACTCTGATTTATTCTACTACTGCCGGGCCTTGGATCGGGAGTGGTGTTTCGATGCATAGCACCAGGAATGGAAAGGTCTATCTATCCATGACTAAAACAACCGGGGGGCTATACGTAGGGGAGGTTGACGTGACAACATCCCCTTGGACCGTAGGGACCCCGCAGTTAATTGGCTTAGGGGCCGGGACGCATTTTTCCCCACAGATTTATATGATAGACGACACTCATTTTTGGTGCGTTGTTTTGAGAGATGGGATAGACCTGGTGCTCTTTAGAGCTGATATTACCGGGGCAATATTGGGGTCAGTGGTTACTCTGAGCAGTATAGCTTATGTCGCGGATATTGTTGTTGACGGCGATGACTTATACATTGTGTATCTTCGATCGTCGGGAGGTGTGCATACATGTTGCCTCCAGCGAGCAAACAGCACACCTGCGCTGGTCGGCAGCGCCGTAGAGCTGTTCCAGATAGAATGGGGGGCTTTTTTTGGCGGCAACTATCCGCACGTGGAAAAACTGGGGGACTCATTATATTTTCTATTTGCTTCAAGCTCTAGAACTGGGAATATTTATCTAGCGAAGAGCGACCTTGACGGCAATGTAACAGTCTTACCACACCCTCGGTATACTCTACTAGAGGGCTATAACATGGAACCTGACTCATGCCAGGGGGTCGATTTGTTTGTAGGACAATATGGAGTGGCCACCTCTGATTCAATCCAAGTTGCCTGGATGCAAGACCAATATCATATCGGGGTCGGCAATTATCAGCATTTTTATCGCAATCGGCTCCAGTTAATTAATATTACAGGGCAAAATCTACAGCAATTACATAATAACTTGATATAAACCGTAAGGAGGCCAAATGAAAAATAACATGGAAAAGCTCGGGGGCGTCTGGCTGTCAAGAACGGCCGAGACTGCCCAGGGCACGTATCAAGCATCCAATCTTATGCGCTTGCCCTGGGGAAGTGGCTCAAGGTTGGCCCTGGATCGTGCCAGATCGGACGACAGGGATAGAATCACCGGGGTTGAAGGGCCGACACTGATAAATGAGCTGAACAGGCGGTCCCGTGGATCGTTGAGCATGGATGCCGGGGTGATTGATTTTATTACATTCATATCCTCGTTTTTTTACGGGGCATGTACTAATAGCTCTCTTGGCTCGTATACAAAAAAACATATTATTTCTCCCCTGGCATCAATTGATATGCCCACATTCACGGCTTACCAAAAGCTTGGAAATGCGATATTTTACGAGCGTTTTGATGGGTGTGGGGTTAATTCCTTTGATCTGGAAATCAGCAAGGATGATTGGATTAAGGCATCCTGCGATATTGCCGGGCTGGGGAAAAGCTCGGTGTCTTATATCAAGGCTGCCGGGAACATATCTAATCCGCTGGACGCGACACTGACATTAAGTGAATATACCGAAAGCGAAGACGGCAGCGGTCGTGGCTGCGGAGGTGCTACCTCTGATGTTGTCTCCGGAGCTACCGACGCCGAGAGGTTGGCCAATATATACAAACTGGAGATCCAGAAAGCAGACGGCACCTGGGTAGAGGTTACTCCAACCGCTTGCGAAGCGGCTAACCCATCGATAATAACTTTCAATGTCCCTATGGGTTTGACAGGCGGTGAGCCGTATAGAATCCATTATAATGCCGCCTCGGCGGATAGCTGGCAGACGGCCCCGGCGCTGACACAAGAAAGCCCGTTGAAATTGTCGCAGGCCTCATTGCTGATTAATGGATTATATGACGGATCAGCCTTCTTCGGAGGGTCTGATTCGATAGACCTCCATTGGAACGGGGTTACTATCCATGGAGAAAATAATCTCATAATCAAAGACATGCCAGGATCGGGAAAGATTTACGGGTCATCTCTAAAAAGAGGACAAAGAATCATAACGATTAAGCTCTCAAAACAAATGCGAGATACCATCCTCCACGCCGACATCGACGCGAATGCCACGCTATCGCTCCAGGTTGACATTATCGGGGCATTGATTGAACCCGGCTACCACTACGAAGCTAATTTCATGTTTCCACTTGTAGGTATTTCCGGTCTGAATGTCGGGGCCGATGATAAATATTTGACTGAAGACGGCGATTTGATAGTGTTAGAGGACCCAACACATGGGTTTGGTAACGTGGTGACTACAAATAAGACCACCAATTATTTGGCCTAAGCAGCTTAATAATTAAATAATTAAGCTATTCTCCAATAACCTTAGACTTAAAATTTTAAAAGAAAGGCGTTGAATATGGCTGCAACATTAGATTATTTGCGTTTTGATGAGCCCCCCTACGGTGCGGGCCATCCCACAGAGTTGGACAGAGTTAACCGGGGACTTAAAGAATTAGTCGATGAACGTATCCAGATTATCCGCAGTCAGACTTTTGGCGGGCAATCAGGCAAAACCGTGACCATACCAACCCCAATGAATGCAACGACCTACATGGTGGCTATCAAACCAAAAGGCGGCTCAGGCTTTATCGGAGAAATAAGCGTTTCACTTCAAGCGCTTAACTCTTTTGTGGTTTATAACTCCGGTAGCGATATCGCTACTCAATTTGACGCTATTGTAACGGACCTGTCGTAGTTCAGACAGGAAGATTGGTGTAAGTAATTTAATATTGAATAATGGAGAAGAAAATGGATATAAAACAGCAAACACCGGGGGCGACAGTCCCGATATCGGGCACAGGCGACAACCTGATAATTTACTCCTTTCGCTGCCAAGGCGTGGTGTACCCGGAAATAGAAATCAATATATCTGAAATCCAGCCAAAGTACCAGCGCGATAACGAGTATATCCTGCGGCTGTATACTGATCCTGAATCAGCAAAAATAGCCCTTAGCCCCGGACGATGGCAAGTTGCCGAAATCGTTATACCTGGAAGGACATACCATCAAGCGCTGGAAAAAGATGAAAATGGGTGTGTGGTGTTGGATGAAAACAACGAACCGCGCATGGTCCCCGTTTTAGATGAAATCATCGTAGATGATTTAAAAATAAAAACATTCGGCTTTAGAGAATAGTAATAAAATCAATGGCGTCATGGAGAATATAATGGCATCAAATATTAGTGTTATCCGTCCGCAAGGCAGTGTTTTGCTGGGCGAGGAAACGTTAGGCTGCCCGAGGTGCAAATATCCGAATAGGATACAAATTAATTCCGATCTCCCGGAAAAAGATTACTTGACTTGCCGGAAATGCGGTTATCGAGCCATGATCAATTTTACTCCAATTCTGGATAAATACGGACTTCCCGACGGTTTGAGCAGAGCGGAAAAACGGCAGCTTGGTCGGCACCTAAAAGATGTTATATCCAAAATTAAGTAAAGTTTTAACTTAGTCCATGCTTTTTTGTAGATACCATCTTTTTTGCAGATATCATCCCCAGATTTAGGATCGGGGCTATAACAAAGTCTATAAAACTGGGTTGGGTATAAATTTTAACGTATTATTATTTCAAATAAAGGGTTTATTATGAATTTTTCATTATGGGATAATTATAAAGACGTTATCGAGGCTCTGTCCGGCGGTAAAAATACGGTTGTATTCGATGATCTGTCCTTGCCGTCAATTATGGTGAGGATACCGAAATTTAGATTTGTCGACGTCTCACTTACTAAACCTGACAACGCACCGTCCGTTTATATGCCGGCTTTTTTAGTGGCGGGAGCTGGTGAAAGCGGGGTGGTACCGTCGATATTGATAGGTAAGTATTTAGCTTCCGTGGTTGGAACACGGGCATATTCATTGCCGTACAAAGACCCGGCGGTCAGCATAGATTTTGATGTGGCAAGGGCAAGATGTTCAGCCAAGGGCGCCGGCTGGCATCTAACGACGAATGCCGAATGGTCCGTCGTCGCGCAGTGGTCGCGTGAAAACGGTACTATGCCAAGGGGAAATAATCAGTATTTGCAAGATGTTGCTGAGCCGCACGAAAGTGGAGTTGCCACGCAAACCGGTGTTGTGAAGGGCGTATCCGGGACAGCCCGGACATATACCGGCTCCGGCCCCATTGCCTGGAACCACGACGGCGGCCCTTTTGGTATTTCCGATATGAATGGAAACGTCTGGGAGTGGACCGATGGCCTCAAAATCGTAGATGGCGTTGCGGCTATAATGACGCACGATGGTCTGGCTACCGGCTACCCGGGAAATACATTTACTATGTCCGAAGCCAACTGGAAAAACACGGCAGTTAACATAACCACCGGTCTTACTTCAGGCAATAAGATATTGACTCTCTTAACCGGCGATAATTTCACAGGTTTATCTGTCCCTGCAACTAGCGATGGGACGGGTTCGGCAACGTATGGGTTTGACGGCTATTGGTTTACGAACACTGGCGAGCGGATGCCTCGACGTGGCGGGCGCTGGGACGATACCTCGAATTCCGGCGTGTTTGCCCTCAATCTGGACGATGCCCGCGCGAGCACGGTCGCGTACATAGGCTTTCGTCCCGCTTTCTGTAATCTGTGATCTGTGATCTGGTAATCTGAGTATCCGGCGATAGCCGGATTATTTGAGGATTGGATTTTTGGAAGATTTAAAAGTTAGACAGAAAATAGACGATATGATCCAGTATGGCTATCTAGCGCTGCAACAATTTCCAAAATCTGAACGCTACACACTTGCGGCGGATATGAAGAAGAGTATGTATAGACTATTGTTGCTAGTAATTACAGCAAATAAGAGGTATTTTAAAAAAACTACGTTGCAGGATCTGGATGTCGAATTGGATATATTACGTAGTTATGTGCGCCTTTCACACGATCTTCGCTTTTTGCCTTTCAGAAAATACGAAAATTGGGCAAAACAGTTAAATGAAATAGGTCGAATGATTGGTGGATGGATTAAGTCGATGAATCTAAATCATACATAACCCTGGGGCCATACTGAAAACGGATGCCTCTACGTGGCGGGAACTGGAACAATACATCGAATTCCGGCGTGTTTGCCCTCAATCTGAACAATGCCCGCACGAACACGAACACGAACATAGGCTTTCGTCCCGCTCTATTTTTAACAGGCCAGAAGTTAATGTCTCAAGATGACGTTATCCCGTGCCATTTATTATAAAGTAGTATGGGCCCATGTCCGCCGGCAATGGGGGCAAAAATTGTATAGACAAGGGCGATTAGTAGGTTCTTGATCGAATATCGTCCTTGTCGCCATCTGGAATACTGGAATAAATGAAGAGATATAACAACTTATACCCACAGATATATGATTTCAAAAATCTGCACAACGCCTTTCTCAAGGCAAGGCGATGCAAGCGATACAGCCCCGAGGTGTTATCTTTTTCGGCATCTCTCGATGAACATTTGATCTGTCTCCAAAATAAATTGATATGGAAGTCATACCACCCTTCCACCTACAAAGAATTTTATATCCACGACCCCAAAACGCGGCTCATTGCGGCTCCGGCTTTTCGTGACAGGGTGATGCACCATGCCGTCTATAATGTCATAGCACCGAAATTTGATAAAAAATTTATATACGACAGCTACGCATGCAGGCCGGGAAAAGGAACGCATAAGGGCGCTGACAGGTTGACTGATTTTCTTGGTAGATCAATTAGAGATTGGGGTATGGTGTATTGTTTGAAGTGTGACATAAGAAGTTATTTTCTCTCAGTCCAACATCACACACTTAAACAGACCATTAGAAAAACCATTAAATGTAGAAATACCTTATGGCTGCTGGATACGATAATCGATTCATGCCCTGGCGACATTGGCATCCCTTTGGGTAATTTGACTAGCCAGCTTTTTGCCAATATCTATCTGGACCCTCTCGACCATTTTATAAAAGAGCTGCTCCAAATTAAATATTACGTCAGATATATGGATGATTTTATTATTTTACACACTGATAAAAAAGTATTAAAGCAGTCAAGAGAAGAAATAGCCTGTTTTTTGTTCCCAAGGGGGTTGTCGTTGAACGACAAGACGTCGATATTTCCAACCTCGCACGGCATAGATTTCCTGGGATACCGGATATGGCCTACACATCGACTGCTACGTAAGTCATCTATTAGACGCGCAAAGCGAAAGTTTAAAATGTTATCCAGGAGGTATAGGGAAGGTAGGGCAACTCGACAAAAAATAGAGCAAAGTATGAGAAGCTGGCTCAGTCACGCCAGACATTGCGATAGCTATAACGTCAGAAAAACAGTTTTGAAATCTCTCGTTTTGCAGACCTATCTTAAAAATAGAACACTAACGCAATAATTTTTCTCACCTATTTACGCTTTTTTTTTCCCACCTTGAGCGCCTTTTTACAATGTCCGACGAAAATTACCCTGGATACCATACCGCCCTCACCTGTAGAACAACTGAGCCTCAAGGT
>Ga0180007_10004719_pt1 | contig 14269 bp, 5 predicted proteins | sample MM_PC_MetaG_FD_121122 | JGI IMG/M metagenome (GOLD analysis project Ga0180007, IMG submission 121122) | Groundwater microbial communities from the Aspo Hard Rock Laboratory (HRL) deep subsurface site, Sweden - MM_PC_MetaG | ecosystem: Environmental > Aquatic > Deep subsurface > Groundwater... | reverse complement strand
TCCCATGACAATGCCTCCCGGGTTGTGGGATATGCCTATGACGGCAGGGGAAGGCTCTTGTCAGACAAAAAACGCACCTATTCCTGGGACGATGCCTCCCGGCTTGTTTCCATCACAGAGGCAGGGAAAGTTACCCGTTTTGACTATGACGGCCTAGGGATGCGCACCCAGAAAACATCCGGGAGCCAGAAAGTGTCTTACGTGGTGAACCATGCCCTGAATCTTCCCTCCATTGCCGTGGTCCGGGAAGATGGAATTGACCAGCGCTACTATATTCACCTGCCGGACGGCCGCCTGCTCTATGCCATTGAGGGTTCCGGCCAGGCAAGGCATTTCTACCACTTTGATGAAATGGGCACAACCCTCTTTCTCACGGACAACACCGGAACCATCACAGACCGTTATGGCATCACCCCCTATGGAGAGGTCACGGCCCGCACGGGAACCACCCAAAACCCCTTCACCTTCCAGGGGGCTTTCGGGGTAATGGAAGAGACAGGCGGCCTTTACTACCTTCGGGCACGCTACTATGACAGCGCTACTGCCCGATTTCTCTCCCCAGACCCGGTGCGATCAATTCATCCTGCCCTCATCAATCCTTATCAGTACGTATCCGGCAACCCGAAACTTAGAATCGACCCTACAGGTCTCATGGTCGCTGGTTATCAGGGCATCCCGAATCTTCCCGAGACGGATGACCCCTTTCGTAATGATTATCACCGACAGACTCAACGGGAAAAAGATATTGAAGCAACAAGAATAATGTTGGAATACTATCCTGATGATTGTCCCCAACAGAATGTTTTCCGAGGCATAAATATTCCCAAAGGAGAAGACTTGGAAAATTTCCTATCCGATAAAACAGAAGACTCTATCAGATCTATTACCTCTATTACTCATGCTTTGTTTTCTCCCGGTCTTCAACGCATGGGCTTGATTCCCAGTGATGATTCTACCCCACAGACAGGTTTTTAGGGTATCTCGATTTTTGATGATTATAATGCATTTGTAAAAAAATTCATCAAAGAGCATGAAGCGAGGGAGGCTTCTCAGAAGGCACTCGACATCCTGGGAAAAATATAAAGGGTGTCCAGAGAAATGGGACAGCAGACCGGCAATCTTAATAAAAAGGAGCAAACTCCATGAAAAAAATAATTACACTCCTGATCCTGACAATGGCAGCAGGAATGTTTGCCACAGCAATGCCTCTTTACGGGGCCACCATGACCTATAACTATGATGCGGCAGGCAGGCTCACCAACATCGACTATGGCGAAGGCGCAACTATCGCCTATACCTATGATCCTTCGGGCAGTCTTCTGCAAAAGGTGATCACGGCCAATGTCACCCTGATGGATGCCATTTCAACCGTTCAGCTACTATCAGGTGCAAACCCTGTGAAGCCAATCTTTTGGGGAGATGATGTGAGCGGTGACTCCCGGGTAGGGCTGGAAGAGGCGACAAACCTTCTCCAGAACCTTTCCAGGGATGATCAGTGACGGAAGGAAAAGCACCCTTTAAATGAAGGGGCATCAATTGTCGGCATCATTATATCGCATAAAACCTTGCAGGGAAAGGGTTTCAGTAATTTTTGAATCTGAAAATGGCCTGTCCCATAAATTTATGGGACAGGCTGGATCAACGTTCAAAAAAATATATAACCAATTGAAATAAAAATATTTTATTTAAAAAAATCTGATTTTATTCACCGACAATTCCTGTTGCCATGGCTTTACTGGGAACCAGTTGTTCAGGGCTGCTGTTCTTGACGTATGATGTTCAGGACATTCACTGCATCGCTGAATTCCACCACCCCATCACCATTGGTGTCCATGGGCTGTTCAAGGCGGGCAGGCTCCTGACCTGTCAAAACCTGCAGAATGATAGACAAATCCATCATGTTGACCCTGCCGTCATGATTAAAATCACCCATGGTGGGATTAAAACCAACGGCAGAAACAGGAATCTGCAGGCCCGGGGCATTGCTCAGCCGGATCTGAACGGATTGATTGCCCGTATCCAGAGGCCAGAACTGCACGTCAAAAGTGGTACTGGCATTGGGTGCAAGGGTGACTCCTGAAGCCTGATTACCAACAATGGAAAAACCGTGACTTTCCGGACCGTCCAGATACACCAGCCCGACCTGGGCCGGGCCGGCACTGATATTGGTGATGGTAAGCGTCTTCACAGAAGATACATCCCCCACCTCCACACCTTCCAAATCAATGGCACTGGGCGTTATCTGAAAAACACCGGGCCAGCCCTTTGGCACCAGGGGAAAATTGTCCATCACCTCGAGACCTTCTTCATGGGGGATCACAAACGGGATATCGCCAAACCCGTCCTCGTTCAGATCAGCACCGCCATATTTGCTCCAGAAATTGCCACCGATTGAAGGACCGCCGATGATGTTGGAATTGGTCTCAGCTGTTTCAGTATTCCAGCGATTGGCAAGGCCTGATGGATTGGATATATCCTTGGCTGAATAGGTGGGGCCGGGTCCGATGAAGTTATTGTAGAATAGGTTGTCGTTGCCGCCCAGTTCTATGGCCCGGTATGATTGTTTGGTGAAAATATTGTCCCGAATGGTGTTGTCGATGCCATTCGCCCTGAGTCCATATTTGCCCCAGTTCACCGTGTTAAAATACATGGTGGAACTGGTTGATCCGACGTAGAGACCCGTGTCCAGACAATTGTTCACCGTGTTGAGGGAAATCTTATTGTTGGTTCCACTGATCTTGATGCCCTTGGAACTGAACCGAACCACCGTGTTCTTCTTCACCAGGCAATGATCTGCGTTCAGTTCGATGCCTATGGGACCATTCCGAAAGGCATCCAAACCAAAATTGTTGCCGATAATGATGTTGGAGTCAACAATACTGCCATCGGCTACCACGCGTATCCCTGATGTGGTACAGGAAGAATTCGGCCCATAGGTGCTGAGCTGATTTTCGCTGATCAGGTTCTCGAATCCGGCATCTTGAACCAAATCGGAATACTCTCCTGCAACGAAAATAAGGTGCGATTCATTTTTTGCATCAAAACGCTGTACCAGATTCTGGAGAATGCTATTCTGAAAACCAGTGGTGCTTATATGACTGACATCATTATGGGTAATCAGGTTCCGTGCGCCCGTGACCAGAATTCTGCCCCCCTTGTTGCTGTCAATCTGATTCCCGTTTGAATAGAGAACTTCAATGTATTCATCAATCACGTTGTTCTCGATCTGATTATTGTTGTCCCGTTGACTGTCACCATAGCGCTGATCGACCATCCGGACAAAGGGGGTGTGGTTATCATCAATCACATTCTGGCCTTGCAATCCATCGATTGCCGAAGGAATATCGTAAATCTGTATCCCGGAATTTGTCACCGTATTGCCCTGGACTATAACGTTCCGACATGCCCACAATTCCAGCAGAACACCTTTAAAGGTGCTGTTTTGCACGGATATATCCGGCGGATCAACGATCTGCTTCAACCGAAACGTTCCATAACCACTGGAGGTTGCCTCAAAAACAGAATTTTCAACAATAACCTGGGCCGGCCCCTGAATATTGATTGCCGCTACTTCAAATTCAGGTTGCTCAAACACGATGTTTGCCCTGTCAATTTCCAGGGTACCGCCCGTGACCTGGACGTTGCCGACCCGAAAAGAGTCGTTTACCCAGACGATGGGCAACCGATCAAATGCGGCCAGGGCTTCTTGACTGTTATCAATGGTGCCTTGGTACAAGCGGGTGTCAACCACTAGCTCCGGGGATTCATCATAGTACCTGTCGTCAACGAGACGATACCGCTCAAGTTTGTATGTAACAACCCCTTCGGAATACACAAAATCACTGAAATACATGTTTGTCGCTTCACCAGAGGGCCTGAACCTATCGCAAATCGGTATGCCGTTGCGAAACAAGGTATATTTCAAGCCCATCATGCCGTCCATTTTAAGATCAAGATCAACAACATTGCCGCCGGCGTAAATCAGTTTCAAATCACCGGCAGATGCAATAACAGGAGTGGTTAGCATAAACAGCAGCAGCATCAAAATTCGTAAAATTTTCATTGATTTCTCCCTATGATGCATTTATTTGCGATAATAAAAATAGATAGCCTCGGTTGTCAAGAAAATATATAAATTATTTTTAATTGACAAATTGAAAATTTCTATTTTATATACAAGACATTACAAGCCAATTCTTATTCCTTGGTAGGAGGCAAGAATGAAACGTTTCACAGCTTTCCGTCCGTGCTGGATTCATAGCGTGATGCTGAGCAAACCCAGAATATTAGTGGCTTTTTCCCTGGGATTTTTGCTTATTGTTTTTACGATTTTCCTGCCTGATGTGGGATTGACCATTCACGCCCAGGCCGGCGAGGACTCAGGGGGCCATGCAGTCATTCAGGCTGTAAGTTATCAACGGATCACCAACGATGACGCTATCGAATCCGACGCAGTGATCAACATGGGGAATGTGGCATGGTTCAAGACCGTGTCTGATGAGCTGGTAAATATTATGGTGATGGACGGGTCTGGAACCCGAGCCGTGGATTCAGTGGCGCCGCAGCAGAAAGGAGCGCTCAAAATTTCCAATGACTGGGTACTTTACGAGATAAAAGACACTGCGGACAACGATTACGACAAACGTCTTTACAACCGCATCACGGACTCGTTTCTGGACATCACCACGGCTGCGGACGTGGACTGGGGGGTTCTTGCCTTTGAAGACGGGCGGACCCTGTGGCAGACGGACCGTGGAAACGGCCTGGATCTGGCCTATTGGGACGGAGAACAAACCCGAATTCTGGTCGAGGCCGGTAACTACCGGTTTTTCACATACGGCAGGGGTGGCACGGTGGTGTGGGAACAAAAAAACGACGACGGTTACTATGATATCATGATGTACGATGGGGACCAAACACTCCAGTTGAACAACATTGGTCCGGCAAGCGACTTTTACAAGAACTTTTTACTGGATACGAGCAGTACGGGTGCCAGTTTTTTACAAGCCCACATGGTAGACGGAAACCATGTGGCCTGGTTGGGCAAACGCTCCGGCGAAGGGGATTCGGAACTGTTGTATTATGACGGGGGAACTGTGGTACTCCTGACCGACAATGCGATCAAAGAATCCAACCAGAGAGTATGCGGAAACCGGGTGGCATGGGTGAATGGTTTTTATGACGTGTGGCTGTTCGATGGGCAGCAGTCGTCAAGGATATCAACCACCTTTCCATTGGATGGTGGTCTCAGTTTCCACCACGACCGGTTGGTGTGGCTGAACACCTATGAGGGTCCGATTTCCTGGTACAACCCGGACACCCAAAAGATCTCCGTGATCCAGGAGAAATCTGGCGCTTCAGATGATTTTGCCGGTTTTACCGGGCCTATATTCGACGACCAGGGGGCCTTGTGGATACTCAACAAATACAACAATGGCAATCCATATTTTGAAATCAAGCTGTGGAACGAATCTGACACGATAGTCCTGGACCAGGTGGATTCAATTGAAGGACTATTTTACCAGGCCGGACGGGCAGCCTGGTCCAAGATGGAAAAATTTCCCACGCCGTGTTTGAGCAACGATGTCGAAATCACGGCAAACCTCTATGACCGGGATGTCTGGATTTACGAACCAGGCGGAGACAAGAGACGAATCACAGAAAAAAACATCCGCAACTGCATAAAAATATATGGCATCGACGGAGGCCAGGTACTCTGGGGCGGAGCACCCATGCCCCCTCCACTGCCAACCTGTTTTAACTGTGCGAGAACAGGGGAAACCGAGGAACTTTACATGGGAGGCCAGCTCTTGGACAACCTGGTGATGGAACGGATGCATATTCCTCCGGTAATGACAGAAGGTGATACAGTGCAGATAACCGGCACAGTGCTCAACAGCGGCCAATTTCCCCTTTCAGGCACAGTGAAACTGTGGATGGCCGGAGAGGGCGGGAGCATCGGGGAGCAGTCCACTGGCATGATCCAGCCAGGAGAACAGGTAATCGTTTCCTTTACAGTGGCAATGACCTGGGACTGGAAAAGCATTAGCAGAAGTGGAGACTCATTAATTCTGTCCGTCACTGCAGATAATGATATCACGGAGGTAACGACCAGTGATAATTATATTCCGTTGAATATAGCAAAACTATCAAAGGGTATAAAAAAAAAGGAGGCATCCGGTCGGGGCTTCCAGATTACAGCCGATGTGGTGGCTCCCTATGCCACACCCGTGAGCATCTGGTTTGACGACGATGCCTTTTCAAGCAGTACGGGTGCGCCAACAGGCCATTTCAATCCCATGGCCACTTCCCGGCAGGCGTTAGACAAAATAGAAGCCACCTTTGGGGGTGTGCAGTTTCCCAACGGCATTGACATCCTTGACATCAAGGATTTTGCGGGAACTGATGCACGGGAGACCATTTTGCGATACTGGTCCCATTCAAATGGGATCATCCTGACCGAACCCACCGAACACTGTAAACTTCAGGCCGCGCCCGTGGCCTCTTACCTGAACTGGCCGCTGGTTTCATCGGACCTGCTGTTCGGTGAAAAGCGGGCCGTACTGGAAGATCTGCTGGTCAATTTAGGATCCACCTACATTATTTTTGTCGTACCGGACGAATTGACCCTGGCCACACTGAAAGATGCGGCAGGCGAACTGGATTTGCCCCGTGGTAAAACCCTTGTGGCAAAATGGTGGAACGTGTCAGACAAAACAGTAAATATGCCCAACGAGATCATGGATCTGTTCGGGGACCGTACCAGGTCAGTTGTTGTTACCAACAGCCGGGCTCTGGATGGGTCGCACCTGGCGGCAGCACCCATCGCTGCTGCTTATAGAGCCGCAGTGTTAGATGTACGGGATATTGTGGAAACCCCGGTGTCTTACACGGCTGCTGTTTATTCAGGTTATACGGAAGTCAACGCGCTGGTGACTAAAATAGTGGACGGCCCCGGAGAATATGATATTCTGGGACTTGCCAATCCCAAAAAAAACAAGACCTTTGAGGTGTTCCTTGTGGGCAGCCCCCAGTATGTGCCCCACGGTGTGGCCCAGGAACCGGCCGGCATGAATCCTGGAGATGAGGACCTGGACTGGATTGCCACGGATCGCCCATATTTCCAATCTGCAGCAGGCATGCGGGCCGGGGGACGACTGCCGCTCCCAGGCGCAGACAACGTCAATTATGTGGCAAGAGCACTTCAGATGGCCACCACGCATGTTGGCAACCGCGATGAGGGCGACGGATGGGAGGATAACATCCTGGGAGCAGGAATTTACAACAAAACAGGTGTCCGCCATTGGACCTCCAATGAAGTGTGGTGGCTCGATAGTGTGGTCAATCAACTTGACTTCCTGGGAAGGCAAAAGGGGGGTTCCAACCCGCCGGAAATCACTGCGCTATATGAAAACCCCTCAGTCCACAACGGCGGAAGGGGGGGCAACTGGTTTCGTCAAGATAACCAGTGGGGCGGGTACATCTTCGCCGGTCCCCGCATAGTTGTTCCATCCGGCGGACCAAATGTATCTGGGTCAGGCACCATCGGCGATGGTATAAACAATGATGGCGATGCGTATGGATCTGAAAACAACAATGGCCGTTTCCCCATAGAGCTCATTTCAGACCTTAATGGAAACGGTCATTATGATGTAGGAGAACCAATCCTTAACCCGGGTCTCACACCCGGCATACAGGCCACACTATTTTTCCCTTCCAAGGACGAAGAAATATGGGATGGATTTGACAATGACGGGGATGGTCTCGTGGATGAGGACCTGTCCCAATGGAAGCTTGCAGAAGTCGAAATGGTATACAATGAGGCGCTGTCCCCTGCATACCCGGATGTCAAGCCCGGAAGTTTCATGGACCTGGTGGATACCAACCTGATCCCTGCGCTTACGAACCAGGGCATCATCATCTATTCCGGCCATGCCTGGAACTCAGTATGGGGCATGAGCAACCTGGGCGGCAACACTGATCCGGATGGAGCAGGACCGATTCCAGCCTACACCAGCGATGATCGGACCTACGACCAGACCCATCTTTCCCATGACGAGATACCCGACATGACCCCTGCATTGGTTATCGCCGCTGCATGCGGATCAAGCCGCGACTGGGAGCCGGACTCCATCGCCCTTTCATTTCTTAAAAAGGGCGCACTGGCCTATATCGGATCCACAGGGCTTGCCACCACCACCTCGGACGAATTCGTCAGACAGATGTTTTCCCGGGTCAAAGGAGGCATTCTTCCCGTGGGTTCTTCGTTCCAATATGCCGGAAACATCCTCTCTGTGACGGGTCTCTGGGCTGCCCGGGCTGGAGAGGGCAACAAGTATGTGGAAAAAACCCGGGAGCAATTCACGCTCCTGGGCTTAGGCGCCCTGGACGTGGATCCGCAGGATGGTGAACCAGAACGGGTAACCTATTCGAGTCCTGTTTTTGACGCGTCCTCTGGAACATGGTCAGTGGAAGTGACCGTGGACATTCCTGATCCGGAAGTGTTTTCAGATGCAAGCGGTAATGCCGCTGGTTTCCTGCTTCCCCCTGATCTCCTGCGGCATGTGTCTGAAAGTGGCAGTTACCCGTTACTTCAAATGGTCCCCTTCGAATTTTCACTTCCCACGGGTGGAACCCTGGTCAAGGTGGCTCTTTCCGATTCCCTGAGTTACACCACGTTCGGATTTTCCATGCCTTTAGCCGCGGTCGAAGAAAAATGGCCTGTGGCGATGGACACCACACCCCAGCTCATAGATGCGACCATACCAGGTGAGCCCGTGATGTACACCGGAGCGGTATATCCGGACACGCTTCTGGTTTATGAATCTGAAAATGATGGCTCAAGAAACCGCGAGAAGCTGCGCGGCTCTGTGGTCGCCTACACCGTGGACGGGACCCATCAAAAAACCACCATATATGACACCATCACCTTCACCATCACCTACACCACACCCGTTGGAATCGGAATCGTTCATTCCATGGACCAGGCCACACTTTCAGCAGATGTCTCCATGGTTGCCCTGGACGGCCTGGACCATGACGTGGTGCCCCACATGGCCATTGAGACGACTGACGGCATTGTGGTTACGGAAACCTCTTTCGAACCCCTGACCCTGACGGCTGAATCCCAGTCCCTGACCTTCACGGCAGCGGATATCCCCTGCGCCCATTTCGTGCTGCGGGTGTGGGCGGAGGAGAACAGCATGCCTGTTGCCGAAACCACAATCGAAGAAGATGTGCCCGTCATCCTGCTGGAACCCGCTCTGGAGGCAATGGTGCGGGCTGCCCTCCAAAAACCCGATGGCTTCCTTTTAGCGGCAGATGCAGAAGCGTTAACCACGCTTGCGGCACCCTCGGCAGGGATAACAGATCTCACGGGCCTGGAAAATTTCCCGAATATTCAAGTTCTGGATCTCTCCGGCAACAACATCCGCGATATCTCCGCTCTGGCAGGCCTGACCGCTCTGTTGCAGGTGAATCTTTCAGGCAACGGAATCCTGGACATCACCCCGCTGCTGAATAACTCAGGCCTGGAAAAAGGCGCAACATTAGACCTGTCAAATAACTTCCTGTGCCAAACAGCCCTGGGAACCCTGGTTCCGCAATTGGAAGACAGGGGAGTGGCCGTAACTTTCACGCCACTGCATGTGATGCTGGGCTATGTGGATGAAGATGAAATCGTGGGTATCTCTGATGCGATACTGGCACTGCGTATGGCAGCGCTTGGCAACACGGGGATCAACTTGCGCACCCTGTGTCCATTGACCGGGCAAGGCGCCGGAAAGGATGATCCAGTCCGTGCCGCATACATCCTCCAGTCTGTATCAGGATTGCGGCCATGAGGGACAGGAAAAAAATATTCCCATGGCAATGGCCCTTGCCACGCCTGCTGCACAAATAAAAATCCGGATTTGAACAATTTTTTTGTCCGCTTCCTTTTTTTATTTTTCAAGCCCTGAGTTGTCGTTTGATGCTGGGAAAATCATGTGGCCATCACTCAAGTTCATAGGATTTGATTTTTCTCCACAAAGAGACCCGGTCGATCTCCATCATTTCTGCTGCCTTGGTTTTATTCCAGTTTGTTTTTTCAAGCACCCATTGAATATATTTTTTTTCCTGTTCTTTCATGGTGGGAATTTTGCCGTCCGGCGCTGCCCTGTATGTCTCAATCGCCAGCTGGGTAATATGGTCCGGCAGGGCTTCAGGATAAATGACGGCCCCGTTTTCCATGGCCACGGCCCTTTCAATAATATTTTCAAGCTCTCTCACATTTCCGGGCCAGCTGTATTTTATCAGGTAATCCATGGCCGTCCGGTCGATCTCTTCTATATTTTTTCCCATTTCCCGATTTTTTTTCCCAAGAAAGTGATACGCCAGAAGCGGGATGTCACCATGACGCTCCGTCAGCGGGGGCAGTTGAATGGTCACCACATTCAGCCGGTAATACAGATCCTGACGAAACGTGCCTTTTTCGACCTCATGTTTGAGATCCCGGTGAGTGGCTGCGATAAATCTTAAATCCACGGGAATGGTGCTCGTTCCGCCCACCCGCATCAGCTCTTTTTCCTGGATCACCCGAAGAATCTTGACCTGCATGGTAATGGGCATATCCCCGATCTCATCAAAAAAAACCGTTCCCTTGTCTGCAAACTCAAAAAGGCCTTTCTTGGTTTTCCCGGCACCGGTAAAGGCCTCTTTCTCATGTCCGAACAATTCATTGGCCATGAGTTCCTCTGAAAAAGATCCACAGTTAAAGGCCACCATTTCATGATCATACCGATTGCTCTGATTGTGGATGGCCTTTGCCACAAGCTCTTTTCCCGTACCGCTTTCTCCGAGAATCAAGATGCTGATGTCCGTGCGCGCCACCTGGTCAATGGTTTTCTTAACAGCTTCCATGGCATTGCTGTTGCCGATAATAAAGGGCATATGCCCCTCTTTTTTCATGGCATCTTTCAATGCCAGGTTCTCCAGTTGAAGGGATCTTTTTAAAAGCGCCTCCCGGATAATCTGTCTGACTTCATCAATTTTATAGGGCTTCGCAATATAGTGGTACGCGCCCTCTTTCATCGCTGTAACGGCGCTGTCCACGGTGGCATATCCAGTAACCATGATCACTTCCGTATAGGGCTGAAGTTCACGGCTGTGCTCCAGAACCTGCATGCCGTCAACCTTTTTCATTTTATAATCCGTAATGATCAGATCAAACCCTCTGGACTTGATCAGGCTTAATCCCTTGGTTCCGCTATCCACTGCAGTGACCTTATACCCTTCTCTTAAAAGGATATGCTCAAGGTTTTTTCGGGCAATCTCTTCATCTTCAATAACCAGGATCTGTTTTTGCATAATACCTCATATCCATTGTCATCAGGCCGGCAGGCTGACGGTAAAGGTCGCTCCCATTCCATGTGTGCTGTCCACACATATGGTTCCACCATGCTGCTTAATAATACCGTGAATGATGGACAGACCAAGCCCAGACCCTTTTCCCACCTCCCGGGTCGTAAAAAACGGATCAAATATCTTTGCCAGGTTTTCTTTGGAAATACCCTGACCCGTATCAGCCACCTTAAAGACAAATTGTTTGTTTTCTTCGTCCCTGAATGCTGATATCGTGAGCCTCCCGCCTTCAGGCATGGCATACACCCCATTGATAATGAGATTCAACAATACCTGCTGGATTCTTCTGGGATCCATTTTCCCTTCCAGGTCAACGGGGATATCGATCTTAATTTCAATGCCGGTCGGGATTTCGCCGACAATCAAATGCATGGTGCTCTGAACAAGGTTATTAAACACCACAGGTTCCATGGAAAATTCACTTTGCCGTGAGAATTCAAGCAATGCCCGGATGATATCCCTTGCCCTGTCGATCTGCTGTTCAACCTCTACCAGCAGATTCCGTTTGAATTCAATATCCGGCTCTTCTATTTCCTCCAGAATAATCTGGATAGAGGTTGAAATATTATTTAAAGGATTGTTCAACTCATGCGCCACGCCAGAAGTAAGCGTTCCCAGGGAAGACATTTTTTCTGCCTGGACAAGTTGATCCTTTCTTTTGCCCAGCTCTTCGATCATATCGTTGAGGCTGTTGGCCAGGGATTCAAATTCATCTCCTGTCTGAATGCTGGGAATTTTATTAAAGTCTCCGCTGACAATTCTCCGGATACTGTTTTCAATGGCTTTCAACGGCCGGTTCACATTCATCACCAGAAAAAATGCCGTGAGAAAGGTTAACAGGAAAAGCGACAGAAGGGAAGCCAGAAGATAGTTCTTTGACCGGTTGAGCAGATCGAAAACCCTTTCCCGCTCCTGTTTTTCAACCTGCTCGATTTCTGTGGTGAGCCGTCTGCCAAGCAAGGTGACCGTCTCCTGAATCTGTTTGATCCGCTCGGACTGGTCTGCTTCTGCAGCATTGATGTCATAAGTATTATACAGATCTTCCATATTCTTTTTATAGGCAGTAATGGTCAGGGTTCTTTGTCTTACGGAGACCATATCTTCCAGAAGGCCTGCAAAGCTATTTTCGATAATCTGCTGTTTTTTGGCTGTTTTCTCGATATAGGAAAGGGCCTGGGAAAGATCGCTTTTGTTCTTTCTTAAAAAAAAATTTTTTTCATAGCGCCTTGCTTCAAGAACCGCATCAAGAAGATCTTTCTTCTTCTCAATAATGATTAATTTCTGGTTTATGGTTAAATTGCTGTAATAGCTGAAAAACCAGATGGCGCCATTAACGATGGTGAATATCAAAAAATGAAGCAATATTTTCTGCCTGAGATTAAATTTCATATCCGGCATTGTATCGTTAAAGCGGTCCCCACAACAAGCTGAATTTTTCTTAAATCCAAAAAAATTATCCGATGCCATAGAAAAAATAAATTACCAGCAGTTCAACGGAAAGGAAAAGTATTGTCATGATTGCACCGGCTTTCGCATAATCCAGGGTCTTGTATCCGCCGGGCCGCATCACCAGCGCATTCACCTGGTGGGTCGGCAGGACAAAGGTGTTGGAAGCAGAGAGCCCGACAACCAGTGCGGCCATTCTTGGGTCTCCGCCTGCCATGACGGCCATGTTCATGCACAAGGGAACCAGAAGGACAGTTGCACCCACATTGGAAATGACCAGCGTGAAAAAAGAGGTCATAATACCGATGACCCCCAGAAGAACAATCGGAGAAGGATGTCCCACCAGGGTCAAAACCCCCTGGGCAATATACGCGGCCGTCCCTGTCTTTTCAAAGGCAATCCCCAGAGGGATCAACCCGGCCAGCAGGAAAACCGTCATCCAGTCGACGGCACCGTAAGCTTCATCAATGGTCAGAACGCCCGTAATGATCATGCCCAACGCACCAGACATCAATGCCACAGACAATTGCACCTTGAAAACGACAATCTGTAAAAGTGCAATGGCAAACCATGTGATGGCCAGCAAAGCCTTTGTGGGCCGCAGAATTTCGCCTTCCAGCGGAGAGGCAAAAATCAAGGACCTTGGCTGAGGACGGTTTTTCAAGATATGAAATTTTTCCCAGGAGCCCTGGAGAAGAAGGGTATCTCCCATTGCCAGTTTGATATTGGTCAGGCCGCTGTAAAATTTTTTATTGTCTTTAAACAGAACCAGTGGATTTAGTCCGAAAAGCTCTTTAAAATCAACCTCATTCAAAGTCTTCCCGATCAATTCAGATCTGGGTGAAACAACGGTTTCAGCCATTCCGGCATTGGTGTTGGCCAGAGACTCGGCAAATGTTTCAAGACTGTCTTTTATGACCCAGCCATATTCTTTTGCCAGCTGCTCAATATTTTCTCGTTTTCCGACAACGGCAATGTCATCGCTTGAACAAATCTCTTCATAGCTGTGGGGGACGTGATTTGTGCTCCTTGTTGAAGGAGAACTGATCCCGATAACCGTTACCAGAAATTTCGGCCGGATGTTCAAATCATCCAGCATACCGGTCCTGCCGCTCCCTTCGGGTACATGGAGTTCAATGATATTGTTCACCCCCTGATACTCCCGGATCAGCATTTCCGACGCACCCTTGCCAAACTTCCCGCTGCTGGCCGGTAGAATAAATTTTCCAAAAAGGACAAAATAGGCCAGGGCTGACAGCAACAGGCAGATACCAATGGGGGTCTGGGTAAAAAGACCAAACGGTTCCAGTTTTTGACCGCCAAGCACCATGAGATCATTGAGCAGAATAGTGGGACTGGCACCCACAAGCGTTATGGTTCCGCCGATAATAGCACAGAACCCCATGGGCATCAGGATTCTTGA
>Ga0180007_10004718_pt1 | contig 14270 bp, 10 predicted proteins | sample MM_PC_MetaG_FD_121122 | JGI IMG/M metagenome (GOLD analysis project Ga0180007, IMG submission 121122) | Groundwater microbial communities from the Aspo Hard Rock Laboratory (HRL) deep subsurface site, Sweden - MM_PC_MetaG | ecosystem: Environmental > Aquatic > Deep subsurface > Groundwater... | reverse complement strand
TCATCCAGTAGTTATACTCCTTGATGATTCCATCAGTATATTTATTGTCGGGGTCGTAAAATCTTTTGAACATGTATTTTTAGAAAACAGCTCTTCAAAACACAGACACTTCACCGAACTGAGATATAACCCCCCGGCACGCCATTTTTGGACAGTACTATTTGCCACAGTTGGTTTGACCTGGATCGGAATGTGCCGGCGCAACTAAGGAGGTAGTATTCCCACATTCGGTAGAATCTTTGATCATATTGATTGGCAATGTTATTCCACCCGTTGGTGAAGTTCTGGTACCAAGCCATAAGGGTTTTGTCGTAGTCGGCGCCAAAATTATGAAGATCTTCTAGGACAAAAAGACCCTCGGTAGATTTTGCAAGATAATCCAAAGAGGGAAGTAGAGAATTGGGGAAAATATACTTTTCTATCCATCTGTCAGTTGCTTTTGAGGTTTCGAGACTACCAATAGTTTGGATCAGAAAGAGGCCGGAGTCGTTTAGGCACTTGTGTGCCAATTCCATGTAGGTTCTATAATTTCTGTAGCCGACATGCTCAATCATGCCCAAAGAAACGATGTGATCAAACTTTTCATTAACATCTCGATAGTCTTGCAGTCGAATTTCGGCTGGTAACCCAGAAGTATATTTTTTTGCTAGTTTGGCTTGTTCTTTGGAAACGGTTATACCCACCACTTTGGCTCCGTAGTGGCGGGCGGCGTATTCAGCAAAGCTGCCAAAGCCGCAACCAATGTCTAGGACTTTGTCGTTTTCTTTGAGTCCTATCTTTCTACACACAAGATTAAGTTTGGCTTCTTGGGCTAAATCTAGATCGTCAACATCCTTGAAGTAGGCACAGGTATAAACCATGCGTTTATCAAGCATGGTTTTGTAAAGATCATTACCGACATCATAATGCTTTTCGCCAATCAAAAAAGCACGGTTTTTGTTCTGCAGATTAACAACCCGTGCTTTTAGGTATTCAAGTATCAGACCGGGTGTTACTTTCACTTCTTTATCTAGTTTGGCGCTAATAATTTTGGCTATCATTTCGTCGATCGCCTCCGAGTCCCACCAGCCATCCATGTACGATTCTCCGAGCCCCAGATTGCCATGACTCAGAATTCTCTGGTAAGTGTCTGTGTTGTGGACTTGCATATCCCATTTGCTTGGCCCATCAACCGTGATACCAGCTCTACATAGAAGTTCTTTTGATAGTTGATCGGTTTTTTTCCTCATGCAATTCTTCAACTTAAAGAAAGCCCTCTTAGTTATGTCTTTATTTTAGCAAATGAAATCTTTGGATCAAGAGGATATTGATGAAAGTAGAGAAATATTCATCAGGAAATTTGTCTTTGATCTATTTTCTATCCAACTCATATCTTCCACCCGCATCCCGTCGCAGCACACTCTTGATCTCCAAAAGACTCAAGTTTCTGTTTAGAGTCATAATGCCTAAATCTAGGACCTGATTCAATGCTTCGGCCGAAAGGGGACTTTTTTTGAGTAATTCGATGATCTGGGCCTCTTCCACATTTTGTGGCTTATAACTTATTTCTGAGTTAGAGGGTGAGTTGATCTTAATGCTAAACTCCTCCAAAACGTCATCCGGTTCCAGCACGGCTTTGGCCCCCAGCCGAATAAGATGATTGGCGCCAATAGATTTGAGACGGTCAATGTCTCCGGGGATGGCCAGAACGTCTCTGTTTTGCTCTAGAGCAAGGAAAGCAGTAATCAGAGCGCCGGAGCGCCGTGGTGCCTCTGTGATCAAAACAGCCTTAGATAGCCCGGCCACAACACGATTGCGACGCGGGTAGAGGCCAGGTGATGGTTCCAAATCGGGTGGAAATTCGCTGACGATTGCGCCGCCATATCTGAGGATTTCTTGAGACATTCTGAAATTTGAAGCGGGGGCAATATGGAGTAACCCTGAGCCTAGTACCGCAATCGTTTTGCTTTTGTTGTTAATTGAAGCTTGATGAGCGCAGGCGTCTATGCCCAAAGCCAACCCCGAAACAATAACCAAATCATTTTTGGCCATGGCGTTGGCAAAATCGTGTGTATTCTTGAGACCGTATTCAGTGCAGTTTCTGGTTCCAACAATGGCAATGTTTTTGGAGCAGTCACGTGATAGGGTTCCAAAATAGTAAAGTAGCATTGGTGGGTCACTGATTTCTTTGAGAAGTGTAGGGTAGTCGTCGTTTAGATAGTCAACCATCTTAATTTCTTTCGTCTTAAGCATTGCTGCTTCTTCAGTCAGATTGACATTCTCTTTGGCCAGAATGATTCTTTGGGCATCTTTTTCTGCGATCTTGCTCTTTAACAATTCTTCATAAGAAGCCTGATAAATCTTCTTGAAGCTTTTGAAATAATCAGCCAAGATCCTAGCTTTCACGGCTCCAACCTGTGGAACGAGGTTTAGAAAGTGAGCATAAATACTTTGATCCATTTTTTTTATCAATAAAAAATAAGCGGAAACAAGCCGAGCGTCAATTTTGGCGCACGGTTCCGCTTACCTATATTTCTAGCATATCACTTTTGGCAGAATTAGCAACAACGCTAGCAGGCTTTTATCCACCAAACTTTCTAACAATTTCTTCCAAATTCTCCGACCAATTCCCCCCCAAACTTTTCAAATTAATCTTCACTTTCTCATCTTCAACCTCAAGGTCCGGAAAAACTTTCAAAACCTCATAGGCTTTTTTATAATCAGTTTTCCCATCAAAGGAGAGAACAATTTTTTTGTACTTACTTTCATCCGGTTCCAAGAAAATCTTGGTATCAACATTTTTTATCTCGGCTTTTTTGGACAGAAGTTTAAGCCGAAGAATATAGAAAAGGTTAGTTAGCTCCGGAACTTCTAGATCTTGGGTCAGTTCTGCTTCTTTTTTGGAGAGCTTCTCAAGATTTTCAATACCTGCCAAGCTTTGGTAGAGAACCAATCTTTCTTCTTCATTGTCAACTAGATCGGTTGGGATATAGGCATCTAGGGGTAGATCAATGGAGACGTCGATCTCTTTTTCAACCTTGCCGGTTTTCAATTCTTTGATAGTTGTATTCAGAAGCTTCAGATAGTGAGACAAACCAATGGCTTTAACCCGTCCGGATTGTTCTTTGCCAAGAATGTTTCCAGCTCCTCTAATCTCAAGATCCTTCATAGCCAGTTCAAAACCAGAGCCAAGCTTTTTGGCCGCCAGCAAAGCCGACAATCTTTTCTTGGCTTGCTCGCCCAGGTTTAGATTTTTGTACAAGAAGTAGGCAAAGGCTTTTTTCTGACCACGACCAATGCGACCGCGAAGTTGGTACAAACTGGCCAAACCAAATCTCGTTGCGTCAGCCACAATTAGGGTGTTTACATTGGGAAAATCAATGCCATTTTCAATAATCGAGGAACAAATTAAAATATCTATTTTTCTTGCTCGAAACTTTTTCATGGTTTCAGAAATAGCCTTAGGATACAGTTGGCCATGAACCACGCCAATTCTTTTTTCGGGAAAGTAGTCTTGTATTTTCTTCTTGGCTGCCTCTATAGTTCTGACGCGATTGTGAAGATAATAAACCTGTCCGTTGTGATCCAGTTCTTTTTGCATAGCCTTCTTCACAATCTCGGGACTGCTTTTCCTGATAATGGTCTCAACTGGTTTTCTACCCTCGGGAGGAGTAGTCAGGGTGCTGATATCTTTAAGTCCAGATAAACTCATCTGCAAAGTTCTAGGGATTGGCGTGGCGGTTAAGGTTAGAATGTCAGTTTTAGTCCGCAGCGACTTGAGTCTCTCTTTGGCCTTAACCCCAAAGCGCTGTTCTTCGTCAATAATAATGAGACCCAAATCCATAAAATCAATATCTTTAGAAAGAAGTCGATGTGTTCCAATGACCAAATCAAGTTGACCATCTTTAAGTTTCTGAACAATTTCTTTTTGCTCCCTTGGGTTTTGCAGGCGAGATAAAAGAGCTAATTTGGGAGAGAAGCTCTCAAATCTTTTTTGAAAAGTTTCAAAGTGTTGTTTGGCCAAGATAGTGGTTGGTGCGAGTAGGACAACTTGTTTTTTATTGGCCACCACACGGTAGGCCGCTCTAAGAGCGATCTCGGTTTTACCAAAGCCAACATCACCACAAACCAGTCTGTCCATTGGTTTTGCGGACGCCAGATCAGCTTTAACTTCATCCCAGGCTCTGAGTTGGCAGGCAGTTTCGGTAAAAGGGAAAAGCCCAATAAACTCGTCTTCGTGTGGCGCCTTTTCAAAAGAGAATCCTTGATACAGCTTTCTTTCGGCGTGTAAATCCAGTAGTTCTTTGGCAATCTTTCTGGTATCTTCCTTGATCTGTTTCTTGACCTGAGCAAAAGACAATTCGTGCAACCGATTGATCTTGGGCTTGGCCTCACCAATATACTTGGCGATTTTATCGGCATATTCAACCGGTAGGTAAATTTTGTCTCCTTTGGCGTATTCAATGACAAAAAATTCTCTTCGGCCCTCATCAATAGTTCTCTTGGTCATGCCGGTAAACCTGCCGACTCCATGATCAATATGAACCACAAAATCACCTTCCTTCAAAGACGCAATGAAGGTCTCGTCGATCTCAGCTCTTTTTCTTTTAAGGCGCCTAGAAAAAATGTCAAAATCAGACAAGAAGACCAGGCCTAGCTGCTCTTCCACAAAACCATTAAAGTTGAGCGAAAAGTCTTTTGGAACTTTGAAAACAAAAATACCTGACTCATCCTTTTTGATAATTTCGTTTGCCTCTTCTACTTTTCTGAAACTTGCGCTTACTTCTTCATTGATAAGAATTTGTCTAATTTTCTCGGGCTCTTTGGTTAGAACAATTTTTTGATTCAAGCTCTCTCGCTTCAACACTTCCAAAAGTTTTTTGGGGTCAAGATAAAAGGGAGTTATTTCTTGTGGTGAGAAGGCAAGTCTTTGAGTACTTGATTTTCCTTCAGAAGTCGGGAGATCTTCGAAGATGATGCGCTGGCACTTCTGAGCACTTTCTTGAAAAAGTTGATACTCACCTTCGTCGAGGGGGTCAATTTCTTCCCGGACACTTTCAGGATCAATTTCAAGCAGAGTTATCTTCCTCAAGCTTGAAGCAATGCTTAGATAATCAGAAAGCTTGGCATCACTCTGTTTCTGAGACAAAGAGGGAACAGTGATGCTCTTTAAACTCTTGGAATTTTTCTGATTTGTTTTGGGGTCAAAAGTATAAAGGGATTCAATCTCATCAAAAGAAGTTTCCAGTCTCAGCGGCCAGTCAAGCTGTGGAACAAAAATATCAAGCACATCTCCTCTGATGGCAAAGTCACTTTTGTCAAAAACTTTGGTCTGTCTTCTATAACCAAGCTGAGTTAATTTTTGGGCTAAGCTCTTCTGATCAATCTTGGTGTTCGCGGCCAGTTGTAGTGATTGCCGCAAAAAATCTGACGGAGTAATAAAGTTGTTCTTAAAACTTTCAGTCGGAATCAAGAAAATCTGGGCCTGACTTCCCTTGAGAAGTTCAAAAACAAAACGAACGTTATCTATTCTTTTGTCACTGCCAGCGTCTTCAAAAAGATCGGGACTCAAATAGAAATAAGGTTTTGCAAAAAGATCCAAAAAGTTTTTGATGAGTTGGCAGTCTTTCTCTTTGGCCACGACAAACAAGGATTCTTCTGAGCCTTGAGACGTCTTCTTGCCCATAGCAAAAGCCAAAACTTCTAGCGGAAGTCTCTCAATAATTCTGGCCTCAAAAATATTATCTGTCTCAAATCTCATAGTTTTCCACACTTTCTTATTGACAAAGCCAAGGCTTCTTCATAAGATTAGGTGTTTTAGCACTTTAGGAAAAAAGCCTTTATTTTCTCCTACTTACAAGAAACCAAAACAAGGTATCTCCTCCTTAAACCTTGCTAGTAAGTTTTTTGGAAAATGATTAGTTTACGGGAAACCATGAGCTGTCATCTTTCATGTAAGTAGGGGAAGAGAAAGGCTTTTTTAGATGGCTAGTTTTTGGGCGGCTATTTTGAGAGCCTCGGGAAAAGAGTTATTTTCGAGCGCATCTATTTCTTCTTCTTCAAATTTCTCCAAGACAAATTTGTCAGTTGGCTTCTGACCTCTTCTGTCAGAATTAATGCCAAGGCGAATCCGTTGAATGCTTTTGCTTCCCAAGCTTTGTTGAATAGAGGCCATGCCCTTGTGTCCACCCGCACTCTCACCGGTTTCTTTGACAACGCCAAGATCCAAATCTTTGTCGTCATAGCAAACAATCATGTCTTTCTCTGGGTCTACTTTGTAAAATGACACGAGTTTTTGGACAGCTTCTCCGGAATTGTTCATGAAGCTTTGTGGTTTGACGAGAATGATCACGTTCTCGCCCTCGTGGATTTTGGCAATGTCAGCTTCAAATTTTTTTTGAAAATCAAAGGGGCTAGCAGTGTCACCAAAGATGGCCAACAATTTATCAAGCAACATAAAACCGGCATTATGACGGGTGCCTTGATACTTAAGCCCAGGGTTACCTAGGCCAACTACAATTTTCATTTTTTTCCTTTTACTATTTTGATGTGAACGGGGCGAGAAAAATATTTGAAATGCTGATATATTTTCTTGCCCACGAGTTGAATATATTCTCTTCTGAGAAAACCTTTTTCAGACACCTTCAGACCAAAAAGAAGGGGATTGCTTGAAACCTGATAAAGTCCTTTGACAGTTGAAGTTTTTCTATTTCTTCTGGACCGAGGGGGGTAATCAATCAAGAAATCTTTGAAAAATTCCTGTAGTTCATTGGGAGAAATATTTCTGTCTTTATCTTTTCTTATTTTCAAAATCGTTTTGGGAATAGCCTCAATATTATAATGATCCTTGGCAGAAACAAAAATAGTCTTAGCAAAATACAAGACAGCCAGACGATGGTCTATCTCTTTCTTTTTCTCTTTAAGATAGCTAGCAATCTTTCCAGTGCTGGTCTCAAGATCGCAGAGCTTGTCACATTTGTTAACAATAATAACGCAAGGAAGAGAGCTTTCTTCTAACACCTGAGCGACTCTCAGATCCTGTCTTGAAAGTCTTTCTGAGCCGTCTATCACTAGGCAAGCCACATCTATATAGTTCAAGATATTATCAACACGTTTTTGACTCTTCTTTTCAATTACTCCGGTAGCTTTTGATTTTCTTCTTAGCCCGGCAGTATCAATGACGGTAAAATCTTGACCCTCAAACTTAAAAGTACTTTCAATCATATCAATGGTTGTCCCTGGAACTTCGCTAACAATGACTCTCTTCTTTTCCAAAAGGGTATTGGTCAGAGAAGATTTACCAACATTGGCTTTGCCAAAGAAAGCAAATTTAAAGCTCTTGTCTTCTTCTTTCTCGGTGGCTTCCAACGTAGCCACAACCTCGTCAAGCAAGTCTCCGATACCTTTACCAGAAATAGCCGAGACAGGAAACATTCTCTCAAAGCCCAGGGCTCTGAATCTGTCAATTTGATTAAACAGTCGACCGCTATCAAGCTTGTTCAAGACCAAGACCACCTTATCACTTTCTTTTTTGATTTTCTTGGCAATTTCTCTATCATAAGAAGTGATTCCATTCTTGGCATCAATAACAAAAAGAATTAAATCGCAGGTTTTGATCCGGGCCTCGATTTTGTCGAGAACTTTTTTCTCTAGTCCGGCAAATTTTTTGGTCACCAGACCGCCCGTATCAATAACGTTGAAGTGACGACTTTGCCATGAAGCTTCAAGCTCGACATAATCACGAGTTGTTCCGGGGATATCAGAGGTGATAACTTTTCCTTTGTCGGCAAAAACATTGGCTAAGGTAGACTTGCCAACATTGGGTCTTCCAATTATGAGAACGTCAAATTTCTTCATACTCTAAATGAAACGAATTAAAAGGGAGACAACCAGAGTGTCTCCTATCATACTCAGTTAGACTCAGTCGTCAATCACTTTTCCTCTATTTCAAGGCTTTGGAGCTTCCCTTGGGCACTGTCTCCCAGAACAATTACAATATTTGTATCCTCGGGGACGGTGTTTCGAGAAATTTTGCTAAAGTCTTGACCGCTAGTATCTAGTTTAGCCTGAAACTTTTTTTGTAGAGCATCAACAATTCTTTTGCCTTTGTCTCCTGAAGTATAAATAACTGTATTTTCATAGTCCTTGGTGAGGGCATTGCCGAAGCCATTAATTTTGTATTCTTGGGTCTTGAGGGTAGAAGCAGCCTCATTTGCCAACCCATCTGTTTCACTCCCGTTGAGAATAAAAATAGAAACATCTTCTTCGGATTCACCAACTTCAAAGACGTTTTCTGACATATCTTGTATTTGAGAGAAGTCGTCGACTCGTGGAAGCAGGACATAAGCTCCGCCTCTTGAAGAAGAATAGAGCAGCCCGCTTTTGCCATTATCTATAACCTTATTGATTGTTGAACCACTTTCCATATTTCTTGCGATATCAAGCATAATCATAACTTCCCATGGCTCAATACTAGTTCTGACGTGGTCGCCCAGAACGTTGACTAATTCATTGATGGTCTTGGGGTTAACGGCAGTTTCAACTGAAAAAGCTTTCTTCTTAACTGCTTCCAGGACGCGTTGTTGTCTGGCTGCTCGGGCAAAGTCACTGCCCTCGAAGCCACCATCTTCATCTGTGACGATGCCGTGTCTTGATCTAGAGAATTGCAAAGACTTCTCACCGTCCATAGTTTGAATACCTTTATCAAAACTGACAGTTTGGTATCCAAAATCGTATGTCGGATATTGTTCATCAATAAAACTTCTCTCAACCTCAACATCTATACCGCCGAGTGAGTCAACAACCTTCCTAAAGCCCTCAAAATCAACTCTAACAAAATAGTGAATAGGTAATCCTGTCACCTGGCTGACACTTTTTGATAAAGTTATTGCTCCTTGATTTTCACCTTTTCTTTCCCCAATACTAAAGAGGCTGTTTATTTTGTGATTCCGGTTGTCTTCAGCCGGTACATAGAGGTCTCTAGGAATAGAGATCAGGGCAATTTCTTTCTGGTCTGTTTCTTTGTCATACTTAATACTAGCCACCATGATAGTATCGGTGAGCATAGCCCCGCTGTGACCCTCTCCACCCATGCCGATTAAAAGAATATTAGTGCGACCTTCTGCTTGGCCTTTCAATTCTTTATTGTCTGGCAAGATCAATCTTTTGAGCTGATCAAAAACAGAGGCTTTCTTCCCTTCAAAACCTACAAAAACATCTTTGCTAACCGAAAGAACTTTGTACGAAAAAAGAGACCCAAAAATAGCCGTAAAAATTAGCAATCCAACAAAAACTTTCAAAACAAAAAAATGCTTCTTTGGCTTTTTTTTGCTGGACTTTTCGGCTTTCTTGGGAGTTTTTTCTTCCGGGACAAACTCCGGCAGGTCATTAATGGGATCAAGCTCAGGATAATCCTTCATATTGAATGTATCATAACCAAAAACACAGAATTTGGCAAGTTTGCAAAATAATATCAAAGGAGTATAATGACAACAAATTAGGACACTTTTTAATGGTCTTTTGGGGATCGTTACTTTGTTTGTGTGCCTATGCAACTAATTATCATCTTTATTATTCTCATGTCAGAAAACCAAGACGATTCTGGAAAAGTATATATCATGCCCGCAGAGCACAAAAAAGACTTGGAAGACAAGAATAAGTCCTCGTTTGGTTCCTTTGTTTTGGAGCTAATCAAAATTGTTGTCATTTGTTTGGCTATTATCATTCCTGTGCGTTTCTTTCTTATTCAGCCATTCTTTGTCCGGGGCGACAGCATGGAGCCCAATTTCTCTGATCGCGAGTATCTTATTATAGATGAGATCAGCTACCGTTTTTCTGAACCAGAAAGAGGTGATGTGATTGTTTTTCGCTACCCCAAAGACCCCTCCCAATATTATATAAAAAGAATCATTGGTCTTCCCGGAGAAACTCTAGAAATTGATGACGGTCGAGTTATTGTACTCAATGAAGACCACAAAAAAGGAGTTGAGGTCAAAGAGTTTTATTTACCAGATGATTTTGACACTCCCGGTGATTCCAAAATTGAGCTTGGAGCGGAAGAATATTTTGTTCTAGGTGACAATAGACGGGCTAGCAGTGACTCCAGAGTTTGGGGAGCCTTACCTCAAAATTACATCGTTGGCAAAGTTTGGCTTAGAGCTCTGCCTGTCAACAAGGCCCAAGCTTTCCAGGCTCCAGAATATAAAGCTTTAGATAACTAATCTTCTACAAAAATTATGCCAAGAAAAAAGAAAGCCGCAACCCAAAGAAAAACTCGCAAAAGAGAAGTCCTGACCAGAGTCACGGGAATGCACGATCTTCTCCCTGAAGATTTTGTTTGGTGGAATCAAACTTTGGATTTGATCAAGAAATATGCTTCTGTCTATAGTTTTCAGGATTTATCAACTCCTGTTCTGGAAAAGACAACTCTCTTTACCAGAGGGATTGGCAAGAGCACTGATATAGTCAGCAAAGAAATGTTTTCTTTTCAGGACAAAGGCGGCGACAACCTAACTCTTAGACCAGAATGGACAGCTTCAGTAGCTAGAGCTTACGTCGAAAACGGCATGAGAACCTGGCCTCAACCGGTCAAACTTTTTTCTGTTGGGCCACTCTTTAGAAGAGAACGTCCGCAAGCAGGGAGATATCGTCAATTTCATCAGGCCAACTTTGAAATTATTGGCAATGATCGTCCCGTTCTCGATGCTGAAGTTATTTTTCTCTCTTGGAACATTCTCAAGAAACTCGGACTCAACAATGTCGAAATCCAAATCAACAGTATTGGTTGTCCAGAATGTCAACCAGAATATTCAGATGTCCTAATTAATTATTTCTCATCCAAGAAACAACGTCTCTGTTCAGATTGCAAAAGAAGACTCAAAAGAAATCCGCATCGAATTTTGGATTGCAAAAAAGAATCTTGCCAGGCTATTGCTGCTGACGCTCCCCAGACTGTTGATTATCTGTGCGAAGATTGTCACAACCATTTCAAAGATGTTCTAGAATATCTAGATGAGGTTGAGGTTTTTTATAACCTGAATCCTTCCCTAGTTCGTGGTCTTGATTATTACACCAGAACAACCTTTGAGTTTGTTACAAAAGATGAGGAGACAGGCAAAACCTCTATTGCCCTTGGTGGTGGTGGCAGATACGATGGTCTTATCGAGCAACTTGGCGGAGAAGAAACTGGCGCAGTTGGTATAGCTTTGGGCCTAGAGAGAATTATTGAAGAGGTAAAGAAACAAAACATAGCTCCCAGAAAAGCCAAGGCCCCAGACGTTTATCTGGTTCAATTGGGCGAACTGGCCAAAAAAAGAGGCCTGAAGGTTTTTCAGGATATGGTTGATAATAACATCAAAGTTAAGGCTATTTTTTCCAAAGATAGTATCAAGTCTCAACTCAGACAGGCCGACAAACTTAGGGCCAAACTTTCACTTATTCTTGGTCAGAAAGAAGCTTTGGAAGACAGTATCCTGATTCGTGATATGGAAAGTGGTATCCAAGAAGTTGCTCCGTTAAAAAATCTAGCAGAAGAAGTCAAAAAGCGCCTCAAGAGCAATGGTGTTACCAAGAAGAAGAAATAGGGGACAAGAAAGTCTTGCTAAGTACAACAATAAGTATTAGTATTGATCAGTTATAAGTATAAATATCTAAGGGAGGTGAATATCCTTAGTGGTTGAAGTCACTCGTAAAGAAAAAGAGTCCCCAGAAGCTCTCTATCGACGCTTTAAGCGCAAAGTCCAGCAAAGTGGAGTTTTGTTGCAAGCTAGAAAAGGCAGATTTTTCTTGCCCAAGAAAAGTAAGAAGATCCAAAAAGAAGAGGCCATCAGAAAAGAAGATGAACGTCAAAAGAGAGAATTTCTGAAGAAGATTGGAAAAATCCAAGACAAGAAGCATTGGTAGTCCTGACATGAATTCTAGAAGAAAAACTGGGAATTTATTACTTTTTATAGTATTTTTGTTGGCGCTCATTTTAGTGCCGGGCTTTTTTATTTTGTCAGAAGAAAAACGAGACAATATTGAAGTTGCGGAAGGTGAAATTGCGAAGTCTACTATTAGGTCGCCCAAAACTGTTGTTTTTGAGAGTCAGTCCAAGACTTCAGAGCTTCAAGATGAGGCAGTCAAGAAGGTTCAGAAAGTTTATAAACTTGACCAGAGTGCGTATGCTCGACAAGAAGAAATTATCAAGAAGACTTTTGATCAAATCTCCAGCCTAGCTTCTGATACAAATCTTTCCCAAGAAGAGAGAGAAAGTCGACTCACAAATATTGTTGACAATTCTTTTTCTGTTAGAGAAGTTCAGAGACTTGCCAACGAGAAGAATATTTCACTTCTCCCCATAAAAGAAGAGGTTCTTGAAGTTAACTTGGCGCTACAAGAAACTGAAACTATCTCTGAAGAAAATATTTCAGAAACAAAAAAACAAATTGCTAGTCAGATCAAATCTAGCTTATCGGCGGATGATCGTGAATTGGTAAATAAGCTATCGAGTGCTCTTCTAATTTCAAATAGTATTGTTGACGAAACTCGAACCCAACTTCAAAAAGAGCAAACCCTAGCAAACGTTGAGCCAGTTTATTATCAACTCCAAAAAGACGAAATTATTCTTACCAAAGATAAAGTAGTCGATGTTTTGTCTATTGAGAAACTTGAAGCAGCAGGTCTTTTATCGCCGACCTTTGCTCTCCAAGAAAAAATAGGAGTTTTTGCTATTGTGGCTTGCCTATCATTCTTGCTCTTACTCTATCTCAAAAAAGACTCAACCCCCCGACTCGGATTTGTTACTTTGGCCAGTATTATTACAGCCGCTTCTGTAATTTCTATTCTGGCCCTTGAACTCTTTTTTGTCTCCAAGCCCATTGTTGTTTATCTTGTTCCAGTGGCTGCTGTGGCCGTGGTAGTTATGTTGCTTTCTAACTTCAGACTTGGACTCTTCGTTGCCGTTTATTTGTCGATTATTATTGCTCTGGCTGCCGGAAATCTGCTTGACGTTCTGGTGATTCAGCTTGTGGTGTCTGTTTTTTCTTTGTGGATTCTGAGATCAGTCGAAAGATTCAGTGATCTTTTGAGGTCAACTTTAGCTATTGCCCTGATAGATTTTATACTAATGATCGGATTCCACTTTCTGGTGGGGACTCTTGATCCAACCAAGGCGCTTCAGCTCTTTGTTGTTGCGGTGGCTTTTTCTTTAACGATGGTGACAATTGTCGTAGCTACTCTCATTTCAGTGGGAGCTATTTTTAAGGTTGCAACTTTTCCTATTCTTCTTGAACTTGCTAACCCTTCCTCGCCACTTCTACGTGAGTTGTCCATCAAAGCTCCTGGCACTTATCATCACAGCCTTATTGTGGGGTCACTAGCCGAAAGAGCGGCCAAGAAAATTGGGGCCAATGTCTTGTTGACCAAAGTGGCAGCTTTCTATCATGATGTTGGCAAGCTCGATAATCCAGGAAGCTACATAGAAAATCAACATCATAGCAAACCCGACATCAGTGATCCCAAAAAAGAAGCAGACAAAGTCATGTCGCATGTTAGAGATGGTCTGAGAATTGGTAAAAAAAACAGATTACCGCAGGAGATTCTTGATGTTATTTCTAGCCATCATGGGACTAGTATTGTTCTTTATTTTTATAATTTGTCTGACAAAAGTACCGAAAAGGATTTTAGATATCCTGGCCCCAAACCTCAAAGTAAAGAATCTGCTATAATAATGTTAGCCGATGCTGTTGAAGCCTATGTCCGGGCTCAGCAAAGAGAAAAAGATTTTGATGCCAATAAAGCTGTTGCCAAAATTATCTTCGATAGACTCAATGACCGTCAGCTAGACAATTCTAGCCTGACCCTAAAAGAAATAGATAGAATCAGAAGAGTTTTTGTTGAAGTTATCGCTAGCGTTTATCATCAAAGAATTAAGTATGACTAAAAATTATCAACTCAACTTTTTTCAAGAAAAAAACTACCGCATTGACAATTTTTTTGATAGAATTGTAGATGAAATAGTTAAGGAGGAAAAGACAAAAACAAAATTCTCCTTAGAGTTGGCTTTGGTTTCAGACAAAACTATCCAGAAACTCAATGCCAAATACCGATCCAAAAACACTCCGACAGATGTTTTGTCTTTTAGAAACAAAGAGACTGTTTTAGATCAGCCTTGGCCAGAAGAAGACAATGATCTTGGTCAGGTCTTTATTTCGGTTGAGACAGCCATAAAGCAAGCCCAGGAAAAGGGTCATTCTCTCAACCAAGAACTTGCCTGGCTTTCTATTCACGGAATTCTACATTTGCTTGATTAC
>Ga0180007_10004717_pt1 | contig 14271 bp, 17 predicted proteins | sample MM_PC_MetaG_FD_121122 | JGI IMG/M metagenome (GOLD analysis project Ga0180007, IMG submission 121122) | Groundwater microbial communities from the Aspo Hard Rock Laboratory (HRL) deep subsurface site, Sweden - MM_PC_MetaG | ecosystem: Environmental > Aquatic > Deep subsurface > Groundwater... | reverse complement strand
TCTTCGGCGCGGTCGTCGGAAGGCTTGGGACTGACGGGGTCATCCCCGCTGATCGCTGGGATGCAGCCTGGCACGTCGTTGATCGCGCGTTCAGCCATGGTGTGAAGGCCATGGCGTTCTCTGCACTTGCGGAGCCTCTCGCCCAAGAGATGTCAACCGGGAGACGAGCGCAGGGGCGGAAGATCACACGCGAGATCCACATCGTCTTGGCCGAGTTGGTCAAGATGAAGAAAGCGGCAGGGGTTTGATCATGACGAGCCCCACCCTTGTTGATCCCGCGGAGGCGTTTCGCCTCATCGAGCCGGCTCGGCTTCGCATTGAGAAGAAGTGGCCCTATTACGCGGTGGGATTGCGCGAGTTGCGAGGTCCGATCGTGATCCCCGGGCTGTCTGCGAAGGCGGGAGGACCCATCGCCGTTGACAAGCACTGGCGGATCTACGTTGACCCCGAGCACATCGGGGAGTGGACGGTCCCTCAGCTCGCGACGGCGCTTCGACACGAATTGTGGCATTGCCTCTTAGGTCATCACGCGCGCATGAGCGCGGAAGGCATCGACCATCACCGAAGAGCTATCGCGGTCGATCACGAGGTTGACTCGATCCTGCTCTCCGAGAACCCAGCTCCCGAGTTTCCCCCGATCGGTCATCCGATCCCAGGGGATCAGGGAGAGCACGCGACCGGCCTCCCGATCGGACTGCTGGCCGAAGAGTACTACGATCTCCTTCCTCCTGATCCACCGACCCCATCAGGAGGGGCGGGCCAGCCCGTGTCAGGGGACGGCGAGCCCATGCCGTCCGGAGGGTCAAATCAAGACGGGGAAGACCGAGAATGGGAGCAAGGAGGGGGCAAGCCTGCCGAAAGCCCCTCAGGCTCCGATGCCTCCGAAAGTGGAGGATCAGGGAAGGTCGAAGGCGTGACCAGCACTGAGGCCGAGCTGATTAAGCGCGCGGTCGCAGAGGCGGCGCAACAGTACCACAAGAGCAGGGGGAATCTCCCCGGTGGGCTCAAGCGGCTGCTTGACACGATAGCTACTCCCACCGTTGACTGGCGCGTCCTTCTGAGGCGGGCCGTGCAGAACGGGGTCGCGACGAGAGGTCGAGTCGACTACTCCTACGCTCGGCCTTCGCGCCGTGACGCGGGTGCATCGAGAGGCTATGTGTCTCCGGGGAGCATCTCGAGGAAGCCTGAAGTCGCCATGGTCATCGACACGTCAGGCTCAATGGCTGATGATGACCTGAAAGAGGCAGTGAGTGAAGTCGTCGGGTGTGCCTACGCCATTGGAGGCAGGATCCACGCGACCTCGTGCGATGCCGCTGTTGCCAAGTGGGTCGATGTGGTTAAGGCGTCCGATGTCAAGCTTACGGGCGGAGGAGGCACGGACATGAGGGTAGGGATCGAGGCTGCACTCAAGCTCAGGCCTTGGCCCCATGTGATCGTGGTCGTGACCGATGGGGAAACTCCCTGGCCCGCGCAGAAGCTCAAAGGCGTCGCGCTTATTGTGCTGCTTGTGAGCACAGCGAGTGCCAAGACTCCCTCATGGGCAACGACCGTCAAGGTCACACCCAATCGAGCTTGTAGGAGGCGAGTACAATGATAGATCCAGATAAGACATTAAAGGTTCAAGTCGCTATTCCAGGCATGGAGATTCTTGGAATCAAGATACCAGAGGTCTCCGAGCTAATCGCTCCCATTGTCCCGCATTCTTGGGTCGAGCAGAGGGCCAATGCGCTTGCAGGGGCACAGAGCGTCTTCGATCGGATAGCATCATTGGGGTTCTTGGCCCACTTCGGAACGTGGCTATCCAGAGATCGAGCGAACGTTCAGGCTGCATGCGCTATCGGACGCTTGAAGCTCCCCCTTGCAACCATTGCTTTGTGGGCAGCAGGCATCCATGCACTGTCCCCTGATGAAGAGGGTATGGACGTCATCGAGCGAGAGTTCTCAGCCGCGATCCAGCTTGTCTCTGATGAGATCACAGAGATGCTCCCATCATTGATTGGAGATGAGGCGTTCATTCCCACAGCGCGAGCTGTGTGCCATCGAAGGGAGGACGTTCAAGGAGTAGGAATTGTCCTGGCACTCGCAGGTAGGGGAGAGGTCACCCAGGGACTCAAAAGGCTCGACCTACTGACAAGCCCCATGGCAGCAGAGATGGCGAAGATTCCTTCCATCTACGCCGACGATCCGCTGCTCACCACGCTAGCTCTCGCCAACCCAGAAGTGTGGTGGAGCTTTAGCTCACTGAGAAAGTCACGATGAAACAAGAACGGAGCGATCCCATGCACACTAATTCACATAATGAAGAAAAAAGAGTTACGCTCAGCTCTCTCACAGTGACCGACGTCTTCGGCACGACACATACTCTCTGCCCTCATTGTATGAAAAAGGCAGACGGTCAGCTCTGGCTGGTGCGCGCTGACAACAATCACATCTACGCCGATGCTGCGTTGGTGGGATACATGCAACGCTATGAGGTTATCGACGGAGTCGAGTTTACCCCCCACGATGAGATTGGAATCCTAGTGGTTGGGGCTCCGAGAGAGATGAGCCCCGAGCTAAAGCTCGTTACCTGGCACATCAGGATCACCCAAGTTGACGCAAGCATGGCCTTTCGGCATACTGCTGCTTGCCGCTCCGCTGCGCTGCACATAGAAAAAGCAGAGTATGGCCCGGAGCATATCATGATGGCGAAAAGAAGGTTCTCAACCAAGGAATATGGACATGTGCTGTAATCCCTCTCCCGAAGAATCACCAGCGATCGTGCTGTACCGATCTCCTCACGTCCCACAAAATCTGGACGAAGCGGGGTACCACTATATAGGAATGCTGCTGTGTGGAGAGATCGTCACGAGCCACCATCACCTATGGGAGCTTCAAGCTGCCCGTGACATGGAAGTGCTCGCAGGACGTGCACTGGAATTGACTCAGTGTGGCTGTGGGTCTCTTGTCTTCTCAGTACTTGAGCTCAACGCTAAGGCTAGTCGATCCCCCACTGCTCCGGATCAGTTCCGTGCCCTCCCCTTGAATGATCAGCTCACGACTGCGCGGGCCTACGCTTCGGACCTGGCCCTCGAGCTTGAGATCAAGCAGGGAAGAGCATCTCACTTCAACAAGGCGTCTAAGCGAACGGTCTCGGCCTGCAGAGCCGTGAACTTCAGGCTTCCTGCCCTCATCTCGTTGCTGCACTTCAGAAACTATGCGCGTGTAGCGGCAAATGAATGGGAAGAAGCGGATAGGCGAGCCCGCTAGGCGTCCTTGAGTGCCTTGTGTACGAAGGCTTTTGTGATCACTCGAGCTTTCTTCGCAGCAATCGTGATCTGCTCCCCTGTAGATGGATTCAGCCCGATGCGTTCTTTCGTCGCGGGTCTCTTCGCCCGGAATACCGAGATCTTTCCGGGGATCACGGGAATCTTCTGGCACGGCTTGCCTGCCAGAGGCTTTTGGTCTGAAAGGTGCTCTTCAATCACGAACCCGAGAGTCTCGATCACGAGCTTCACAACCTTGCGTGTGGCGCCGACGCGCTCCGCGACTTCTTCCTCGATCGTCTTGCGGGTTACCTTCTCGGGGGCCGCTGCTTTCTTTGCCATCGATCCAACTCCTTAGAGGCGTCTATTTGGCCTCTTTGATCTCATCTGCCTCCACAATGAGGAAAATTGTGGCAAATGTCAATAGCGCATTGAGCCCCGCTGCAATCCAAACGCCTTTTGACTGCACTCTTCGGGCCTTGGCGAGCTTCGATGCGAGAATGAATCCTGACAATCCGCCCGCAATTCCAGGCACAATCGAAAAGATTTGTTGTGCCATGGTCGCGGGCATGCTGTCTGTTGCGCCAAACGCCTTGATCATGATTTTTCCGAAGACCCCATGCTTCTCTTGTGGGTTCGTCTCTATCGCAAAGTCATCATCTGCTGCGTAGCGCACGATTTCATCAGGGGTGGCTGCCATTGCTGTATCTCCATGTCTCCGCCCAGTATAGCGAGGTTCGTCAAATGGTGCTAGTTGACATCGTTGTGGTAGAGTTAGTAAGCATCTCGATGGATGGCATGAGGTCTATGTAATGAAAAAGATCAAGTGGATGAAGAAGACCGGCGACATCTACATGGGCATCGGCCCCGTGTCGTTCGCGTCGATAGGCGGTAAAAAGGTTGCGATGGACATTGCGTTCCGCGCCGATCATCGAGGAGACGCATGGCGTGTAGACTTCACGTCAAGCTCGTCGACGCCTTGGGAAGCGATCGATGGAGGACTCGGGGTGTCTTCTCTCTCCGCTGCCAAGCTCCTTTCCCAAGGATGGCTCGATGCGGTCAACAAGCAGAAAACGCTATCTCCCAACATCGTGCTCACCGCGAACCCGATGAGTCCCAGGAAAGGCTGTGGCAATCCCCCCATCTGTTACATCCCAGCTATTCCTCCACCTCCCCCGATGGCACCTCCAAAGCGGAGTCGAGTAAAGAAAGGAAAAGCAAATCCTCCGGAGTCGAGGGTGATGTCGATCCAAAGACCTCGTGCCCAACCGTGGGACTACGAGCGCATGGCAATGCTTCCTCCTCCTCCGCCTCGCATGCGCCCTGATCTCCCCATCCCTCCGCTGAAACTCGCCCAGTTGTCCTCAGATCTCGACCTGGTGTGCGAGATGAAGACCGGAGTATCAAGAGCGGGGGCTGCTATCACAAGAAAAAGTGCGAAGCCCGCGACGAAAGTGAGGGCTCCTTCTAAGGCTCCACTGGCTTCCGCTCGTGATCTTGCTCCAGTGTCCAAGGCATTCGTTTTGTATCGCAAGATTGCTGCGCAGAGGTTTCCTGACATAGGGTTGACCAGGCTCGAGGCGAGCACCGAAATACATGACACTCCGAGGGCCTACGCGATCACAGAGATTACAAAGAAGGGGCCTGTCATCACAGTTGCCCCCGAGCTGGCAAGACAGCCCCAAATTGTTATCGACGGCGTGATTGCGCATGAGCTGGGCCATGTAGCTGTCATGCTAGGTCACTATCCCATGAAGGCAGGACACGACTCTATGCAGCGTCAGGCTGACAGTGTGGCTGAAGAGATGTTCGGGGATAAGATCTACTACACGAAAAATGGCAAGGTGCAGTGCATGGGCAAAGGGGCGAAGGGAACACGTCCCCGTCCTGCCAACCTTCGCTAGCTCACTCGTCCCCACTCTCAAGAAACAGCAAAAACAAGTGTGCATGACGCTTGAGCTTCCGTATTGCCCCATCTGCTATCTGCCTCACACGCTCCCGCGTGAGGTTGACAACAGTAGCAATCTCGTCAAGCGTACTCGGTCCACGCTCTGCAACATCAAGAGTGCATGATGCGGTGGGGTCCATACGCTCTGGAGGGATAGCAGGGAAGTTGAAAGTGATCGATCCTGTCTTCTGGCTTACATCCAGATAGACATTGTAAGGGCATCCCACGAATGGACAGGGCCGAGGTGCGTTAGTGCACTCGCCCCTAGTCTTCGGGCGCCAATACTCCGGCGTGGTTATCCCCCCAATGAGCTTCCGCATCTTGCGGAGAGGAACAACCTTCCCCCGTCGCATATACTTGAGGACGAGCACTTGTCAGGCCCACCCTCGCTGCTCGGCGAGCCACAAGGTCACGACGAGCTTTCCTGCCGGTTGATTGGCCTTGAAGATCTCTGAGTCGTCGTGGATCTGGGAGAAGGGGATAGCGGTGATGCCTGACTCTCCTGGAATCAAGCAAAACAGAGCCCTGTCGTTTGATCCCAAGGACGAGACTCCTTCGATCTCATGAATCTCGTCTGCGTCTTTTCTTTCCCTTATGCGATCGTACCGATCTCCCATGGCCTACCTCATCTTCATGTCACCAGCCATCACCCCCCAGCTTGAGGTGAAGACTTCTAGCCCTCTTCGTCGACATGTCCAACCGAGCTATCGACTCAGAGGGGCACCTATTCATTCCATACGCCGCCACATAGCGCCACTGTGTCCCTGGACAGTGACCACGCACCCAGTCCAAATATCTCACACCTGTGGCGATTTGACAATAGGCTCCTTCAAGGTCACGAGAGCACTCTGTAGGGCGAAGATCGAAGGCCATGCCGTTTTGTGGGTGTATCTGCATTAAACCTATCTCGTTGAGCTGTCCTTTTTGTGCCCCGGACTCTACTCTTTTAGAAAAGCTGGACTCCCGCATGATGATTGCAACGATCAACTTAGGGTCGAACCCGTGCTCCTCAGCTTGGGTGTCGATAATGTTAGCGAGCTCTTGGACTCTCTCGTCTTCGATTGCAGGTTGGAGTGTCTCGATTGCCCCTACCGTTGCTTCAGATGCGCTCAAGGGGCCGAGGCAAGTTGTGCTCAGCACCATGGTTGCGAGCACCACCATCGCAATCAAGGCTAGGGCTACCTGTAGAAACTCAGCCCAAGGGGGCATCGGCTTGTCATCTTTTGGCATGACTCATCCTCTCAGCTCGCTCAAGGCACGAGCTTGTGCTAGGGCTCATGTGAGCCGGGATACCCTACAACAATCGATGGGTTGTGTCTACTTGAGAGGATATTATCTCGACACGATGGAGACGAAGTGCACGAGTGCACATTCCCCAACTATCTTCTTTACGGGGCCTTCGAGCGTAGCCTCCTGCACGATTAACCCGTGCAGAGATACGATTTTCGGGGTGCGCTTCGCGCCCACTAGGGCAACTCCCAATGTCCCACTGGGGAGGGGATTTGACAAGTCGGTGTCTGCTTGCTTCAGTCGCTCTCGTCCCAGCCGTGACAATCTCTTATGCAGCCCGAGCCAGAACAAGGGGACAGGACCTTGTCCCTCTTTGCGTGTGATAGATCCAATCCTGGTGATCTTCTCAAGCTCAGCGGTCATCTCAGCGGTGTACACGATCTCTTCTCCCCCCTCCTTCGTTTCCACTGGCGGGGGCAGAGGGATCGGGGTGCTCGATGTAATGCTCTCGAGAGCTACGGTATCCTCGGAGAAGAACGGATCGTCAGGATCTACGGACACCGGGTTCCCATAGGGATCGGTGAAGCAACTGACCTCTTCCTCGGCAGGGGCGGCCTCTTCATCTCCACTGTTCCCCATGGTATCCGGCATGGGATTCTCATCGCTCATGGAATTCTCGTCTGCCATGGGATCGAGCATGGGATCGCTCGTTGGGTTGGGGGCAGGATCACTCTTCACTTTCGGCGACGCCTTCACCGGATTCAGATCGATAACGGTCCATCCCTCAGGTACCGTTCCGCTGTACTCTGCGACAGCTAGAATCACTTGACTAGGGCCATGAGGCATCTCGACAGCTTGGTCAAGAAGCGAGAGGAGCGATGTGACCGCAGGACGAAGGAGCCACACCTCATCGATGACGAGCGCATGGCAAGGCCCACTAACGAACGACGAGGCGATAGCTGAGCCAACGAGAGCACGCTCAGCCCCTCCCAAGAGGCGGAAGGGGACGGGGGGCTTCCCTCCGATAGAGGCGAAGGCAGCACAGCCATGAGAGCCTACCGTCTCAATGGTCACACGAATGGAAGGGGGCAAGAGGCGATTCACCCGAGCGGAAGCGAGGGCAAGAAGGTTGAGGCCATCCGGAGTCTCCTTTCCTCCCTTCACGGCTTGAGAGGCCACTCCTTGGACCACCCCTTGGGCAAGGGAGAAGAACTGCTCGCTGCGCTCGCGCTCAACAATAGCGCTCCCGTCCTCTTCTGGCACCCTCCCGGCAGCATGTCTGTGCTCTAGGCTTACCATGTGCTCACGCCTGCTGATCGCATCAGGGGCGCACGCCATAAGCCTGATCACAGCCTGCGCTGTGGCTCGAATGCGGTTGAGCTCTCCTTCTGTTCGCATGATGTCAAGCTCGAGAGTGACCTGGCCGGGGGTGCCAGCACTCAGCTCCGCAACCCTGGTATTAACCTGAGCGAGCTTGTTTGCGATGAAGGCTCCGTGTTCAGTGATCCCAGCGATGCTCGAGATTATGCCGCAGCATGCGCACTTTCCCTCAGCCCTCCCGTTAGCAGACGCCTGAAGTTGCTGGTTGAGCCCATAAGCATCGGCCAGAATGAGCTGACCTCTCTTGAGCTTGGCCAGCTCTTCTTCATCAGTTAGATCATCTCCTGGATTGTTCGCGTGTGTTGCTTCCTCTTTGAGCGCGTCAAGCTCCCTGCGTAGTGCTCTGCCCCTCACGATGAGCGAGTCGCGCTCTTCCTCGAGCGCATCAGACTCATAGGCATAGAGCGAGCTGAGGGAAGTCGACCACATGTTTCCGATGTGCAACGTCGTGTAGAATGACTCCTCATCATCGGACAAAGGCACGACTCGATTCTCGTAAGCCGCCTTCGCCTCTCGAATCTGCGCTCTCACCCTTCGGAGCTGCACGTCGATGGTGCTCTTGATCGACTCAAGAGCTGAGCTGAAGGTGTCTCCAGACGTGATGCTGAGCACATCGCGCTCAAACCTCTCGTGGTACACGGCAGGGACGAGGGGCTTGATTCGCTTCCGAAGCTCCTCGATAGGGCTCACCTTCTTCTCGTCATCCTGATCGAGGGCAGAAAGAATTGCGGTCTGGAGGGCTTCAGGCTTCCCATAGAGGATGTCCCAAGTTGAGATCGCGATGCTTGATGAGGGCTCGACGCTCGGCCATGTGATGACTTCTCCGTCAGAGGTCTCTGCTGTGACATAAGCCGGTCGAGCATCTGACGATCCCTTCGACTTGACCTCCGCACCCTTTCCAAGCCCTGGTGACCTCGCCTGTCCTGTGGTGACGAGGGAGAACGCATCAACGAAGCTGCTCTTCCCTGACCCGTTTTGCCCTCGCACAATGACTTTCCGTCCAAGGGGGTAGTCTGCAACTCCCTTGATGTTCGTTTCGAGCCTAGTAACGTATCTCTTCTCCATAATCACTTCCTCTTGTGCAACTTCCCTAGTGCCCCTATGGCCCGCGTCTTCTCCGCTCCATCCTATCGGGAGATCCGCGACCGAAGTCATCTTCACTCGCCGCCGATGGGCACGCTCTGTGTCACGTCCCATCTGGCTTTCCCTTTACACGCTTCTTCTCGATCAGTGAAGTGATAACACTCACAGCCAGTGTCGACAAGTGAACAATGCTCTTCGCCTCAGCACTTCCTGGCTCGGCTCCATTGTCGAGTATTCTATTCCCTTCCATCTTGATGATCTCGAACGCCTCTTGAAGCCACCTCACTGTGTCCTGCTGATACTCGGCAGGAGGCATCACGTTCGGTTCTTGCTTCCTCCGCTTGAGCCACTCATTCAATCGCATGAGCACACACAAGATCACGACCATGACCAAGTAAGCCAGCGTCATCGCAATTACCATGCTGAGATAGCTCATGATTTATCCTCGCCCAATGTCATTCCGATCTTCTAGGGCTATCGGATACCTTTTCTATGCCGAACACATGAGGAAGAACTCTCCGTGCATCCTCAATGGATCCGAAGCGGCTGAAGCGAGGGAGCGCTGACTCGATCTTCCTTCCGTATGAGGTCCTCATGATCCTCTGGTCTGCAATCACGATGACCCCTGTGTCCGAGGTCGAGCGGATCAACCTCCCCATCCCTTGCTGCAGGGCAGTCGTGGCGATGGGCATGGACCAGAGTGCGAACGAGGCTCCCTTGCCATAGGTCTCGTCCAAGTACTCGCTCATCGCGGCTGTGATGGGCTCCTTCGGGGAGGGGAATGGGATCTTGTGAATGAAGAGCCCCTTCAGTGCATCGCCAGGAACGTCGACGCCCTGCCACAGCGACGCCACCCCCAAGAGCACCGACGTCTCGTCCGTCGTGAACTCCTTGATGAGTGCTTGTGTTGGGGCATCACCCTGCTTGAGGATCTTGAACTTCCGCATCTTGGGGGCGCGGGACATGCGCTCGAAAGCATAATCCAGTGCCTTCCAGCTTGTGAAGAGGCACAGGGTCCTTCCTCCCATGGTCACGGCTAGCTGCACGGCGGCAGCTGTGCACTCGTCCATGAAGGCAGTCTCCTCTTCTTCCCCGGAGCCAAACTTCGGAGGATAGCGAACGAAGCTAGGAATGACCATTGCTGCTTGCTTCGCAGGCAGGAAGGGAGAAGGGACCGTGATCTCCTCGGCGTCCATCGGAGCCCCGACTGAAGCTCGAATGAAGTTGAACCCATTGGACGAGCGCAGCGTGGCACTCATGAGTGTGACAGAAGGATGGTTCTCTGGACTGAAAAGGATCCTTCCAAGAATGCCTGCCACGACGAAAGGCCTCGACTCAAGTGAGATGAAGCTCGCTTGACCGTTGCGGATCGTCTTGTTCTCCACCCAGTAAGTCCAATATTGAGGATCGGCTATGGAGTCGGCACGGTCGAGTGTAGTGACGAGACGCTCTGCCTCATCCATGAGCTTTCCCACGGACATCTTCTCGACAGGGGCCATGTACTCGCCCTGCTCTTTTAGGAGGAGCTTTGCGGCATCTGCAGCCGCGTCAAGACACGAGACGAGGTCTTCTGCCTGAAGATCCCCAGGCTTGGTCAACCTGACCGTGGTGTCCCCTCGATCCTCGCAACGGGATAGAAGCCGAGCGAACATCGCGTCAGCCGCCTTCTCGATCTCCCCTCCTGTAATAGAGAAGTTGTACTCGTCGACGTCCTGTGCAATGCGCTTCATGGCCTTTCGCGTGATCGAAGACCCGAGCACATCCCTCGCGACCTTCGGAAGCTCATGAGCCTCATCACAAATCACATCGCCAAAGGAGTCGAGCATATATCGCTGCCCCTCAAGGCCCCTCACCAAGAGGGCGTGATAGTTCGAGATGGTCAGCTCTGAGCAAGCGGCGCGCACGCGCGCCCGTGTCCCCCAGCAGTCCTCAACGTAAGGACACTTAGGTCGACGGCAGTCTGAAGCACTCGAGGAGTAGTCGTTCCATGAGGAGTCTGTCAGGTCGAGCTGAAGCTCCGAGCGGTCCCCAGTAGGAGTTGTCTCACTCCACCGCTCGACGGCATAAGCATGAGGAAGGCTCTTCTGCACAGCGAGCTTCAGCTTGAGCTTGCACAGATAATGAGATCTTCCCTTCAAGATGCAGTAGTTGATGGCTCGACCAAAGAGCTTCTCAATTCTTGGGATGTCTCTCCTGACGTACTGCTCTTGCAGCGCTATCGTCGAGGTCGCGATGACAGAGGGCTTCTCTTGCTTCCCCCTCAACAGAAGAGGAACGAGCGCACCCACCGACTTACCGACTCCCGTGGGGGCCTCAGCAAGCAGCACTCCTTTCTCTCGCAACACTCTGTCGATGTTCTTCGCGAGGGTCACTTGGCCCTCACGTGGAGCATATCCTGAGATGACCTCTGATAGCGGCCCTGTCGCCGAGAAGAACTCATCAATCTTGACCGAGCTCATCACGCCTCCGTTTTGTCTGACTTCTTCTCTGCAATGATTCGTCGGAGGATGTCACTCCGCGTTACCTTTGCTTCCCCTGGGGCTAACTTCGCATTGGTCTCTTCGACCAGTGCGTCAAGCGCCTCAACCGTTTCCACTTCAACTCGGACTCCCAAGACGACCTTCTCTTGCTTCTCTTGACCTGTCACGTTCCCTCTCCTTCGTACACGCAGGCATCGACACCTGAGCCTATGCCCTGTTTACACTTCGCTAGGGTACGTGTCAAGCTTGCTTTGATAGACGTTTACAACGAAGGGCTCTCGGCTTCTCTTGGGCCTTCCGCCATTCCGAGGATCAAGTTCACCAAGTTTTGATGTACTGCCTTAATCTCGGATGTGCGGGTTGGCACAATGATCGCCTGAGGGCTCTGTGCCTCAATAGCCTTGGTCGACTCACTCGAGGTCACGAGTGCGACGATAGCCATTTGGTTCTGCATCGCAGCAGCATGGACACGAGACTCGGGGGTCAGCTCATCTTGCTTCAGGCTTGTGAGCGCTGCTCGAGCTCTGTTCGAGAGCTTGTTGCAGCTCGTCTTCTTCGTCCTGGCCCACCCCAGCTTTTCCTCTTCAGGCAAGCACTTGATGTAGTTGGCTCCGTGTGGGCGTGACCAGATGATCGCATACTGGCGCTCGACCCTTCGCAGCGCCGAGTAAAAGGATGGGTATCCCTTTCCGCCCGCACGACAAGAGACTCCAATCGCGCGCTCCATCTCCTCATCCGTGATTTGGTCCTCGGCCTTCCCTGCAATCAAAATGAATGTGATCCTTGACGCCCGTGTTCCCATGCGCCCTTCCAAGATGAAAGACGACTCCGGAGACTGGATAAACTCCAGCCGCCCCTTCACCGTTCTCGGGATCGTCACCTCCTTCTCTTCCACCGTTGCCGGGATCGTTACTTCCTTCATGCTGTGCTCTCCTCCGACCCTTACTGAGCCGTGTTGTGTGGGCCTCTATCACGGGATCGAACCGTGAGCCCGGCATCACTGCCAGACGCTACCAAGCTAGAGGCTTTTCCTTCACTTCACTTCACGACACCTCACATCACGACACCCTACCCCACTACACCGCACGCCATGGGCCTCTCTCGAGGAGTTGAACCTCGAAGCTTCAAAAGAAGCCGTTGCTGAACGAGAGGCTTTTCCTTCACTTCACTCCACCCCACACCACTGCACTCCACCCCACACCACGGCATGGGGCCAGCCCAGGGAGTCGAACCTTGAGTGAGTCTCCTCACATCCCGGATGCTAGCCTTTCACCCCGAGATCAGGGCACATCTTGATCGAATGCGTGCCTGTTACCCACTTATCACACCTCAGCCATGGTGCAATCGATCAGCTTGAATCTCCCGTTCGTTCCGCGACTCGAGGAGTTGGGCCTGAAGCGCCCGAGACCTCCCAAGAGACCCATCAGCTCGAAGTACTCCGGGATGAGATCCTTGTTCACGATAACCTCTTGAGAGAAGACGAGGAGGCCGCCCTCGATCCTCCAGGGGGGCTGGATGATCGGGAAGATCCGATTGACGCGGGCACCATCTCCAACCTTGCCATTGGCAGGGACGAAGACGGTGATGCTCTCCAGGTCGCTGCGAGTGATGCGCTTCCATCCTCCCTTTCCATCAGGGACGAGCACATACTCCACAACGTCAGCGTCCTGGATGACCCCAGCCCCGACGTACTTGGTCAGGGTTTGCCTCTTCTTGCCTGGGACGGTGTCCGATCGCTGCTTCGCGATGTCTTGGAACCCCTTGAGGGTCGACGACGGGGGGTTGATCACGAACCCGTCAGAGCTATAGTGGCAGCGGTCTCTCCAGATCCGCTTCTCATAGTCAGTGGGATCTTCCTTCTTTGGTCGATCATCGCACTTCTTAGAGAAAGACAGTGGAGCGACTCCTTCAAGTACATACTTGACTTTCAGCATTCTCATAGACATCTCAACAACCTTTTTATGCGGGTGCTTACTTGGGCCACCATGGCCTCTTGTTTCCCGCGGGCCTCTCCCGATGAATCGAACATCGGGCCACTTTCCTTCATGAAAGCTGCGATCCAATCGAGAGGCGCTTCACTCCACGTCACGTCACTACCCGCCACTTCCCTTCCAGGTTGACGGCCCCTCGTGGCAGGGGTTGACCTGCAATCTCCGCCATGCGGACCACGAGGGATTCTCCTTCACCTCACCCTACGCCACGACACAGCACGTTACTCCACTTCCTGTGGGCTCGGCACCCGGACTCGAACCGGGTAGCGTTTCCGCCGTCACCTGACACCGAGCTTTTCCTTCCCGCCACTTCACTCCACGCCACGACATGCCCCATCACGTGGTCCCCCGTCCAGGAGTCGAACCGGGAAGCTCAGCGATCCATAGCGCGCTTTGCCAACCAATCAGGGGATTTTCCTTCACTTCACCACACTCCACCGCACTCCACCCCACTACACAGCACTACACGCCACCTCACGTCACTTCATGGGCATCGCGCCAAGAGTCGAACTCGGCATGAGGGCCACCCCTCGCGATGCTTTTCCTTCACTTCACACCACACCACCTCACAACACTCCACTGCACCTCACCACATGCCACTACACTTCGTGGGCCACTTCTCCGGAGTCGAACCAGAGCCGAGAATCTCGGGCACCCTACAAGCGGCTTTTCCTTCACTCCACTTCACTTCACTTCACATCACTCCACGCCACCCCACAACACCACACCGCACGCCACATCGTGGGCCACTTTCCTGGAATCGAACCAGGCCCCGAAGGTGACCAACTCAGTCGGCTTTTCCTTCACTCCACTGCACGCCACACCACCACGCTCCACTCCACTCCACCACACGACACTTGGAAGCTGCCGGGGGAGTCGAACCCCCGCTCGTACCACTTATGGTCTCGAGGACC
>Ga0180007_10004716_pt1 | contig 14271 bp, 16 predicted proteins | sample MM_PC_MetaG_FD_121122 | JGI IMG/M metagenome (GOLD analysis project Ga0180007, IMG submission 121122) | Groundwater microbial communities from the Aspo Hard Rock Laboratory (HRL) deep subsurface site, Sweden - MM_PC_MetaG | ecosystem: Environmental > Aquatic > Deep subsurface > Groundwater... | reverse complement strand
TTTCATCCTCATTTAACCTCTCTCTTCAAACCATACTTCTTCAAGATGTATTTAAATTTGTAATTATTCTTAATTTCATTTAAAGTTCCCTCTGCAATTATCTTCCCTTTGTCAAATAAATAAATATAATCAAATTTATTAAGCAAATGAAGTCTGTGAATTGAGGAAATAATTGTTTTGCCTTTGAAATTCTTAAATATATTGTCGTGAATTTTCATTTCATTTAAACTATCAACACTGCTCGTAGGTTCATCCAACAAAACAATATCGCTGTTTTTTGCAGCAAGCAAGCCCCTTGCCAATGCAAGTCGCTGTTTTTCTCCGCCACTTAATGAAACTCCTTTTTCCAAAACATTTGTATTCAAGCCTTTGTCCAATCTATCAACAACTTTCTTAAACTGAGCCATCTCAATTACTTTATCTATTTCTTCTTTTCTCGTAGGAAAATCCATTGTTATATTGCTCTTTATTGTGCTGTTGAAAATTTCAGGATCCTGAGGAATCAAAGTAACATTTCTTTTCAATCTTTCAAGCCCGTTTTTTATTTTCTCTCCATCGCAATAAAGTTCTCCTTTTTGAGGCGGATACAACCCACGCATAATCGCAAGAACAGTGCTTTTACCAGAACCACTTTCTCCAACAAACGCAATCTTCTGCCCTTTCCTAAACTTTATATTAACATTCTCAAGGTGATTCTTTTTCCATTCCTCGTCATAAGTAAAATTCAAATTTTTTATCTCGACTTTATTCCAATCAGAGGGGAGTTGCCCTTTAATTTTTCCTTTTATTTTTTCAAACTCATCGTCAATAGGGTAAGCCCCTTCAATTTTTGCATTAGTTTTTACTATATCTCCATATAATTCTCCAAATTGAAAAAATGAATCTCCAACTCTTTCTAAATAAGTATACAAAATATAAAGAGTTCCGATTAAAATAACTCCAGAAGCATAATAATCTGAATATGCCTTATATGCTAAAACAAGAACAGTCATCAAAGTTATTGCAACACTTCCAAAAGCCCACTTAAATTCATCCACCAATACAACTTTTTTATGAGTTGGATAACTTGCAATTAATCTTGAATCTATTTCTTTTGAAACAGTCTTTTTCAAACGAAGAGTTATAACTGTAAATATATTACTAAGGTAATCAAAAACAGAAGCTCCAAGTTTATTGCTAAATTTATTCAAATCTTTATAGTATTTTCTCAAATACCTATCCACATTCATTGATACAATTAAAATTACTAAAGAAAATGCTAATGCAAAAGATGCAATTTTAACATCTACAAAAAACAAAATTGCAAGAGATACAAATATTCTCAATGCTACATAAACTAGTTTATAGGTATAATCTTGAGAAAATCTATCCAGAGAACTTCTTCCTCTATTTATCTTGTCAATTGTATCCCCTGAATGATTATCTTTATGCCATTTAACTGGAAGTTCTAAAACTCTAAATATTTTTTTATTTGTATAATTTCTATGGACTTGAAATCCTGTTAATTGCTCAAATACTCTTGCTGGTCCATGAAAAATCCAAAATACTATTTCAATTCCTAACAACAAAAATATCAAGAAAATTAATTTCCTTAATTCCTCGCTTGAAGTAATTGTGGTTTGGATAGAATTGAATATATATCCAATTACCAAAGGAGCCATTAAACCAACTGTCCCTGATATTAAAAAAAAGGACATATAGAATAAAAAAATCTTCCTCCGGCTACCAAGATGCTCCCACTCTGTTTTCAAAATATTGATTATTGGGTTTTTCTTTACTTCAATATTTGTTTTATTTTCTGTTTCCGTCGACATTTTACATAGTTGATATAATTTTTAATGAATATGATGAGAAAGCCATGCACACCTCGGCTATAACATTAAAGTCGTAACTGGTAACCAGCGTTCGTATCATCTGAACAGACTTTTATTTGTCATAATAAGATATTGAAGAAAAATTAGTTTTTAAATTTTTTGGAAATCTTCCAGATACAAAACCAGACAAGAGGAAATTAAATAAGCACTTTTATATACTAAAAAGACATGTAATATCATGGGAGAAAGGATCATTATGGGGGATTCATTCATGGATTCATACAGAAAGAGGAAAAAATTTCTTAAAGAAGATTTTGAAGAAGAATCAGACGAATTCTTAGATGAAGAATAACTAAATTTAGTAAAAACATCTAAATTGTAGTTCAATATTCTCTACAACTTTTTGAAGGGTTTTAAGATAAACTCTTTTTTGTTTATGTCTGTTATGAGAAATCCTCGCCCAGCTATCTTCAATAATAAAATGTTTGCGTTCGTTCTTAATTTTACATCCAGCTCTTTTTATCAAAGAAACCAACTTATTTGTATCTAATTGAGTATTATCTTCAATTATTTTATAAATTTGATTTATTGCTTTAACTTGTCCACTTGAAATCTCAAAAAGCACATAAGAACAATTATCAATCTGAACTTCTCGTCGTGGAATAAATTCTTTCATAATAATCCCAAACCTCACACCTTTTAAACATTTAGATTTCCCATCACAACTCTTAAATATTCTCTAATCTTTTACAAATCATGACTAAAAAAGAAGAAATTATTCAGGGAAAAAGCGACGAAAAACCAGAAGAAACTTCTGAGGAAGAATCTGAATTAGAAGAATTAATCGACGAAGACACATTAAAAGAAATTGCCGAAGAAATTTCAAGACGTTCTCAGCCAGAGTTTGTCGACGACAGCAGGTTTTCAGAATTCATGCAATTAGACACAGAATCCTCAGCACCTGTTTTAGAAAGGGTTTTAGGAGAACAAGAATTAGGAACAAGATTTTTTGCAACAGGAAGAAGAGATGAAAATGAAAAGGAAGGAAATGAAGATATCTATGCTACAAAAAATAAAAGTTATATTGAATCTCCTGCCACTGAATCAAATCAAACTAATTACGACGAAATAACTCCTCAAGGGCAATTTTCAACTTCATTATCTCACTTCGACATTTCAGAAGCTGGAAGAGATTTAAATCCTCATTTAGGAAGTGTTGGTTTTTCAAATCCTGAAATAAATGAAGCAAGAAAAAAACAAAAAGTTTTTGATGAATACAAAGTAAAAACAGAAAGAACAGACCAATCAAGAACCACCCACTCAACATTTGAACACCAAAGAGACAAAAAATATAAACCAAGAACACTTTAGTTAATTTAATAAAGAAAATATTACTACTAAAAAATATAAAATGAGTGACTATCAAATAAACGATATCTATCAAGGAGGTTACTCTAGTTTGAAACCAGATTATGGAGAATTATTTTCAGGGTATAGAATTCCTCTTGGAGATATAGGCGCACCAACGAGCATACAATCAGCAAACATTCTCAAAGAAATGAACCAACGAATAAGTGAAGGGGTTATTCCAATTGAACTGCAACCACTTCAACCAGAACTTTTTGACCAAATTCCAAAACAATATTTTAAAGAAGCTAAACGCATGGCAAAACTAACAGGAACAAAAATTTCTGTCCACGCCCCAATGATAGAACCATCTGGAATAGACCCAGAACAAAGACGTCAATGGGAAGAAACCTACAGAGAACTTGCAGAAAAACAATTACAAGAGGTTGTAAAAAGATCAATGGAATTAAGCGACACAGAATCAGTTCCAATTGTAATACACGCGTCAGGAATCCCTGGTGCAGAATTCAAGATGACCAAAGACGGAGTTAAAATGGATAAAATGGTTGCAATTGATCAAGAGTCAGGCAAAATGATTCCCTTAGAAGAAGAAAGGATGTATTATCCTCGAATGATTGATGTAAAAAAAGAATATGCAGAAAAAATAGCTAAAGGGGAATTAACAGAAACAGAAATTCAAAAAAGAATAGAACAAGGAAAGGTAAAAAGAGAGGATGTTATTCGAAAAATTCCAGTCAGCGAGGGGCAGATTTATACTCCTGAAAATAGATTAAGAAGTTTAAATGCTACTCAATGGGATAATTCACTTTCTCAACTTATTTTTAATAAAGAGAGAGCAGATGAAATTTTACAAAACAATTTTCCAATAATACAAGATTTATATGCTAAATATGGCCAAAATGGAGAATTAAAAATTGATGAAAAAATACTTGAGCATGATCCTATAGCAAAAAGAGCTCTAGGCCACATGCAAAATGCTGAAAGTTATATTGATGATATTAACCAACATGTAAGAGCATTATTCCATAAAGCGTATAAATATGGGGGAGAAGAACACAGAAAAAAATTAATTGGATGGTCAGGTGAATTTCAAGAAGATCTTAAAAAAAATGCAACAATAATGGGGCAGTCTGGAGCTCTACATGGTTTAATGGAAAAATTAAGGAGCATTGTTCCAGAAACATATGTTCCAATAGACAAGTTTGCCCTAGACAAATCTGCTAAAACATTTGCAAATGTTGCGTTTAATGCTTATGAAGAAGCAAAAAAGCAAAACAAAAAAGCTCCGACAATTGCAATAGAAAATTTCTTTCCAGGAACTTCGTTTGCAATGAGTGAGAAAGGAAAAATTCCAGGTATAGATAATTTAATTTTAGAATCAAGAAAAAAATTTGTTGAAAAAGCAAAGTCAAAAGGTATTTCAGAATCAGTTGCAAAAAAACAAGCAGAAAAAATGATTGGAATGACTCTTGATGTTGGACACATTAATATTGCAAAGAAAAAAGGTTTTGAAGATAAAGACATTCAAAAAGAAGTTGAACAAATTGCAAAATATGTTAAGCATGTACATTTAACAGACAACTTTGGTTATTCTGATTCACACCTTCCTCCTGGAATGGGCAATGTGCCATTAAAAGAAATTTTAAAAGAATTGGAAAAAGCAGGCACATTAAAAGATACAAGAAAAATTGTAGAAGCAGGAGCATTTGTCCAACAATTTGGGGTTTCACCATTAACTTATGCCTTAGAAGCATTAGGTTCTCCAATTTATGCCGACGGTGTTGGACCATATTGGAATCAGGCAACAGGGTTATACCAAGGATATTTTGGAGGTATGGGAATGATGCTGCCACAAGGAAATTATCAAACATTCGGAGCAGGTTTTTCACAATTGCCAGTAGAACTTGGAGGGCAAATGCCAAATGCACAAGGAAGCCGTATGAGTGGAAAAGGCATGGAGTGACTTTCCCTTAAATTAAAATAAGCAAATTTAAAAACATAAAATACATTTTGTTATTAATAAAAGATGGTAAAAAAAGAGGACTTTGCAAAACAATTAATAGATTCTTTTGAAAAAGAAGAGCGAGAAAAAAAAGTTGATGAAATCTATAAATCAAAAAAAGCACGCATTAACAAAAAAGAGAAAATTGCCCCTGCACAAGTAATTGTCGAGGAGGAAAAGATGAATAAAAAACCCTCAAAAAATCCTAAAGAATTAAACAAAAAAAACAAGGTTACAAGGATTACTAAAAAAATTATAAAAGAAGCACCGTCCTTAGATCTAAAAACAGAATCAGAAATTGCTTTGGATTTTGGCGTCAAAGCATATAAAAAATTTGACAAGATAATAAAATCAATTGTGCTTTTTGGTTCAACAGTTAAAAAAACTTCAACAACAGGTTCTGACATTGATATAATAATTATCATCGACGATGTTTCAATAAAATGGGACCAGGAATTAACAGCGTGGTACAGGGAAGAATTAAACAGAATTTTGAGAAACAATCCATATAGAAAATCACTCCACATAAATACAATAAAATTAAGCACATGGTGGGAGGATTTAATACGTGGCGACCCTGTTATTCTGAACATGCTAAGATACGGTGAGGCAATGATTGACATGGCAGGATTTTTCGAGCCACTAAAATATTTATTACTCCAAGGAAAAATAAGGCCTTCTCCAGAAGCAATTTACAGTTGCCTTCAAAGAGCACCGATTCATATTGCAAGAAGCAAATCAGCAGAACTTAATGCTATTGAAGGTTTATATTGGGCAATGGTAGATTCTTCGCACGCTGCTTTAATTGCCCAAGGAGTTTCACCACCGTCGCCAGAACACATTCCAATTGAACTAAAACAAACTTTTGTAGATACAGGAAAATTAAATGCTAAATATTTATCTTGGTATAGAGATCTTCTTATCCTTCACAAAGACATTTCACACAGAAAAATTCACGACTTAAAAGGTGTTGAAATCGACGAGCATCAAAAAAGAACAGAAGAATTCTTAAATGTCATGGCAAAACTTGTTAAAGAAATTATTGGGTGATTATTCTTTTGGGCTGTCTTCTTTTGTAAGAATTTTTTCAAGAGTTCCTTGTTTAATTGCTTCTGCACTTTTTCCAGTAGCATCTGCTATTTGGCTTTTTACAAGGTAAGACAATGCTCCGCTCAACAAAATCTGAGCGTTTTCATCTTTTGATTCAATTAAATCTTCAATATATTTTCCTTGATATTCTTTTGGAATTTTTCCATCATGTCCTAAAATTTTAAAAACATCATCAACAGTTACTCCTCTAAAAGCCATTCCAACTCTTGATGCAAGAGCATCTGATATTTGTTTCTCCTTAAGATTTACTGAATAAGTTCCAGAACCAATTTCATTATTATATCTTGAACCAACTAAATTTTTTCCTACATCTTTAAAATCAAAATAAGGAATTACCTCTCTTTTTATTAATTCTTCGCCCTCTTTTGAAGTAACTGCAGGAACATATTTGCCTCTATCTACATCATGCAAAGATTCCCCACCATATCCTAATTGATTTGCAAGAGAAGGAAGAGCCATGCTAATTAAAGTTTGATTCTGTAATATTCCTGACCAGTAATCTCTCAAAGCTTCTTTTGTTGGTCCTTTATTTTCGTTTGTAGTTTTAGCCATTTTCTTTAATATTTATCAATCTTCAAACTATTTAAACCTTTCGTTGTGTTACCACTTTATAGTAAAGTTTATAAAACCTAAAAACTCAGAGGATTTATGGAAAAAGTGTTTTCAATACCAATAAGATTTAGTGGAGAAACAACTCCAAAAGAAGATGAAGCAATAAATGGAATTAAAAAAATTTTGGATTTGCCAGAAGATGAAAGGGGAAACCTAAAAGATTTTATGAAAAAAATTTATCTTCTGAAAAGCACTGGTTATTTTAACCCTTTAGAGGCACTTCATTTAGAAAGTCGTTTTTATAAATAAATCCTAGTCAAAAATGATAGAAAGATATTTTTTATTCAAATACTTGGCAAATATACTGAATTATTTCCTAAAAAGAAATCTTCACCTTATTTAGAATTGTTTTCCTCGATAATTTTGATTTTACCAGGCAACTTTGATTTTATCTGCTTGATTAATTTTCTTGCAAAAGAAACTGCTTTCTTGTTTGGAACAGCAATAAAAAACATCTTGCTGCCTGGTTTTAAAATCGCTGCCTTACCTACAGACTTCCCAAAAGCCAATTGCATTCCTGTCTGCATTCTGTCTGCACCAGCCCCAGTAAGCATTTTGTTCTCTCTCTGAATATGATGTGGAAATGGAATCACATTAAAAACATACTGCCCTACTAATTCTTTTTCTAATTTTTTATTAACATACTGCCTGCACGCTTCAAGTGCATTATGTCTCACCTGCACTTTTTCCAACGATAAAACAGTCAATGAAAACGGAAGTTTCCCTGCGTCATAAAGATCTGGCCTTCCCATTGTAAACTTCACAATTTTTTGCGGAGGCACAGTCTTAATAAACGACTTTTTCTTTTTCTTACTAATCCGAGTATAAGGAAGAACTTTCTTCTTTGAATACGCAAGTGCTTTTCTTAATACAGCCATTTTACTTTACTTCAACCTCTGTGTCGTTTAATTTATTATGCGATGCCGATGAAGAAATCTTGATTTCTACTTCTGTTGTAACAGCTTGCCCAGGCAAACCCTTTTCAAAAATCGCACGAACAAGCCCGTTATTCCCATGCGCCCCTGCAATCTTTCCATTAATTATTTTTCCAGCAGGTGACTTCCAAACAACCTCTTTACCGACGAGTTTTTCAGCATCCTTGCGATTTTTTAAACCAGGAATTTCAATTAAAAAATGCCTTTCTTTTACAGTGCGTTTCCCACGCCTAAATTGAATAACTTTTCCAGTTGTCATAGGAATTATTAAAGAAATTAGTTTAAAAATCTTCGGGTGAATTTATTTAACTACAGAAAGAAAGATTTGGTCATCAAAAAACCCTTTCTTAAGATGTTTGGTCAGCTCTTCTTCTAAAAAAACACAACTAAAATTAGGATGAAGAGGATTCCATTTTAATCTTGGATTAAAATAAAAACAACAACCATTTCCCTCTAAATACCCACAATCTTCACAAGGAAATTCAGACGGACCAACCTGACTAGCAAAAGTGCGTAAAAGACGCTCATCAAGACAATACCCTTTATTTTCAAAAATTAACTTATAAATTTTATTTTTCATTAAAAATTGTCTAATATAAAGTTTTATAAAAATTATTATACTCTATTTCTTCCCATTTTTCTCAACCAACTCACATCTTTGATTATATTCAATCAAATCATTAATCAAAATCGACGCATTTTTCCTCGCTTCATTAACAGCGTGCGAATTTAATTTTCCTTTTTTAAACTGTGACCTCGCCCTCACAATGTCTCTCAAAATTCTCAAATTCTGAGGCGCAAACTTTCCTTTTTTCACAAAATCCTTCTCAAACTCGTCGATAATCGCAACCTGTGATTTTGCCTTAACAATTGTTTTTAACAATCTAAAACTATCTTCATAAATCTGCTCAATAGTTTTCTCCTGCGATCTCTTTTCAATCTGCTCCCTCAAACCTTTAAGTCGCTTCAAATAAACATCAGTATCTTTAATCAACTGATCAATTTCTTTTCCTGAAATTTTATACTTAGTATCATGCTCATATGCCTTAAATAATTTCACTGCTTTTTCCAAAATAGCAAGTTCTGATTTCTTCAACATCTTCTCTTTATTAACAAAAATTTCCTCCATTAATCTTGGAGTTTCCTTGTGCGTCGGAGGAGGAGAACCATTCAACATAATCAATGCTTGCGAAGGAGTCAAAACCCCGTAATAAACATCAATCATAGCGTCTACCAATCGCCTTTCAGCTGCCTCGCCTGCTTTTTCTGCACTCTTCATAAACATATCAATAGCTTCTGGAGACGGCTTCAACTTTCCCATTTTCAACAACGCCTTCCACGGCATAAACGTTCCCTTGTCATAAATAGGAATCCCATCTCTGATAAAAGTAAAAATAACAGGATTAGCATCTTTAACAGAATCCCAAAATTCAGTAAGCAAATATGTCTGAATATGCAAGTCATTCTTCACACCAGCCAATGCCCCTGCCTCACCAACAAATTGATGAATCATCCCTCTCAATCTCTCTTTCAATTCCAGCCTCGGCATTCGTTTAACATCAGTATCATTAATCACAACAAATATATCAACATCAGATGTTTTTGTTGCTTCTCCTCTTTGAAAACTTCCAACAATAACATAACTCACAACATACTTGTCAAATTTTTGCACAACTAATGACTTGTGAATTTCTGCCATCCTCAATGCTCCTAAAATCCCCTTATCATAAAGTGGAAACGACATTGCAATAGCACCAAACAACTCAAACTTAGAATCAAGGCACGCCTCCCACACATCAATAGGCGTCTTAATCTGCACCCAAATTTTCTGCTTCAAGCTCTTTTGCACCAACTCAATCTGCCCGACAATTTCTTTTTTTATCTTAGGAACTTCTTTAAATTTTTCCTCAGGGATAATCACATAAAGATGCATAAACTTTTCTGTCTCTTTTGGAACCTCTTCCTCGTCGATAAATTGCTTAATCGCTTGCGGTGGCAAAATACTAATCGACTTCACAAAAGCATACTTTTTAATAATAAAATTTTTCAGTTTATCAATCTCCTTCTTTGTCTTGTCCATCTCCTTCTGAATCTTCTCAGTGTTCTCAGGAATAATATTTTTTTTATTAGAATACTTCATGTCAAGATTCATCTCAGGAATCCCTTGGTCTTCTTCAGGCTTTTTTTCAGACATATTTGAAAAAGAGATTTTTTGTTTTTAAATGTTGCTACTTTTGGAAGATTAAAGATATAATCATGCCTAATAAATGTGAGGATTTTTTTTCATCTCAATCTTCGTCAACAACCCCTGGTTCTCCAGGTCCTTCATCAACCCCTGCCACATCATTGCTACCATCACCACTATCAACTGTCCCAGCATCCACAGTTACATCATCTGTAACAACAACATTATTTCCCCCATCACCTACTACTGTATTTCCAGGAGAACCTCCACTTGTGCCAGGAGCATATCCTCCATCTCCATCAACAACTACATTATCAACATCATTATTTCTATCATCATCTGTTACAACATTTTGTCCATTTCCATCAATAACAATTCCAGAGTTTCCGCCAGGTCCTGTTCCAGGAGCATAAGTTATATTTGCAATTTGATTATTAATTTGATTCATGTCTTTTTTTATTTGCATGGCTTTACTTTGCACTTGCATTTGCCCGTCAGTTTTATTAACGTCAATTGTATTTTGTCCTGATTTGTTTTCAAATCCCCCTAAAATACTATTAATTTCATTTTCAATAATGTAATTCACCAAACCTCCTTCACTTCTAACAATAGTAATTTTACCACATTTTTCTTCTAAAAAAATTCCTCCTTCATCAAAACATTGAGGAATTGATTCTTGCATTGTTGGTTCTTTGTTTTTAGGTCTCTTTCCTATATAATTCCCATATTCATCCCAGTCATCCTTTGTCTCTTTTAAATAATCATATTGTTCACATTCTAGCTTATCATTTTCATCCCAACATTCTTCAGGAACTCCATCTGATGGTTGTATATCATATTCTATCATATAAGATTTTTCTCTAAACAAATTCCTTAAAAAATCAGGAACAAAACTCTCTGCAAAATTATCTCCTTGTTTTGGTTCCATAGCTTTTAATTCGCCACAAGATGTTTCATCTTCCTTATATTCGCATTTAATCGCGAGAGCAACCATTTTCTCACATCTTGCTTTTTGTTCAACATCAACATTAACTTCGCAATTACAAGTCCCAGGGTCATCTATGCAACTTCTAATCTCTAACATTAATTTAACAAATAATTTTATTTGAATATCTTTTAATTCTTTTAATTCTTTTTCAAGTCCAGGAATAGCAGTATCAGGATTGCACACTTCTTCTTGCAACATTAAATCAAAATCTTCTTTTGCAAGTTCTGTACAATATTCAAAAGTTTTTTCAGTGAGCTCTGCTGTCAGTTGTGTTTTTTCTTCTTCTAAAAGATAGTCTTCAAATTCATCTGGAAGATTTTCTTCCTCATTCACTTTATCAATAATCTCATCGACGCTGGTTTTAATTTCTTCTGAAGTAGTCAAAGAAACTTTTTCCTGCACAATCTGGAGTTTTTTTCTTGCTCTTTCTAAATTTTTAATAGCCTCGTCTTCTCCTTGATTTTGAATATTATTAATCGCAGAATCTACTTCTTTTTCTCTAATCTCTAAGGCTAATCTAACTTTATTATCTCCTCCTGAAAAAGCTAATTTTACATCGTCGGTAAATCGATTTAATCCAGAATATGTTTGAGCTTGAACTAAAGGTAAAACTAACAATGCCCCAAAAAGCAAAACAATCATCACACCCTTTTTCATCTATAAATCAAGAAAGAAGCGTATAAAAAGTTATCCTTTGAATTTATCAAATTACTTCTTTTTATTTAGTTTAATCAAAAAAATAATGAGAATTATAAAAAATAATGCTGTTCCTAAATATAAAAAAATATTACTTTCTGGATTTGGAAAAAAGAACAATACAGCAAGTCCGAGGATGATTAGTATTGGAATTAAATTATTAGTTTTCATTTTTTATTATCTCTTTAATTAATTCTGGAAACTCTTCTGTTCCCATATCTCTCATAGTATAATGCCCATGCCCTTTAAGTTCAATAATTTTACCACCTAATGCTTCATTATAAATTTTAAGGCTTTCCTTCCCTTCCTCTTCTTCGTCATCAGCTGTAAACATTACAATTTTATTAACTCTATCTTTAATTGATTCATCAATAGAATAAATATAAAATTCTTTTCTATATTCATCATCCTTATCAGGTATCTTCCATGGAGCCACAAGAATTAATTTATCAATCTTTTGTTTTGTTTCTCCCAACCATCTAACTAAAAAAGCACATCCACAACTATGACCAATTAATACATTACTTTCATCAACACTATATTTTTCAAATTCTTCTTTAAATTTATTATAATTTGGTTCCCAAGGTTCAGGCATTAAAGGAGTTTCCACTTCAATTCCTTTAGAAATAAGTTGTTCTTTAGTCCAAGGTATCCAATGTTTATCATAAGTTCGTGTTTCTTGATTCATTGCCTTTTCAACATTAGAAGGGCATCCATGAATAATTATACATTTCATTTTCAAAACATGGTCCCACCAGGAGTCGGACCTGGATCTACTCGGTGTAAACGAGCCGTCTTAGCCGCTGGACTATGGGACCTTATTGATTAAAAATGTTCTTGGTTTATAAAAGTTATTTTTTAAAAATTTAAGTTCATGCGCGAGCCGGGAAAGCTCCTAAGCTCACTCGTCACTGGATTAACTGTCTCTCTCGTGAACTTACTCGTCGAACCCTCGGGTTCTCACCCCAAACATGCGCGGACCGGGGCTCGAACCCGGGCCACCTCGTTGGCAACGAGATATACTAACCACTATACTATCCACGCAAAATTTACAATTTTTAATAGAATTCTTAGTTTAAAAAATTATATTATCGCGAAGGGGATCGAGGCCTCGTTAGAGGTCATCCCTCCTTGGGAAACCCGGGCCACTTCGTTTTTGCGAATTTATTTTTAAACATAATTAAACAATCCGTGGCAACGAAATATTCTAACCACTGAACTACTCACGCCTGATTAAATTAATTAGCATCACCCCTTTAAAAAATTAATTAAGAACTCTTTTAAACACATAATTCTTTTTATCAGAGAGGTGATTAAATGTATTATCTTCCATTATTAGGCGCACTAGCATTAGCAGGAGGAATTGTCCTGCAAAAACTCAATCTAAAAAAGAAAAAAGTCGACATCAAATCATATCAAACCGCAGAATTCTTCGCAATATTTTTAGTCATGCTCCCAATAATTTACTTCTTTTGGAAACTTTCTCCAGAAGCACTAGATGCAAAAAATATTTTTATTTTCTCACTTGTAATCATCTTCTCAATAATCGCAAACCTCTTCACATTCTATTCAATGAAATGGGCAAAAGTTTCAAACATCGAACCAGCGAAAATGCTCGAACCTGTTTTCACAATTCTTCTCGCAATAATTTTCAGTTTTATCTTCGGAGAAGTCCTCTTTGAAAGAAACACAAAAATAATAATTCCTGCCTTAATCGCAGGAGCAGCCCTATTATTTTCACATATAGAAAAAGACCACCTCAAGTTCAGCAAATATTTCATTGCAGCTGCAGTAGGAAGTTTTTTCTTCGCCCTTGAACTAGTAATCTCAAAACTCATCCTTGAATTCTACTCCCCAATATCTTTCTACTTCATAAGATGCACAGCAATTTTCCTAATAAGTTTAATAATATTCAAACCAAACCTAAAAGAATTTGGCAACAAACTCAAACTCCGCATCCTCGCAATCGGTGCAATCTGGGTCGTCTACAGAGTAGTAATCTATTATGGATATCAAAACCTCGGAGTAATTTTCACGACGCTGATGATAATGCTCGGCCCAATCTTTGTTTATTTATTTGCATGGAAATTCCTAAAAGAAAAAATAAATCGTAGGAATATCATCGCCTCAATAATAATTATCGGATGCGTGTTATATGCTGTGCTTGGTTAAAATTTGATTAGATTAAATTTGGCTCGCTGACGCTCGCAATTGATAATAAGTAATTAATTTAATCTTTTTGCTAACTAATTTTAAACTGAAAAATTTTGCGAAACCGATTTTAAATTAGTATTAATTTTCGCGAAGTAAACTGATTTTTTAATCGCTAAGTAAATTTAATTTTTCTGGGAGAATTTTTTTACCTCTTCTCCCCCAACACCACTTTTTTAAATTATATCTCATTCTTCCACCATACTCTCTTAACAATTCTTTATAATCTATTACATCAAGAAATTTTTTAGTTTTACAACCAATACATTCATTAGAATATCTATCACAACGAGGTAAATCATCGCTTAATTCGTCTTCGGTTATCAAATCACACCAAGATAATGAATCTA
>Ga0180007_10004715_pt1 | contig 14273 bp, 13 predicted proteins | sample MM_PC_MetaG_FD_121122 | JGI IMG/M metagenome (GOLD analysis project Ga0180007, IMG submission 121122) | Groundwater microbial communities from the Aspo Hard Rock Laboratory (HRL) deep subsurface site, Sweden - MM_PC_MetaG | ecosystem: Environmental > Aquatic > Deep subsurface > Groundwater... | reverse complement strand
CTAAAAACCTCTTTGGAGACCTTACGAAGACTTCAAAAGAAGAACTCTTGGGGAACCGAAAGAAAGCTTATCGACTAACAGCGGTTAGTGTACCACACCATGTCAAGACCATGCAATAGACAGAAAGAAAAACTTACCCCCGCACCAGAAAGCCCCGTATTTCAGTACGAGTATGAAAGGTGCAAATTAGGGCTTTCGGTGCGGGGTTTCAGCCCAGAAATCAAAACAAGCCTTGTCCTGAAAGCTTGGGGGCTTCATTCATACCCCTTTCTCTGTAGTTCAAAGGCATGGCGATATTTGCCGTTAGGCAACTGCAACAGCTTCTCATGACTGCCATCTTCAACAATTTTACCCTCCTCCAAAACGATGATGCGCTGGGCATTGCGGACGGTGGAAAAGCGGTGGGAGATAATGATAACCGTCTTTCCTTTGGCAAAGTCAAACAACCGTTCGAAAATTTCAAACTCAGCCTTGGGATCAATAGCGCTAGTCGGCTCGTCTAGTATTAGAATCGGCGCGTCTTTAAAAAACGCCCTCGCTAAAGCAATCCTTTGCCACTGTCCCCACGAAGGCCGAATACCATTTTTGAAAGCTTTATCCAACACCTGATCATACTTATATTCATATTTCTCAATAAACTCATGCGCCTCGGAGTTTTTGGCCGCCTCAACAATAGCAGGAAGGTCGCTTAATCTACTTGTATCCCCTACCCCAATATTTGTCTTGGCATCAAAGTGATAAGTATTAAACTCCTGGAACAATGTTCCTACTTTTTCGTACCAGCTCTCCAAATCCAGATCTTTTATATTAACCCCATCAACTAAAATAGCGCCATCAGTAACATCATAAAAGCGCATCAAGAGTTTGATTAATGTTGTCTTGCCAGCGCCATTTTCACCAACAATGGCTAAATGCTCCCCGGGCTTAAGAGTCAAACTCAAATCATCAATCACCGTTTTCTCTGAATTGGGATAAACAAAAGATACATTCTTAAACTCGATCAGCGGCGGTGTTTTTTGGGCCGAAAGCTTTACATCACCAGAGACAATCTTCGGTTCAAGATCCAACACTCTAAAAATGTCCACCACGTACAAACCGTGCTCATAGGCACGAGACAGATTTCTAAAAAAGCCCCCAAAGGACTGCTGAACATTCCGCGCCGAGGAGATATAAAAGTTAAACTGACCGATAGTAATCCTTTCCGCCACCACCGCTAAAACCGTTACCCAGAATATAGCGCCAAAACCTATTGCACTAATAAGGTCCAAAAGCAGTCCGAACAAACTACGCTTCTTTTCAATTTTAATCTGGTCTTTTTGAAAATTAGCAAATAAATTATAAGTCCTTTGTAGTAAATATGGCCGTGTCTTAAACACTTTCAGCTCCATTAACGAATGCTCGGAGGTAAGATGCTCCCGCGATCTCCCAAAATCCCGCTTAACTTCGCCTTTAGCGCCCCAAATCCCCCATTGCCTCCGCCCAAAAATAACATTATTCACTAACTGCGGCAAACTCGTAATCAGAAGGATGCCCACCATCAACGGCGAAAAACCTATCAAAATCACCACACCGGAAATAATCTCGATAATTGAACCAATCAGCCAAAAAACTAAATCCATGAAGTTCTGCGGCCTCCCTTCGTAGTTTTCCCGTACCTTCTGAAGCAAATCGTTTATTTCCGGATCTTCATAATATTGCACATCCAAATACGCCATTTTGGTGGTCACTTTGTGGCCAAACTCTCTCGCTACCACAAAATAATAGTTCACCAGGAAATAGCTGGAAATCGTCCCGATAACCCCGCTGAAGATAAACAATCCCAAAATTATCACTACGTAGTAAATTAAATCACTTTTATTCACTGCCCCACCGGTGACTAAGCCAATCAGCTCATCAATCACCCTGCTATTAAGCCAGATATTCACAAACGGAAGAATTGAAAATAGAATATAAGTAACTATAACCCCAGCTGTATGAACCGGCGCGATTTTAAATGTATACGCCATCAGCCGCTGGGCGGCTTTAAGAATATTGACCACATCCCGCAGGTACTCTATTTTCGTTTTTTTAGAATTTTCAGTCTCCTGATTATTATTCTGCCCCATACCACGAAATTGTAACACAGCAAAAATCACAACAGGCTTGAATCAAGGCTTGTTTTTTGTAATACTAAGTGGTATCTTGGCACCAAATCTCAGGAATAAGCGAAAAGCCTGAATATCTAAGCCTTAAAGGAGATGAAAATGGCAAGAAAAAAGAAAGTCGTCGCTTTCTTTTCTACATGGCAAACTGGGAAGCTTTGCCATTCCAGTACCAAATAGCTGTCGGCTTTTACCAGCAAGAATGGTGGGCATTCGACCTATCACTCTTGTGTGGCCTGGCAATGTATGGCTAGGATTCTTGCTTTAGTAACAGGCAACTGACAGGACGGTGAGGGCCCTCTAAGCCGATTTAGCCCTCATTTGTAATAGTATGGTAGTCGCAAAGGCCCGGCGATATCAAATCGGACTTTACGCCATGAGACTAACAAACCCCTCTGAGCCGATAACCACATGATCCCTCAATTCAATCCCTAAAATTTCTCCGGCTTGTTTAATTCTTTGGGTAAGCTTTTTGTCATCATCCGAAGGAGTTGGATCACCAGAGGGGTGGTTGTGAACTAAGATTACCAAGGCGGCATTATTTGCAATAGCAGTTTTAAAAATTTCTCTCGGGTGGGCCAAACTGCTATTGAGAGTACCGATGGAAATATTGTCAATACTGATTAATTGATTGCGCGTATCCAAAGAAAGAAGCTTAAAATGCTCGCGCTTTTTGTTAGTTAAGTCCGACTTAAGGAGGACATAAACATCTTCCGCTTTGCTTATCTTTTGCCCGTGATTGGTATTCGAACCGGAGGCTTTTTCTCCCAGTTTGAGGGCGGCTTTCAATTTACAGGCTGTCGCTTCACCTATTCCGTTAACCTGCTTCAACTCTTCCAACGAAGCTTCTTTAACTTTTTTGAGATTTCCAAAGTAGGAAAGCACATTTTGTGCCAGTTGCAGAACGTTCTGCCGCCGATTACCCCTTTCAATTATTAATGCCAAAAGTTCCTGCAAAGATAAATTATCAACACCAACCTGACGCAGACGCTCCCGCGGCCGCTCTTCCTGAGGCAAATCATGGAGGGTATAAGACTTAGCCATCAACTATATCCTAGCACAGTTCCAACCGCACCAAACACTGTGGGACAGTCTCTTTCCCGGCTCGGCAAACCTGCACTTCAGTTCACTCATTCATGCCCTGATCTGCCCCGCCTGCGGCGAGAACAAGCAGGTTTTTTGACTTTGAAGTGCATTAGTGTTATTCTCTTGCTCAAAAAGAAAATCTTGAAGAGGTGGAGAATGTTCATCCAGAATGTTTTGATAGCGTTCAAGATGGTCAGATTCGTTGCACTTGAAAACACCAACCGCGGGGGAAAATCAGCCGCTCTGGCCATCAAGGGCTGTGGCAACGACTGGCTAATAATCAAATCACGACTCCGGCAGTCAGGAGCAATAAAGGGTAAAAACTCACGGCTCTGGAGAGGTCGGGTTCGCCGTAACTGCCGACTCATCCTTACCGGCCCCGAACAGTCCCCCATTATCTGGGGCATCCTAATCCCCATCCGCAGGGTTGCCCTCGAGATCGAAATTTCTACCGCCGAAATCTTTGAGCAACTGAAAGCGGCATTTGAGCAAGAAACCCTAGCCAGATTCCAGTCCCGGCTCTTATAGTTAAGGGCAGGACATCACAGTTTCGAACATTACAATAAAATAAGAAAGACGGAGGGAAAGAAAAATGGCAACTCGCAGACAAGTAAGGAAAGTCGTTGGCTGGACTGTCATTCTGGATGAGCAACTTGATAGGAAGGCCGCAAAAGAGCTCGGCTTGCTTGATAAAACCGGGCCCGAGTACGTATACACAGACAAGGCAGAGGCCACCAGGGTCCGGCAGGCAATTACAAAGTTAGCAACCCAGATGAGGCGCAGCAAAAGGCGCGCCTGAGACGGAGACAATCGCCCAAGCCAGTAACACGCACCGCAAACACATCCCCGGCCCTTCGACAAGTTCAGGGCTGGGGATAATTTTTATTCCCCAGAAGTAAATTTGGACCAAATCCTGCTAGAATTATCAATGCTTAGAGGAGGCACACCATTGACAACATCATCAAACCGTAAGCTTGCGAGCAGAGATAATATTGTAGCGGAAAAGGTCATCTTGAGGATTAGTGATTAGCGGGAACCATTCTGCGGCAACGGTAGTATTGATAAAAACGTTTTGGAGACGAAAAAGCGAAATTAAAAGATATGGTAAGCGCGCAGTACGAGTCAGCCTATTTAGTGACGGGAAAACCTGAGCCGAAATATCCTCAGCCTTTACATCAACAAAATCAGCCTCTTCCAGCATTATCGCTAGAGCTCCGTGCCTAAACTTCTTCAGACTAAACATTGCCGCCTTTTCGATTACCCATTCCGTCCATCTGTTACATCCCTCGCCGACCTTTGCTGACTTAGCAGCAAGGACATCCTCCCATTGCCTCTCTGGAGCCATTGAATATTCAAACAACACCAGCCTGCCACCCGGCTTCAAAACTCTCATGAACTCCCATAGAACTTTATTGATGTCATAAGCGTGTACCAGCGTTTCCAGTGTAAAAACGACATCAAAAGAATTATCTGCGAACTCTAAATTCGTGTAGTCCATCTCTAGAAACCGTACCTTATTTTCTAACCTCACGAGGAACAATAGTAATACCCATAACCTCACAGTCATACTCCTTAGCAAGATACACCGCCACTCTCCCCTGCCCACAACCGGCATCTAATACCCGGTCATACGCAGTCAACTGAGCTTTCCGGGCAAGAAGTTCTTGCATCTCAATCTGCGCTTGTTTTTCAAAAATATTTTCTTTACCAGGAGGGTAATACCCAAAATGCTGGATCCCTCCCAATAAGTAACTGTAACCACAGCGGGATTCAGGAGTTTGATAATAGTTCTTTACAGATTCAAGCGCTTGAAATTTTTCTAAGGCCATTTGATAAAAAAAACTCAAAATGGGCTAAGGCCTGCTTGCACGATATCAAGAAACCAATTCGCGGAGGGCAGAATAGAATTTCTCAAGATAATCTCGAGCTTTCCCCCAGTGCTTCTCCATCTCATCGAGAGTAACTCCTTCTTTCTCCGCCAGGTCGTGTTCAAAAGTCGCCATCGCACGCCAGTGGGCGGCCTGTTGCAACTGCAAAGCCGATTGCTGGAAAATCTCGCCATACAGTTCTATAAAAGCCTGCTCCAGCGGCTCCTTATCTACCGAATCTTCCAACTCGTCATGCACCCGCCACCAATCCACCTCCAGTTCAGCCGCACGGCTAGGCTCAAAATCCGTCCTCATGCTTTTCTTCACTAAACGATAGAAACCAGTCATTTGAGCCACCGCCCTGTCCCAATCTCTCCTATCATGGCCCCGCGAAACGGCCTCCGATAGAAATTCCATCATCCTTTTTGCATCATTCTTTCCAACACCATAAAGCTCTTTGACCCAGCTTAGAAAATTACGACGCATCTTCTCAACATCACGCTCATTATGTGCCCACCACCAACCAACTTCGTACTGAGCGGCTTTTCTAGAGTCATAAGAGAGCCTGGACACAACTCCATCCACTCCGCCAAAACGACGGCGCCGATGACTAAAATCCAAGATGGCTTTTTTCAATTTCTCCGGAGTAAAATCCGGAAAGTGATCTTTTTCCCAATAATATTCGGCGTAAGCTAATTGCCAAGACATAAAGCCGCTCACCCGCTGCTCTCCGGAAGTTCTAATTATTAAATCGGGATAAGGATTGGTTTGTCCTTGCGTATCAAGATAATTCTTAAAAAGATAGTAAGGATACTTGCCGTTATATTTACCGACTTCCTGCTGCAAATTTTCAAACTTGACCTCCCGACGCTCCACGGCATCGGAGGCTCTTTTCATAGCCCGCAGTAACTCATCATGCCCACCGTAGTCCAAAGCAACATTTAAAACATGCTTTTGATTATTTTCAGTCTCTTTCTCTGCATTCTCTATTTTCTTTCTTAAGGAATTCGGAATTCTATCTTTCCGTCCCAAATGATAGATGCGGACTTTGTCTTTTTTAGCATCAGCTAAATTTCGATCTATAAATTTTTCATAAAGTTTCATTAAATAATTTATCTCCGCTTTAGAGCGGTTCCAATTTTCGGTAGAAAAAGCCCACGCTGTAATTGTATGTACACCCATCTCTCGCGCCGCACGAAAAATATCCGGGGCAATATCAAAACCACGAAGATGACCCTCAAAAGTAGGCACTCCCCTACCCCGCGCCCAACGCCGGTTCCCGTCGGGAATTATCGCGATATGGCGGGGAACATTAGTTCCCGCAGGAAGAGTTGGCTTAATTTTCTTAACCATAAACAAACCTATTTTATCACAGTTTTTGAGTTTGTTCCGATAACTGTCGGCATAGATCCTCTAAACACTAACCATAAAAGAACTAAAAAAACCATAGTTAGCAAAATGTCCGCTAAATTAAGGGCCGGGAGCCAGTAAACTAGCGTAATATCCATCACTCCGCCATAGTACAAGCGGTCGATTAGATTTCCCAAAACAGCACCCATGAATATCCCCACCATCAAATCTAACAACCGGTAGCGCCCGTTGCCAAAACGATTTTTATCCCAATGCGAACCCTGCATAACCGAGCTCGCCTCGCTTCGATCCGTCTGACGGGTCTTCGCAAGTCGAAGCGGGTCTAAGCGGATGAATTTCGCTGTGCCGCTCTTGCCTAAAAGTAAATAGCCAATCATTCCACCCGCAAAAAATACCGCCGAAAACACAGTCCAAACCTCTCCATATTGCGGCCATAAACCAAGTCCGAGTCCGGGATTAACTGAAACATGAGAAGGGGAAAAAAATAGAAATAGAAATTTAAAAAAACGATCTGTAAGAAAGACAGCGAGGAGAACCTTTAACATTTAACTTTTGACATTTGACCCCGCTTCGCCCTTCGATAAACTCAGGGCTTCGCAGGGCAGGCCTTTGACTATCGACCAGCCATATAACCATGCAACTATGTGACAATGTAATAGCTCTTCGCTCTTAACCAAATTCATGCTCGCCCGGCATCTTCTAGTTCTTTCGCGCAAGCCATGCAGTAGCGAGCATCAGGTTTGGCTTTAAGCCGGGCCGGATCAATTTCAGCCCCACAGCGGTCACAGCCACCATAACTTCCCCCCTTCAACTTTTTCAATGCTGTCCGCACGTCTTTCAGCCTCTGTGCAAACATTGTCTTCAGAGCCGCGAAGCGCGCTCCGCCCTCAGCCTCATCAGCATCCTCTTCGGGAGCGTTTTCGGAAACTCTTTCGGGACGACTTCGAGGATCTTGCTCTTTCTCCAATACTCCCAATCTTCCCTCCAGCTCATCCTTCTCCTGCTCCAATTCTTCTAAAGTTACTTTTCCTCTTTTCTTTTTAGAAAGCATAATTTCCCGCAAGTGTTTAGCCTTAGTCCAAACACCTACCGTTAAATAGACAAACCACTTTTTAAGCCAGAACCATTCTATCATAAACAACCAAACTATCCCCGTCAACATTAAAATTGGCCGCATAGTAAAAACAAACGCTAGCGCCAACACCCGCCGTCCTCTATATGAGCGTTTAAGTACTAAATTTAGTAAATAAAAGACCAAACTAAAATACAAGAAATTAATGAGCCAGACAGGTATAGCGCTACGGGTAGAAACAAAGCTCGAAAAATAATTCTCCCACGACAAACTCACCGCCGCTATCAGATAGAAAAACATCGCCCCCACCGCAGTAAAATCCAGTGGCGGAAACATTTTCCACCGCCAACGCTTGAATAATCGCGAAGAATAAATTATGAAAACCAATACCCCCAGTTCTATTCTGAGTCCGTAGGCTGTTAACACAAGCCAGAAGCTCCTGAGCCATGCGCAAACCGTAATTCCTGCCTTGCCGGCAGGCAGGCGTAATTCGTAATTCGCAATTAACCGAGCTGGTAACTGATAACTGATAACTGATAACTGATGCTCAAATGTTTGAAACAGAAAATGCAGAATCCATGCCCCTCCCAAGACAACGATCACACTTAGCAACATACCCCACAACATCCAATCCAGCACTTTCTCCACATTATAGTCTTCTTCCCTAGCCAAACGATAGATAACAAAAAGACCGAGGATAAAACCAATAACAAGAGTAATATTATAGTGGTAGATTAGTATTGGGCCGAAACGTAGGAGAACCATCTTTTAAAACAACTATCGTTTAAACTGACCAGCTTGTTCTAATAATCGATATAAGCAAAAAGAAAGCGGTCCTTGACCCAGCAGGGCAGGATTTAAGGTACCAATATCTACGTCAGGAAGTATGCGAATATTTTCGGCCAAAGCATATTGTCGAATCTGTTCTCTAATAACTTGCTCTTCTTCAGCAGAAGTAGCCTGCAAAACGCCTTCCGCCATTTTCATCAACACCGACCACTGCGGGGGCAAACCCACATCTCCTAGCAAAGGGGTCGCGGCCAGCCCCATTTCCCCACTTATTCCCGGAGTATATTCTATCCTAACACCTGCATCTTCAAAATCCACACGTAAACCATCAAAAACTGCCAATCCCAAAACATTAGCTCCCACAACCCGAAACTCCGCTTCTGTTCCCATTACTTCAGTTATGCGGTGCATTTCCAAAACCGTTTCCATATCTTCTCTGGCTTTTCCTTCCAACTCCCCCTCCCTAAACTGACCCGCAAACACGCGCACCGGGACACTTTTTTCCAGTAAACCTTGGACCACTGGCACCCAATCTTGCAATTGACCATGAGATTCCCTTCCTCCAATTGCCACAGCATTTATAAGCCCCTCTTCATGTAAAGCTACCATTTCCGCCACAAAGCTGTCAGGTGCGCGTAGAATCCCGTCACCCTCTTGATCCCGACGAACCACCCAACAAACACCGGATCTCTCTCTTCCTTCTTGCCTAAAAACTTCATTAACCCGTTCCAAGAGTTCTCTCTGGCCTATTAATTCCTCACCTTCCTCATCGCGACAATATGCCTTTACTGCTACCCGCAATTCCTCCATAACCACATTCTCTCTTTCGGCCCTTGCTAACATTCTACGTATAAACGCTTCCACAACTTCTCCTTTTCTTTCCCCAGCGGCTTTTATTATCTTCCTTAAATAGGCCGTTGGTAATCGGGGCAGAGTCGCCCCCAGAGCACCTTCCTCTCCCACCTCCACTCCAATCAGCATCCCCCTGGCAATATCTAGAAAGCTAGCCCCCAGCACTTCCTCGCTAATCCCAAAATCTTGACAGATCACCATCATGTCCTCCACAGAAACCGAGCCGGAAAGGAATAACCCCGCGTCTACCTTGGGAACACTCATCAAAACATTCATCCTCTTGATTACTTCCATTGTATCCTCGGCCCTCTCTCGGAATTCCCTGCCCTTCGCCTCATCAAAGCATCCTATTAACCTCAAAAGTTCTTCCCCCGCTTGCAACTGGTGATAAAGAAAACCACTAGTGGTTATTCCCAAATAATCTGCCCATAAAGCGCCTTTTTCCCCGCGCGCATAACGCATAAGATTCTCTTTGTAAAAAGAGACATTTGTCTGTACAGTCGCCTTGCCTTGAGTGGCAAAAGCCATGAGATCTGAACCTCTTTTAACCACTTCACACAAAACAAGAAGTTTATCCCTGTCATATCCATGATCTAACGAAGTTGCTTTAAAAACTCGCGCCTCCTCGCCCACCACTGTAGAAAAGCCCTGTGCACTTACATACTTGGGAACATCAGACATATCCAAATCGGTACTTATTATTAAATCTTGCACTACGGCAATAAACTCTTCATTTCTACCTTCCGCTCTCAAATATTCCCCTGCCATTTCCGCACCAATCCTTTCGTGTTCTATAAAATTATCTGGCCCGGTAAAGTAACCCAAATCGTGCAACCACAACGCCGTCTGCACTGCCTCAAAATCCCGAGAAGTAACGTCTTCAACTACCGCCTGCTGTTCCTCCCCATCCTCAATATAACTGTAAACATATTGACCTTCGTTCTCAATCTCCGTCAAAATCCCTCCAACAATCAATGCCGACAGCTCCACGTCAATCCCGACGTGGTTTTCAACTTCATGCGCTGGACTATACCCCGGCCTAATTACTTCCCCGCAAACCCGAGCTCCATCCTCGGTTTCCCTCTCCAACTTGCAAACTAAATCAATACATCCTTCTATTCTTCCGTTCACTTCCTGCCGATCCGGTTCTTCCGCATAAAAACGTTCCATAACCTGTCGGTGAGCCGCCTGTGCTCTTGCAACTTGTACCATACCCTCGTCCTTAACCCAACGCTCTATATTAATTTGTGCGGGACTTTGAATTTCACGCATGTTTGGTCAACTTCCTCTTAAACTCCTCCACTATCTCAGCAGAGCTAGGATCTACTCCATACTGCTTTGCCAGATAGTAGCTGGTGAGCATACCCAGCGCGACAACTTCCATTGCCTGGGTTAGTCGACCAGCAGCCCGTGGCTTAATCCCAACGACTGAGTAGTTTTGCTGCTCAATGATTTCCCGGCTAAGGCCCACCCTTTCCCTCATCCTAGGCAAATAAAGATTTGAGTCTGCGAAGAAAAATGTTAAGGTTTCTCGAGCATCCCTAGGAAAAGCAAGACCTTCAAGAAGATCATGGTCTAACTCTGGCAAGTAAAAGCATGAAGTAAAGGTTTTTGCCGATTCATTAAGAAGGTTATCAAAAACATGCACCGCCCCTTTTAGATGCTCGGCGCCAATTAGAATGGGAAGTCGTCCCTCCAATTTCTTCGCCAATTCGGTAGCCCTCTTCTCCACTTTGGTAAAAGACGTTTGCAAATACTCAGTTAAACTACTTAACTGAGTAACTGAATATCTAATTAACTGAATATTAACTAGTAATCCCAAAACCCCAAACACCGAATACCCTAATCCCATCCGCGGCTGACCAGAAAGATTATGTATCGGTTCAATCTGATAGCAGGGAATCTCATTTTCCTTAGCAAAATCCGCTAACTTTCCGCCAGTAGTTATCGCTAAAAGCTTTGCTTTCTTTTCCAAAGCCTCCCGCCCGCAGGACAAAACCTCCTCAGTATTACCCGAATAGCTGGAAAGCATCACCAAAGTGGTACCATTAGCCTGGAACGGCAAGGAATATTCTCTATTAACTATGTAGGGCACCGGCAGCTGGGAACCAAAAACATCACCAATAATCTCCGGCCCCAAAGCTGATCCCCCCATACCACAGACAACAACTGACTGCACCTCACTGTGACTTGCGGGTATTTCCCTCCGCCCCGCCTCCTCAAAAGCCTGTACGCATTGATCGGGCAGCTGTTTGATTGTAAGATAAAATTTGTCAGGTGACATAAGTCAGTATTCTAACTAGCTTTTAGCATATTATATGCGACAAGAACAGGCAAGTCGAGTTGCGGAAAATGAGATTACGCCGACACCACCGCTACCGGCTCTAAAACAACATAGGGACAGCAAAAAGAACCACCCACCCACTCGCGCTCTTGGCTAAGAGCACGAAGCCCTTTATCTAGCAGCTCAAAGGCATTGCCGGCAATCATGGTATCTTTAAGCCGTCCGACAATCCTGCCTTTCTCAATTTTGTATCCTAGGGCTAGATTCATAGAGAAGTCGCCATTAAACGGATTATCTTGTCCCACGCCCAGAAAATCCTCCGCCAAAATTCCTTCTTCTATTCCAGACAAAATAGATTTATAACTCGCTTTTCCACCATCAACCAGCACATTATGTAATCCCGGAGACCCCAGAGCCGCCGTCGCCCCCCGCACACCATGACCGGTGTTTTTTGCCCCTGCCTGCGCCGCTGACTGCAAGTCGTAATAAAAGTTTTTAACTTCACCTTTTTTAATAAGAAATAGTTTTTTCACCGAAACTCCTTCATCATCAATCTTCCCCGAACCGGTTTTCCAGTCAATTAGACCGTCGTCAATTACCGAAAAGTCCTTATCAAAAACTCTCTGACCCAATTTATCCCGTAGCTTTGAAGAGCCTTTAACTACTGTTTTGCCACTGAGAGCCGTAAAGATATAAGAAATCACACTGCCAAAAGAAGACGGAGTAAAAATCACCGGATACTGACCCGTCTTTATCTTAGCCGTGTCCTTAGCCTGTGAAAACTTTTCTTTAACCCGCTCCACACAAAAATCATAATCAACATCTTCCCGACAAGATGTTTTGCCCTCACCAACAGACAGCATATCCCCTTCTTTAACCCAATCACCTAAAACAGAAAAATCTAAACTCGAAGCCTTGTCCTCCACTTCCAATCCCGAAGTGTTTAGTAAAAGTGAACGACCCTCACCCCAGCCAAAATCCACATGACATAAAATTTTAGGATTAAATTCGTGAATATCATTAATAATCTTGTGCCCCAAGTCAACAAATTTCTTCTCGGAGATTCCTTTTACACTAGAGTCAAAAACTGCCACTTCCTGATATTCAGCCGCTTTAGGAAATTCAAACAGAGCCTCGGGGCCAAACTCGCTTACTGCCAAAGCCTTGCCCACTAAATCATCAATACGGCGTATATCATTAGTAGCCGCCACTCCAACCCTTCCATTCTTAATCAACCTCAAACCCACTAGAACCGAATGTTTTGCTCCTATAATCTTAAGCTTGCTATGTTCAAACGAAACTCCTCGAGTATAACCCTCGGAACAAACCACCTCCGCTGCCGTGGACTTAGTTTTTGCCTGTTTAAGTAGTTTTTTAGCTAAAGTATAATTTCCCATTATTGCCCGGCAATAGTTATATTTTTAATACGCACATGCGGCGCGCCAGTATCCACCATTATATGCTGACCTCCCTTGCCGCACATACCCGGCTCCACCTTAAGTCTAAGATCATTTCCAATCATTTCGATATTATCTAGTGTCTTGAACACATTACCAGTTAATTTAACATCCCGTACTAATTCTGCTAATTGACCATTACGAATCATAAAAGCCCACCTTGGTGTAAAAGTAAACATTTCTCGGTCAGTATAGCCTCCAATAAAACTACAGGCATAAACTCCCAATTTAATATCCTTCAACATATCGTCAAAACTTGCCTTCCCGGCTTCAATATAGGTATTAGACATACGTACCAATGGACGAGAACGAAAACCTGCCGCCCGAGCATTGCCTGTAGGCGTTTCCCCCATTTTGCCCGCAGTTTCACGCGAATGCAGTCGCCCGCTCAGGATGCCGTTCTTGATTAAGTATGTCTTGGTTGACTTAACCCCCTCATCATCATAATCATAAGAACCCCATCCATCTTTCATGGTCGGCTCATCCACGACATTCAGGCTTGCGCTTCCTACCCGCCGCCCCAATTTCATTATCCGGCACAGCTCTTTATTCTCATATACATGATCTGCTTCCGACAGATGCCCAAAAGCCTCGTGAATAAAAGTTCCTGCCATAACTGGGTCCATAATAACTGTATAATTTCCGCCTTTCATCGACTTGGCCTTGAGCAAATCGGCCGCCATTGTAACCCTCTCATTTATCTTTGGCTTTAGAGTTTCAACTATGGAATAATCGTATTGATCAAAAACCGTGGCCGAGTTTCTCTGCAATAAATCTTTTTCCCGAGCCACCACGGAGAACCCTGTCATAATTCCCGAAAACTCCTGAACAAGCCGCGCGCCTTGAGAAGAAACAAAATAAACTCTGGAAAACCCATCGGAATAAACTACCGAAACATCCGACACCAAAGATGAAGCTTCCCAAACCTGGCGGTGATAATCTTGCATTTGGCCTACTTTGTCTTTTAGAGCAACCTTGCGCGGGTCATTTTTAAAAGTCACCTTTACGTCATCCTCCACCCCCTCAACTCGAGCTAGTTGGCTTTTTTCACAGCCGACCAAACGCGCTTGAGAAACAGCCTCCTCTATCTTACTGGACAATTCAGTTAAATCATTAAAGGAAACAAATCCCCACCCGCCCTTGTACAATGCCCGCACACACCCACCGTGACCAAAGGGCTGAGAAACACTCTCCATTTCCTTTCCTCGGAACTGAACATTAGTATCCTCAGACTCCTCCGCTCTAATTTCTAGATAATCTACACGCTTTTTATATTTGGCAATAGCATCGGAGAGTTGATTGAGCATGGAAAGGCAGCTTTTAGCTTTTAGCCTTTAGCTTTTAGTTTAAGTT
>Ga0180007_10004714_pt1 | contig 14274 bp, 5 predicted proteins | sample MM_PC_MetaG_FD_121122 | JGI IMG/M metagenome (GOLD analysis project Ga0180007, IMG submission 121122) | Groundwater microbial communities from the Aspo Hard Rock Laboratory (HRL) deep subsurface site, Sweden - MM_PC_MetaG | ecosystem: Environmental > Aquatic > Deep subsurface > Groundwater... | reverse complement strand
TCCTCTCTTAACCATTCCTATCATCACCGGCCTTTTAGCACAAATTTTGAAATTCACTATAAAAAGCATCCGAAGAAAAAAAATATCTTGGCATCTTTGGGAAGGATACGGCGGTATACCTAGTGTGCACACTACTCTTGTAATTTCTTTAATCACTGTGATTGCGCTTTCTGAAAGCATTACTTCTTCAGCTTTTTCAGTCGCAATAGTTTTTGCTGTTTTGACTATTCGCGATGCTTTAGGTTTAAGAAAATTCTTAGGCGATCATGGCAAAATTTTGAATATGCTAATTTCTGATATGCCGGAAAAATATAAGTCTAACTCATATCCAGAACATTTACGTGAAAATCTAGGTCATTCTATGGTTGAAGTTATAGCTGGCGCTGGTTTTGGTGTTATAGTTAGTACTCTACTTTATTTTTTGATTTGAATTGAAAGCGCGGATGATTATCCGCGCTTTCAAAATATAAAATATCACTTTCAATAATATGGATTTATTATACAGCGCCTTCTTCTACTACGCTGTTTTTTGTTTGACTCTCCCCTGTCTTATCTTCTGCTCCTGTATTTTCCATTCGCGCAATAATTTCCTGCTCAACTTGATTTCTTTCTCTGCCGTATTTTAGACGTGAAATTTCTTTGACTATTTGAGCTGTTTCTAAATTCGAATTTTGCGGCGGAAAAGTCGCAATATTAAATCCTTTGGAGGTTTTCCCATTAATCATAATCTTGGCATAGGCATTAAAATTATCAATATTGATTAAATCGCTTTCGCTAAAAACAGGAGCAAACTGCTTAACTAAAAATTCCGCATCATCCGCTCCCACTCTGAAACAAGCTAAATTACCAACATTGCCAAAAACAGCATCGCGAATATTCTCTGGCAATTGACCAATAAATTGATGCGCAATAGTTAAACATAAACGATATTTTCTTGCTTCAGAAAGAATAGTAGCAATAGAAGGCGTGGTAAAATTTTGGAATTCATCAATGTATAAATAAAAATCTTGGCGCTGATCTTGCGGCAAATCCACTCTGGAAAAAGCGGCAATCAAAAGCTTGCCAACAATAATCAAACCTAATAAAGAACTGTTGATATCCCCTACCTTGCCTTTGGTAAGATTAACCAATAAAATCTTTTTTTGATCAATAATTTCCCTAAAATTCAAACTGCTTTTTACTTGGCCAATAATCGGCCGCATATAATCATTAGCAATAAAAACATTAAATTTAGAAGTAATGTACGGCACCATATTAACCAAAGCCGCTTCTCCGCCAGCTTTTTCTGCTTCTTTTTCCCAAAAATTTTTAGCGACTAAGTTTTTACATTTTGCTAAAAGCCTTTTTCTGTAAGCATCGTCAGCTAAAACGCGCGGTACTTCCATAAAAGTCACAGGCTCGGTTGGATCATCCATCAAAAGCAGTAAAGCATTTCTGGTATACTGCTCAAACATCGGCCCGCCAGTAGTTTTTAAATCATATAATTTATCAAAAATATTTATTAATTCATTGATAATAAAAGTTTTCTGCTCTGGATATGCTGGATTATATTCTAGCATATTCAAACCAATCGGCCGTTCCAAATCTCCTGGGTTAATTAAGATAACATCTTCTGCCCGCTCTTTTGGCACTAATCCTAAAATCTCTTCCACTAAATCGCCATGCGGATCAATTACTCCCACTCCTCTGCCTTCCTGCACATCCTGGCGAATAAGCTCATGCTGAAGCCCGGATTTGCCTGTTCCAGTTTGTCCTACAATATATAAATGCCGGCGCCGATCTTCAGGAGCAACGCGCACAATGGACTCTTCGCCGCGAAAAATATTTTTTCCCACAATAATTCCTTCTTGCGGCAGATTGGCTGGAACAGGTGCAGAAAGCGCTTTAGCGCGTTTTAAGTCTGGAGATATGGCAGTATTAATTGGGAAATGATAAAGACTTGTTAACTCTTCTGTGCTTAAAACCATAGCTCGGCTTTCATTGAATTGGCGAAAACAAAAATCAAAAATCATTTTCCGCGCTTTATTGGCTTTTACCATTTTAGGCTTTAATTTATTGAAATTCGGCGAATCAAATTGCGTAAAAGCTTCTGTTAAATGCTGTAAAATTTGTTCCGCTCGCTCTTGGCTTTGGGCTGAAGCCGCCAGACGAACATTAACTAAAAAAACTGTTTTATTGATTTTGTTTTCTATTGTCTTAATTGCTTCTTCTGCTAGAGGCGTAAGCTGAACCAGCTCTTTTTTCTCTTCTTCTTTTTTGCCTAAAGAAAAAAGAGAACCTAAAAAATCTAAAACTAAATTTTTATTTTCTGGAATGACATTTTCCAGCTTACCAGTTTTTTGAATTTGGCTGATAGCGCTTTGCCCGGCATTTTTCCATTTTCCAGAAGCTGGCCGCGCTAAAATTTGGATTGCCGCGCCTTCACCTTTATGCTGAAGTTTTGAAAGCGCGGCGCTAATCCTGCCTAATGGATCTACTTCCAAGTCTTGAAAAGTGCGAAAAGGCAGATAGCTTTTTTTCTCTAAAGTTAAAAATCCAATGGCTTCTTTGCCTTGTGGATTGAAAATATTATAATCTTCATTTACTCTTTCTACTTGCGCGTCAGAAAAAAAACCAGTGATTTCTCTTTCTGCCACTTCAGCCAAGCGTTTTGGCACAGCAAAATAAAATAAAACTTCTTCACCAATTGCCGGCAGAGCAATTTCCAAAGTAAAATGCGGAGCAATATCAAAAATACCTTTTTTATAATTTTTAATTGATGAAAGGCTGGCGTAAAATTGCTCCATAGCGGCAATAATATCTTTTTCAGTTTTTTCTTTGCCCTCTTCTCCTCTTCTTGCTGTTTCTGGCAAGCTGACGGAAAACAAAACCATATCTAATCCTCGTCTAATGCGCATCTTAGATTTTATTAAAGAAAAAAAATAAAGCGAAGTTATAATACCTCCTAAGAGAAGTAGGATAATAATAAAAAAAACAATAATCATAAAATTTAATAAAGAATTTCGCCATACAAACTTGCAGGACAAAATCCAAAAAATTATCAAATTCGTTTTTGTTTTTCTAATTCTTCAAATTTCGACACCAGCTCATCATGTACTTTATCCACAACATATCCAACAGTGTGAGCGCGCTTTAAAATATCTAAGGCTTTGCCAACGTTTTCTTTGATAGCTAAATGCAAAAGCGACTGCACTTGAAAATCCGGACTTAAACTTTTTAAATCTTCCGCTTTGCGCACTGGCACGATTTTTTGAGTTTTAACTGGCTGTTGACCAGAAACGCTGGCACTGCCCGGCTCTTGGCCTTCTTTTTGCGCAGGTATTTGCGCTAGTTTTTCTTGAATCTCTGGCTTGCTATTTTCTGGCATTTGCGGCCAGACAGGAGCTTGCTCTTTGTTAGACGCAGAATCTGGCAATATCTCCTTGTTTGGAGAAACTTGATCTGGCGCAACTACTGGCTGTTCTTGCGGATGGACTTTAGGTATGACTGGTTGTTGTAAAGTATTTTGTGGCATAGGTTTATTATAACAAAAAATTAAAATTTTAGAAACTTTTGAAATATAGCATTATGACTGTCTGTGCTGTTTGGAATTTGCGCTTTAGGCGGAGAAACTTCATACAAAGGATTGAATCATAAAAAATTAGATTAAAAGATGCTCTTAATTTTCTGCCAAATCATTAAATGAATATCTTCTGGTTTCAAAATACCGCTAGCATTATCACACTTAATAATTTGCCAATCTTTATAATACTGGCTGGCTTTTTGATAGCCTAAAATGCTTTGCTCTAAATATTTTAAATCCCGTTCATGAATATCTAAAATATGCGCGCCTTGAATGTATCTTCTTTTTCGTTTTTTAGCAATTAATTTTTTGACACTTGCAATGTTCAAAGTTAAAATCAGATTTAAGTCTGGTTTTATATTTTTCAAAACTTTAAATTCCATTTTATCTAAAAATTGAAAAATCTTTTTAATTTCTTTAGGCTTTTTAATTAGTTTACCAGCTTGATGACCTTTGTTTGCGGCTTCGTATCTGTCCAGAATAATCACCTTGTCTTGTTTCTTCCATTTTAAAATTTTCTTTTGAGCTTCAAAGCGATCTAGAGCATAAAGCGCAGAAGCTAAATATGGGCTTACTTCATCTGCTTTGCCAAAATCGCCATTTAAATAGCAATCAACTATTTTACCAAAAACTTCTTTGTTATGCTGTGGAAAATGCAAATAAGCGGTTTTTAGACCCATTTTTTTTAATTGCTGAATTAAAAGCTTGCATTGCGTGGTTTTGCCTGTGCCATCCACGCCATCAATCACGATGATTTTTGAACACAATTTCAAATTCATATCTTTTTACAGAAGGCGAAAATATATATTTTCGCCTTCTGTTTTATATTCTTAAAAAAATTGGATTTGAACTTTTTTAAAGCTCTGAATAGATTTTACGCTCACCTTGCCATATTCTCCATCAAAACCCGGTTTAATTTCCACGCGACCTTCGCGGCCAGCTAAAATAGCTTGCGCAATTTCCTTGCCAGCGCATTCTGTTAAATCTTTAATATTTACATTTAAAAGCGCGTTAATTTCATTTTCAAAACTGTCAATAATTTGATTATAAATTTTTTCCACAGTTTTAGTTTTTTCACCCACTCCAATGACACTGCTAAGAATTGTTGCCAAAGGAATTAAATTTTTGTAAGGAATAAAATTTTTCTTTTTTCTGCCAAAAACGCAGTCAGCTAATTGATCTGCGCGCTCTGCCACTCCAATTGTTAATGGTTTTTTGCATTTTGGACAAATGCCTTTATATTTTTTAGCTTCTTTGGGGCTTAAACAAATTTTACAGAGCCTGTGTCCGGTATAATGATATTTGCCTTCTTCTGGATAAAACTCAATTGTATAAGCAAAATTTCTTCCAGTTTTTAAGGAATGATAAAGATTATTAAAAGAGATTTGTCCTGTAAAAGCATTGGCTTCGCGACCGATTTTTTCTAAAGAATGCGCGTCTGAATTAGAAATTAGTTGAAATTTGTCCAAAGCAGACCACTGCCAATTTATAATTGGATCTGAAGAAAGCCCTGTTTCTAACGCAAAAATTTTTTTAGACTGTTCTCCAAAACATTCCTCAATAGAATCAAAACCAGAACGAGAACCAAACAAGGAAAACCAAGGTGTCCAAATATGGGCTGGGATTAAAATAAAACGGCTATCAAGAGTAAAAACAATTTTTGCGAATTCTTCTACGTCTAAGCCTAAAATCGGACGACCATCAGCTTTTAAATTGCCAATCTTGCCTAAAACTTGATTTAATTCTTTAACTAAATCTAGATTAGGTGCAATCACTATTAAATGAATTCTATAACATCTTTTATTTTTAGAATAAATAAAAGAAATTTCAGTTGCAGGAATAAAATAAACCATTGTGTCTTTTGAATTTCTTGCTTGCGAAACACTTTTAATATTAAGGCGTTGCTTTAAAACATATAATCCATTTTTTGCTTGGACTAATTTATGTTCCAGCTCTTTAATCCAAGCTGGATGCGTAAAATCTCCAGTAGCAATAATATGAATGCCTTTTTTAAAACACCACTGGCTCATTTCTTCTAATTCCATCTTTTTACTTGTGGCGCGGGAGTATTTAGAATGAATGTGCAGATCAGCGTAAAAAATTTTATTCATTGAAGTTTTTTCAAAATATACAAAACAAAACTTAAAATATTAAAAAATGAATCAATATCAACTTAACACTAGTTATTCAATCGCAAATCATTCAAAATCTTTTTTAATTCTTGATTGATTTCTTGCGCGGTCTCAATCAATTCTCCAGTAAGCTGTGGCGGAAAAAGAATTTTTTTACTAATGCCTTCTAAAGCGGAAAAACTAACGTCTAAATAATCCAAAGCTAAAATTAAATTATCAAAAGCAATTTTTTGAGAAATATTGTCTAAAATATTGGTTTTCTTTTCCAACCAAAGCATAGACAAGGCAACGCTGATTTTGACGGTTGGCACAAACGCGCTTTGCGAAAAACGGGCTATGTCGCGATCTACCATTTTGTCCATAAAAAAGGGATTAGTAATTTTTAATGCCTGGTTGCCGTATTTTTCAGCTAACTGCACAATAGGAAATTTCTCTTTCACTGGAATTGAATATGTTTCCACTATTTTATTTTGCTGTCTGTCTTCAAATTCTCTGCCTAAAGATTCTGAAGAAAAATTGGTTTGCGCGCTATGTTCTATTTGAGTAAAAAAATGTCTCATTTTTTTTTGCATTCTTTTCATAATTTTTCTTTGTCTTAAAACTTCTTTGCCTTCCAGTTCCATTAAAATATTTACTTCTCCTGCTTGCCAATTGATTAAATCTAACGGTAAAGCTTGATCTATTGCTTTGTTTTCTAGGAAAAAATAATCCCAAGGCGAAAGATGAAACAAGTCTTCTTGTTTAGCATAAAGCCAAGACAATAAAAACTGATTTAATTTTTGCTGAAAATCCATTTTGAATCTTAAAATGTTTTGATGAATAAAAAACAAGGATAAATTTTCTAAAGAAAATTTTACTAGATAGGCTTTCAATTGATTAAAAACTGGTTGAGCTAATCCGCCCCAGCGAATATTAAAACAGTCTTTTAGCTTATATAAAATATCACTGGCATAGGAATCAGTATGATTCTTAATTTTTTCAGAAAAACCAAATAAATATTCCCGTGGCACATTGTCCCAGTATTTTTGAAAAAGCTTGGATAGAGCTTTTTCTTCAGCTTGATTTTGAAATTGAATTTGGTTTTTCTTAATAAAAGTATCAAAATGAAACCAAAAATTAGCAATCTGGTTCATTTCTTTTTGAATAGATAAGGGTGTGATTTTTTGATCAACTTCATAATATTCCAAAGCTGATGCAAGTTGTTTGTTTAATTTTGCTGGAATTTTAAGCATATTGTTATAAAATTTTTATCTATCTTCATATTAGCAAAAATTTTTATTTTTTACAAAAAAATAAAAAATCGCCTTTATTCTTAAACGCAGAATAGAGACGATTGTGTGTCTTAATAATTTTGAGGAATGCAAAAAATCATTGACGCACAATAATTTCAACCTCAGGTAATTCTGGCATCTTTTCAAGAATTATGTAAGAAGGTAAAAATATATATTTTTACCTTCTTACATAATTCTTGAAAAGATGCCAGAATTACCTGAGGTTGAAATTATTGTGCGTCAATGATTTTTTGCATTCCTCAAAATTATTAAGACACACAATCGTCTCTATTCTGCGTTTAAGAATAAAGGCGATTTTTTATTTTTTTGTAAAAAATAAAAATTTTTGCTAATATGAAGATAGATAAAAATTTTATAACAATATGCTTAAAATTCCAGCAAAATTAAACAAACAACTTGCATCAGCTTTGGAATATTATGAAGTTGATCAAAAAATCACACCCTTATCTATTCAAAAAGAAATGAACCAGATTGCTAATTTTTGGTTTCATTTTGATACTTTTATTAAGAAAAACCAAATTCAATTTCAAAATCAAGCTGAAGAAAAAGCTCTATCCAAGCTTTTTCAAAAATACTGGGACAATGTGCCACGGGAATATTTATTTGGTTTTTCTGAAAAAATTAAGAATCATACTGATTCCTATGCCAGTGATATTTTATATAAGCTAAAAGACTGTTTTAATATTCGCTGGGGCGGATTAGCTCAACCAGTTTTTAATCAATTGAAAGCCTATCTAGTAAAATTTTCTTTAGAAAATTTATCCTTGTTTTTTATTCATCAAAACATTTTAAGATTCAAAATGGATTTTCAGCAAAAATTAAATCAGTTTTTATTGTCTTGGCTTTATGCTAAACAAGAAGACTTGTTTCATCTTTCGCCTTGGGATTATTTTTTCCTAGAAAACAAAGCAATAGATCAAGCTTTACCGTTAGATTTAATCAATTGGCAAGCAGGAGAAGTAAATATTTTAATGGAACTGGAAGGCAAAGAAGTTTTAAGACAAAGAAAAATTATGAAAAGAATGCAAAAAAAAATGAGACATTTTTTTACTCAAATAGAACATAGCGCGCAAACCAATTTTTCTTCAGAATCTTTAGGCAGAGAATTTGAAGACAGACAGCAAAATAAAATAGTGGAAACATATTCAATTCCAGTGAAAGAGAAATTTCCTATTGTGCAGTTAGCTGAAAAATACGGCAACCAGGCATTAAAAATTACTAATCCCTTTTTTATGGACAAAATGGTAGATCGCGACATAGCCCGTTTTTCGCAAAGCGCGTTTGTGCCAACCGTCAAAATCAGCGTTGCCTTGTCTATGCTTTGGTTGGAAAAGAAAACCAATATTTTAGACAATATTTCTCAAAAAATTGCTTTTGATAATTTAATTTTAGCTTTGGATTATTTAGACGTTAGTTTTTCCGCTTTAGAAGGCATTAGTAAAAAAATTCTTTTTCCGCCACAGCTTACTGGAGAATTGATTGAGACCGCGCAAGAAATCAATCAAGAATTAAAAAAGATTTTGAATGATTTGCGATTGAATAACTAGTGTTAAGTTGATATTGATTCATTTTTTAATATTTTAAGTTTTGTTTTGTATATTTTGAAAAAACTTCAATGAATAAAATTTTTTACGCTGATCTGCACATTCATTCTAAATACTCCCGCGCCACAAGTAAAAAGATGGAATTAGAAGAAATGAGCCAGTGGTGTTTTAAAAAAGGCATTCATATTATTGCTACTGGAGATTTTACGCATCCAGCTTGGATTAAAGAGCTGGAACATAAATTAGTCCAAGCAAAAAATGGATTATATGTTTTAAAGCAACGCCTTAATATTAAAAGTGTTTCGCAAGCAAGAAATTCAAAAGACACAATGGTTTATTTTATTCCTGCAACTGAAATTTCTTTTATTTATTCTAAAAATAAAAGATGTTATAGAATTCATTTAATAGTGATTGCACCTAATCTAGATTTAGTTAAAGAATTAAATCAAGTTTTAGGCAAGATTGGCAATTTAAAAGCTGATGGTCGTCCGATTTTAGGCTTAGACGTAGAAGAATTCGCAAAAATTGTTTTTACTCTTGATAGCCGTTTTATTTTAATCCCAGCCCATATTTGGACACCTTGGTTTTCCTTGTTTGGTTCTCGTTCTGGTTTTGATTCTATTGAGGAATGTTTTGGAGAACAGTCTAAAAAAATTTTTGCGTTAGAAACAGGGCTTTCTTCAGATCCAATTATAAATTGGCAGTGGTCTGCTTTGGACAAATTTCAACTAATTTCTAATTCAGACGCGCATTCTTTAGAAAAAATCGGTCGCGAAGCCAATGCTTTTACAGGACAAATCTCTTTTAATAATCTTTATCATTCCTTAAAAACTGGAAGAAATTTTGCTTATACAATTGAGTTTTATCCAGAAGAAGGCAAATATCATTATACCGGACACAGGCTCTGTAAAATTTGTTTAAGCCCCAAAGAAGCTAAAAAATATAAAGGCATTTGTCCAAAATGCAAAAAACCATTAACAATTGGAGTGGCAGAGCGCGCAGATCAATTAGCTGACTGCGTTTTTGGCAGAAAAAAGAAAAATTTTATTCCTTACAAAAATTTAATTCCTTTGGCAACAATTCTTAGCAGTGTCATTGGAGTGGGTGAAAAAACTAAAACTGTGGAAAAAATTTATAATCAAATTATTGACAGTTTTGAAAATGAAATTAACGCGCTTTTAAATGTAAATATTAAAGATTTAACAGAATGCGCTGGCAAGGAAATTGCGCAAGCTATTTTAGCTGGCCGCGAAGGTCGCGTGGAAATTAAACCGGGTTTTGATGGAGAATATGGCAAGGTGAGCGTAAAATCTATTCAGAGCTTTAAAAAAGTTCAAATCCAATTTTTTTAAGAATATAAAACAGAAGGCGAAAATATATATTTTCGCCTTCTGTAAAAAGATATGAATTTGAAATTGTGTTCAAAAATCATCGTGATTGATGGCGTGGATGGCACAGGCAAAACCACGCAATGCAAGCTTTTAATTCAGCAATTAAAAAAAATGGGTCTAAAAACCGCTTATTTGCATTTTCCACAGCATAACAAAGAAGTTTTTGGTAAAATAGTTGATTGCTATTTAAATGGCGATTTTGGCAAAGCAGATGAAGTAAGCCCATATTTAGCTTCTGCGCTTTATGCTCTAGATCGCTTTGAAGCTCAAAAGAAAATTTTAAAATGGAAGAAACAAGACAAGGTGATTATTCTGGACAGATACGAAGCCGCAAACAAAGGTCATCAAGCTGGTAAACTAATTAAAAAGCCTAAAGAAATTAAAAAGATTTTTCAATTTTTAGATAAAATGGAATTTAAAGTTTTGAAAAATATAAAACCAGACTTAAATCTGATTTTAACTTTGAACATTGCAAGTGTCAAAAAATTAATTGCTAAAAAACGAAAAAGAAGATACATTCAAGGCGCGCATATTTTAGATATTCATGAACGGGATTTAAAATATTTAGAGCAAAGCATTTTAGGCTATCAAAAAGCCAGCCAGTATTATAAAGATTGGCAAATTATTAAGTGTGATAATGCTAGCGGTATTTTGAAACCAGAAGATATTCATTTAATGATTTGGCAGAAAATTAAGAGCATCTTTTAATCTAATTTTTTATGATTCAATCCTTTGTATGAAGTTTCTCCGCCTAAAGCGCAAATTCCAAACAGCACAGACAGTCATAATGCTATATTTCAAAAGTTTCTAAAATTTTAATTTTTTGTTATAATAAACCTATGCCACAAAATACTTTACAACAACCAGTCATACCTAAAGTCCATCCGCAAGAACAGCCAGTAGTTGCGCCAGATCAAGTTTCTCCAAACAAGGAGATATTGCCAGATTCTGCGTCTAACAAAGAGCAAGCTCCTGTCTGGCCGCAAATGCCAGAAAATAGCAAGCCAGAGATTCAAGAAAAACTAGCGCAAATACCTGCGCAAAAAGAAGGCCAAGAGCCGGGCAGTGCCAGCGTTTCTGGTCAACAGCCAGTTAAAACTCAAAAAATCGTGCCAGTGCGCAAAGCGGAAGATTTAAAAAGTTTAAGTCCGGATTTTCAAGTGCAGTCGCTTTTGCATTTAGCTATCAAAGAAAACGTTGGCAAAGCCTTAGATATTTTAAAGCGCGCTCACACTGTTGGATATGTTGTGGATAAAGTACATGATGAGCTGGTGTCGAAATTTGAAGAATTAGAAAAACAAAAACGAATTTGATAATTTTTTGGATTTTGTCCTGCAAGTTTGTATGGCGAAATTCTTTATTAAATTTTATGATTATTGTTTTTTTTATTATTATCCTACTTCTCTTAGGAGGTATTATAACTTCGCTTTATTTTTTTTCTTTAATAAAATCTAAGATGCGCATTAGACGAGGATTAGATATGGTTTTGTTTTCCGTCAGCTTGCCAGAAACAGCAAGAAGAGGAGAAGAGGGCAAAGAAAAAACTGAAAAAGATATTATTGCCGCTATGGAGCAATTTTACGCCAGCCTTTCATCAATTAAAAATTATAAAAAAGGTATTTTTGATATTGCTCCGCATTTTACTTTGGAAATTGCTCTGCCGGCAATTGGTGAAGAAGTTTTATTTTATTTTGCTGTGCCAAAACGCTTGGCTGAAGTGGCAGAAAGAGAAATCACTGGTTTTTTTTCTGACGCGCAAGTAGAAAGAGTAAATGAAGATTATAATATTTTCAATCCACAAGGCAAAGAAGCCATTGGATTTTTAACTTTAGAGAAAAAAAGCTATCTGCCTTTTCGCACTTTTCAAGACTTGGAAGTAGATCCATTAGGCAGGATTAGCGCCGCGCTTTCAAAACTTCAGCATAAAGGTGAAGGCGCGGCAATCCAAATTTTAGCGCGGCCAGCTTCTGGAAAATGGAAAAATGCCGGGCAAAGCGCTATCAGCCAAATTCAAAAAACTGGTAAGCTGGAAAATGTCATTCCAGAAAATAAAAATTTAGTTTTAGATTTTTTAGGTTCTCTTTTTTCTTTAGGCAAAAAAGAAGAAGAGAAAAAAGAGCTGGTTCAGCTTACGCCTCTAGCAGAAGAAGCAATTAAGACAATAGAAAACAAAATCAATAAAACAGTTTTTTTAGTTAATGTTCGTCTGGCGGCTTCAGCCCAAAGCCAAGAGCGAGCGGAACAAATTTTACAGCATTTAACAGAAGCTTTTACGCAATTTGATTCGCCGAATTTCAATAAATTAAAGCCTAAAATGGTAAAAGCCAATAAAGCGCGGAAAATGATTTTTGATTTTTGTTTTCGCCAATTCAATGAAAGCCGAGCTATGGTTTTAAGCACAGAAGAGTTAACAAGTCTTTATCATTTCCCAATTAATACTGCCATATCTCCAGACTTAAAACGCGCTAAAGCGCTTTCTGCACCTGTTCCAGCCAATCTGCCGCAAGAAGGAATTATTGTGGGAAAAAATATTTTTCGCGGCGAAGAGTCCATTGTGCGCGTTGCTCCTGAAGATCGGCGCCGGCATTTATATATTGTAGGACAAACTGGAACAGGCAAATCCGGGCTTCAGCATGAGCTTATTCGCCAGGATGTGCAGGAAGGCAGAGGAGTGGGAGTAATTGATCCGCATGGCGATTTAGTGGAAGAGATTTTAGGATTAGTGCCAAAAGAGCGGGCAGAAGATGTTATCTTAATTAACCCAGGAGATTTGGAACGGCCGATTGGTTTGAATATGCTAGAATATAATCCAGCATATCCAGAGCAGAAAACTTTTATTATCAATGAATTAATAAATATTTTTGATAAATTATATGATTTAAAAACTACTGGCGGGCCGATGTTTGAGCAGTATACCAGAAATGCTTTACTGCTTTTGATGGATGATCCAACCGAGCCTGTGACTTTTATGGAAGTACCGCGCGTTTTAGCTGACGATGCTTACAGAAAAAGGCTTTTAGCAAAATGTAAAAACTTAGTCGCTAAAAATTTTTGGGAAAAAGAAGCAGAAAAAGCTGGCGGAGAAGCGGCTTTGGTTAATATGGTGCCGTACATTACTTCTAAATTTAATGTTTTTATTGCTAATGATTATATGCGGCCGATTATTGGCCAAGTAAAAAGCAGTTTGAATTTTAGGGAAATTATTGATCAAAAAAAGATTTTATTGGTTAATCTTACCAAAGGCAAGGTAGGGGATATCAACAGTTCTTTATTAGGTTTGATTATTGTTGGCAAGCTTTTGATTGCCGCTTTTTCCAGAGTGGATTTGCCGCAAGATCAGCGCCAAGATTTTTATTTATACATTGATGAATTCCAAAATTTTACCACGCCTTCTATTGCTACTATTCTTTCTGAAGCAAGAAAATATCGTTTATGTTTAACTATTGCGCATCAATTTATTGGTCAATTGCCAGAGAATATTCGCGATGCTGTTTTTGGCAATGTTGGTAATTTAGCTTGTTTCAGAGTGGGAGCGGATGATGCGGAATTTTTAGTTAAGCAGTTTGCTCCTGTTTTTAGCGAAAGCGATTTAATCAATATTGATAATTTTAATGCCTATGCCAAGATTATGATTAATGGGAAAACCTCCAAAGGATTTAATATTGCGACTTTTCCGCCGCAAAATTCGAATTTAGAAACAGCTCAAATAGTCAAAGAAATTTCACGTCTAAAATACGGCAGAGAAAGAAATCAAGTTGAGCAGGAAATTATTGCGCGAATGGAAAATACAGGAGCAGAAGATAAGACAGGGGAGAGTCAAACAAAAAACAGCGTAGTAGAAGAAGGCGCTGTATAATAAATCCATATTATTGAAAGTGATATTTTATATTTTGAAAGCGCGGATAATCATCCGCGCTTTCAATTCAAATCAAAAAATAAAGTAGAGTACTAACTATAACACCAAAACCAGCGCCAGCTATAACTTCAACCATAGAATGACCTAGATTTTCACGTAAATGTTCTGGATATGAGTTAGACTTATATTTTTCCGGCATATCAGAAATTAGCATATTCAAAATTTTGCCATGATCGCCTAAGAATTTTCTTAAACCTAAAGCATCGCGAATAGTCAAAACAGCAAAAACTATTGCGACTGAAAAAGCTGAAGAAGTAATGCTTTCAGAAAGCGCAATCACAGTGATTAAAGAAATTACAAGAGTAGTGTGCACACTAGGTATACCGCCGTATCCTTCCCAAAGATGCCAAGATATTTTTTTTCTTCGGATGCTTTTTATAGTGAATTTCAAAATTTGTGCTAAAAGGCCGGTGATGATAGGAATGGTTAAGAGAGGA
>Ga0180007_10004713_pt1 | contig 14275 bp, 15 predicted proteins | sample MM_PC_MetaG_FD_121122 | JGI IMG/M metagenome (GOLD analysis project Ga0180007, IMG submission 121122) | Groundwater microbial communities from the Aspo Hard Rock Laboratory (HRL) deep subsurface site, Sweden - MM_PC_MetaG | ecosystem: Environmental > Aquatic > Deep subsurface > Groundwater... | reverse complement strand
TAAGGTGCCATGTAAGCCTGATGAATGTAAGGGTTGTGATGAAAGCGAAAGTTATGAGAAGTGTTCTCTTAGGTGGTTCATGCAAGTAGTTTAGAGGAGGAGAAATGACTAATAAAGAGCTTTCACAATGTCTAAAAGAATGGTGGGAATTATATTTTCACGAAGTTAATTGTTCAGAAAAATATTTAAAAGATACATTAGAAAAACATCGCCAAGCTTATCTAAAACTTCAATCTCTCCTTGAAGCACAAGGGCCAATGGAGGAGGAGAGGAAGGATTGGGAAAAAGAATTAGATAGGTTGATTTGGCAAGAAATCAAAAAAGATTGGAGTGATAGAACGGCTATTTTTAATAATGTATATCCTCTTGTTGTGACTTTTATCCGTTCCCTTATCCTAGCCAAGCCAAAGGTGACAAAGGAATTTGTGGAGAGATGGGCAAGAAAACAAATCGAATATTTTGTTGGTAGAGAGCCACAACATCAAGAGGCAATAGATGCAGCTAGCGATCAAATAGAGGAAATGCTTCAAGAGGCAGGCGTGGAGGTGGAGGAATGAAACGCCTTAAAAGGCTTACTCCCACAGAGGTTTCCCTGCTAGATGCTTCAAAAATATATCAAAAATCCATTAAATTATCACCTAAAACAAAGAAAAGATTAAAAGAATGGGCAAAAAGAATGAACAAAATATTAGACAAACCAATTGCAGGGCGACATTATAACCATGTGATTATGGATGATTTAACTACAGATGACATTCACTCCCCCTCTCATTATCTCTATGGTGGGCTTGAGGTGATTGAGATATTAAGGAAGAAAATGACGCCTGAAATGTTTGAGGGCTATCTTATGGGCAATCTCTTGGCTTACATATTTAGATATAAATTGAAAGGCAATCCCTTGCAGGACTTGGAGAAAGCAAGGGTATATCTAAATTGGCTTATTGAGGAAATAAGGAGGAAGAAACATGAATCCTAAAAGGCAAATGTATGTAAGAGTCTCTGGAGATTTGATTATTGAACTATTGAAAAAATATGGTAATCTACCTAAAGATACGGAAATGGTAGCTGTAGTCGAAACTCCAAAGGATTTTATTGATAGCTCAAATACCATAAGAATAGCCATTACATCTGAGGAATTTCCCGAAATCTTTAATGGCTATCACATTCCCATATTTTCATTTCAGCAGGAGGAATACAAAAATGATAAGCAATGATTTATCAAGGGTTGAAGTGGTTAAAAATCTTTATGCAATTCTTTGTATAGATGATTATGACCGATATCCCCTTGATTTAAGGGCACAAATAGTGGGCGAATTAGAAAAATTAACCTGCTCAGATTTTAAAAATACTCAGGAACTCCACCATAAGATTGGTATGTTTTTAGTTCGACAAGATACTCCAGCCAAACAGTTAAAAGAAATGAGAATTAAAAAGGGGTGGTCACAAGACACCCTAGGGGCTTATTTAGGAATTTCTCAGCCATTTGTTGTTCAAATGGAAAAAGGGCGTAAACCATTGACAGGTAGGGCTTTAGCCTTTATTTCGAAAAATGAAAGTTAATTTGTCCACAGGAAACCATTGACTATGCCAATTTGGTTATATTCTGGCGTTGTAAATAAAGGGGTTACAGTATGCAAAAATGGGGGTCTGAGAACTTTATTGGATGCTACAAAGGAGTAAAATTATGGAAATGGCTGATTTACAATTTTTGGCAGACATTCTAGAAAAGTCTCATTGGTTATTATATGGAGATTTAGACGAATATTTTGACGGGTTTCTAAAAAGGGTTTTCTCTATTGAATTAAAAGATTGGGGGTTTAGTCGTGTGGAGATGTCTCCTGATTTTTCTGTTGCCTATTGGCTTTTAATTTCTGAACTTAATGCCCTCGATTTAGTTGAGTATGGCACTTCTCCGAGGGGGGCTTGGTTTACGGAAAGGGGAGAAAGATTCAAGAGAATTATATTAGAAAATGATGAGGCAATAGAAAAGGCTCAGGATTTTCTTGCAAATGCTTAAATTAATATTGCAAATTTTTTGGCTCATTTTTGGAATTGGCGGGGCTATCTTTGCGGTTTATAAGAACAAATTATGCTGGGTATTCTATCTGCTAGCTAATATCTGTGGGATAAGTGTCTTGATTATGCTAGATACTTACATTCCAATCCCTCAGTATCTTGTCTTTATGGGGATTAATATAGCAGGATGGATGAAATGGAAGAAAGATTAATCACTTATCTCAGGAGAACCAACAAGATTAAAGGCGGTGCTTTTCTTGACCCCAAGAGTGGTTATCAACGTGTTTTGTGCATTGAAGCTGACTTTGACCGACTTAGAGAGCAATATACCTGCCTTCATATAAGCCCCCTCTTTCATCATCCCTCTTTTTTAAGACGGGTATATGTATTCTTTGGGAAAAGAAGAGATAATTAAGAGGAGAATAAAATGGAGACATATAAAGATGATAGAAGGTGGTGGGTATCTCTTAGGCTAGAGAATAAGGATTGTCCATATTTGTATTTGTCTTATCCCGCAAATATTCATTCCTGTGATTGTCAGGGTTCTAGGGATGGAGATTACGTGCGATGCAACGCGGATGATTGCCCATATTTTGATGAACCAATTTATTAATACCCCGTATAGGGATTCCTTCCCATCAAGTATTTATTAAACCTTTGGTCTGCCTTCTTATTTAACTCTTTAGTATCCACCTGTCTCCAAAAAAGTTTATGCCAGCTCAAGGCATCCATTATATCCTTAGTAGTCCCCAAAGGAAAGGCAAGGTATTCCCCTATTAAATCTCTTTGCGAGTCCAGAATGAGGATATCACCCTTAACGAAATCTTCCTGCAGCGATTTAATCCTGTTTAACTTAGCATCCTTACCTGTCTGTGCGGGCAGTTCAGTTAAGGACAGGGGTATTCCCTCTTTAATGCAGGCATTCCTGATAGATTTAAGGATGAACATTTGCTGTGCGGCAGTCTCTATCTTCCATCTGTTAGGCTTAAACCTTTCATATACCTCAAAGATTTTATTGAATAACTGATTGGGTTCGCCTATCTTCTTTGCCCATGCTTCCAATACACACTTCTTAGAAGTTTCGGGGTCTCTGCCTACTGTAACAATAGCGGTTCTAGCCGCCCCCTTGACCTGCTCAGAGGATACTGCGGGGTCAATGACAGTGGTTATCTCCAATTCCCTTAGGTCTTTGGTGTAGGTATGCTTATCATGCTCAAACTGAACACCCGTTCTCTCAAGGTTGTTATCATCTTCGGGGATGGTGATAAACTGAAAGTATTTAAGCCAATCCTTTTTGAAATCTGTCAAGTCTGTGTTAAGGGGATTATTTTGATACTGAGTATAAAAAAGGATATAGTCAGTAGGGTGTGCCTTCATCCTTTCTATCTCCTCTCTGTCTAGCTTATCTGGCCATGTAGGATTGCCATAGTCATCTTCGGCAGGGATTTTCTTCCATTGATAGCTAGTGTCGGAGTCCATTATCCCGCAATACAGGTCTCCAGGTGACCAGTGTGTTCCTATTAGATAGATGAAAGAGGCATTAGGTTTAGTTGGGTCTGGCTGTGCAAGCAGTTCCCTTACATTCCTAAACCACATATCTGTGTCCTGCCTGACTACAGCAGAGTCCCTTGCCGCCTTACCAATTAAGTCATCAAGGTATTCTCTGGTGAAATGCCTGCCTTGTGCCGCACCCCCTACTCCGATACAAGAAAAGGTTGGTTCACTATATATTCCTTTACGGGGAAGGTCTATTTCCTCAGAACTCCAGCGGTGTGCCCGCTTCCATTGGTCTGACATTTTGCTTTCTGGATAGATAAAATGCAGGAGTTCATTCTGCTCTAGCTGTTGCTTAATGAATGACATGAATACCATCTTGGCTGTGGTAAATGTTTCATTGGCAAGCAGAATCCTTTCCTCATGGCTTCTAAGCCAGTCCCATAAAGGCTTACTCTTGGTAACACAGGTGCTTTTAAGGAATCCCCTGGGCATAAGAAGCCCCTTGCGTTTAATGGAATCATCTTGTATGAAATCCAGGATGGGTTTATGGAGAGTAGTTGTGATGTCCCTTCCCTGCTTTGAGTAGCCTATTATTATCTTAACAAAGTGATAGAGTGATTGAAGGCACAGCTCTCTAAGGAATCGCCTTTGTTTTGCATCCATTATTTCACTAGGGCTTGCTGGACTGCATCCAGAATCTCTTTCTCCTCATCCTCAGAGAAGGGGGATTTATCTTTAAGTATGTCCTTGACCGTTACCTTGTCAGGTTGAAGGGCATGATGCATACGGGCAAGTAACTTAGCGGCTTCCACCGCGTCCTTATCTTTAGTGTGCGGGTTGTTAATGATAGCCCAGAGCATCGTCCGCAGTGCTATTACATCCTTTTCCTTATACTCTATGATAGGGTTTTTATCGTCTTTCATTATCCAAATATCTTAAAACATCCTATTAAAGAAATTATTAATCCTAAAACAGCTAAAACATAAACCCCTACAACAGCAGTTTGAGAAGCCTTGCCTTCTAAGGTTGCCTTTGATAGCAGAAGTTCCTTGATGTCTTTTTTAATGGGATCAAGCAATAGTTCTATTTCCTTTCTAGTGGCGAATAGGTTAGACTGTTCTCTCATGGCCTCCCTTATCTCATTCATTCCAGATAGGCGTTCAGTTAATGCTTTATCGGATTTATCAAGCGACTTTTGAAGCTCATCGAACCTGATGTTTACATACTCTTTGAGCGATATTTTACTTGAATTATCATTATGGTTTTTGGGGGTCATTACTTCTTCTCCTTGTTCCTTAATAAATATTCCATTACCTGAGAGGATGTAGGAATGTTTAATCTAGCTCTTTCCTCTTTAGTTAAGACCTTTTTTCCCATCTCTGCTCGTATCATTTCATCAGATGCTTCAATGGGATAACCAAGTTTAAGGAGTTTATTAATTAAAATAAGTGCTTTTTCTGTATCTCCTTTAGCTAAGAATTGAGATATTTGTCTCTTTAATTTTTGTGTTAGTTTATCTGCTATAACCATTGATGATACTTCTTTTTGTGCCCTAGTTTCGACCATTGGTTTAGCTACTACAGTTCTACTTATGACTTGAGGCAGGGTTTCTCGGTATAATAATTCACCTGTATATGGGTTTCTGATGTTATATTTTCCTTCTTCCTGTCCTTCTGTAAAAGCAGAATAAGCCTGTCTTCCCTTTTTTACAATAGTTGGTTCTATTTCTTCGTATATTGATGTAGGATCAAAACTTTCCCCAAATACTTTCTTTCCTAATTGGTTAGCAATCTGCACTATTGGCCCAAATCCATAAGGCATTATACCCCCACCCATGCCAAGTTGTTGTTTATGATATTCTGCACCAACGAAATCCTTGTCTTCTAGGTCGTGTAACCCACTCAATAATTCCCCGTAGTCTATCCCCATACCAAGGGCATTAGATAAGTCAAGCCCTAAGAATTCTTGAAAGGTGGTTTTAAGTCCCTCTGATAATGTTAACCACCCCATGAATTTAGCGGGGTTTTCTCTCATTAACTTGGTTAAAAATTCAGTCTGTTTAATTGGGTATGACCAGAACTGCAAAATAGCACCACCCGCTCCCCGCAACATTCTGGGCATATCAATCTTTCCATACCTGAACTGAGTCTTTCTAGCCCCCTTTATACCTATTAACATAGAAGCTTCTTTTGATGCCCCCTTAGAAAGGGCTTGCACATAATAAGAAGAAAAGGCATGGCGTAAATTCCCTTCCTCTACTTTAGAGAACAAGTATCCAGAGGCTCGTCTCAATTGCTCAGCCCACTTAGCTGGGGTCGTTGCCCCTTCCATCATAACTGAAGGTGTGGTTAGGCTTAAACCACTATTGGCAAAAGCAGCACGCCCCTCAGAAGACATGCCCCAGTTCCACCCCCTTACCGACCAAATGGGGCCAACATCGGCAATGGTATTGGTTTTCTGAAAAGCATTAACTATTGATGAGTTTGGATTAAAACCTAATGTTTTAGACCATACTAGAGATTTTATTGTAGAGAAGAATTTATCAGATGGGCTTTTATTGTATCCCAAGTAATCTCTTAACCACCAATTTGCATATCCCTGTATATGAGAAGGTAAATTCTTGAACTGCGTAACCGCTTCTTGAATGGCAGGCTTTACATATAATTCCCTGCCTAGTCCATACATATAAGTCCTATATGATTTAAGTGCAGACATCTCAAACCCAGACATATCCTTTGTCCTTTTCATGAATGCCTTGAATTGTATATCTGTAGGAAGTTCATTGGTAAGATATGGTTGCCAATTGTTAAGTTTGTTTAGAAATTCCGTATCTTCTGCTATGGAGGTCTGTAGTTTTGAATACTGCCCAGGGTTTAATCCTGGTGATTTTAGTTTTGTTTCTTTTGTTTTTATTCTAGACTTCATAGATTCTATTAAAGTATCCCTATCAAAATGATGATGAAGGTAATCATCTATTCTTCTGGAATACAGTTGAGCTACATCTGCCTCAGCAGGGGTTAATCCCCTAATGCTTTCTTTGGTTAGCGGGGTTTTTCCTATAGGAATTGGTGGGATGATTGATTTCTGTTGTGACAGTTTATATAAATCTGGAAATTCACCAAGAACTTCTTTGGGAACAGAGTTACCTTCTTTAATAGCACGCTCAATAATAAATTTACGAATTCCTATTTCGGAAGCATCTACCAAATCCTTATCTAATACTATTTCATTTTTATACCTCCATCCAGAAGCTTGCCCAAGTTGTTGGCGGTTAAATGTGTAACCCAAGTCTTCTGCTCTGTTTAAGGCATCTCCATGATCCCAACCAACAATAAATTTACCGTCTTTTGTCATAACTCCAGGCTTAAAATGGACTTTGGAATATTCCCCTCTTGTCATTTCCCATGGTTTTTTGGGAACTGTTTCTTTAGGAACAACACCGATCTCTGGTTCTTCCCCAATAAATTTATTCCACAGTTCTTTTCTCTTGGCTACCCCCACCTTTTCGTCTCCATAAAGACGCAATCCATCATCTAAATCTTTAGAAAGAAAACCGTTGAATTTCTTAATTGCTATTGGGTTCTTCTTGATGACATTTAATTCCTCTTTAGTGAGACTAAATTTAAGTTTTTTAGCCTGTGCTGGTGTCATCTTTAATGCTTCTTCAATAGATACCTTACTGTTTCGCAACTTTGCCAGAGGAGCATCTATCTCCTTTAGGGTTGCCTGAGAAATGCCTTTTAGATTTTGTGATAATTTTTCTTCCACACCATGAGCAAATTTAGTTATAGTTAAATCAGCATGGTCAACGGCATCAAACCCCTTTACTCCAGCAGGATATTTCCCAAAAATAGTAGATGGGGATAGTAAATATGATGCAGCTACCTCTATTTTATTGGCTAATGCAGTCCCTTTAATGCTCTTTAACATTCCAATTCCCTTAGCCCCTTTTAATGCCCCCCCTAAAGCAGCACTTCCCGTCCCCACAAACAGCATGGTTGTGCCTATGGGGTCTTCTCTGAATGAACGGGCTGGATGAATAAAAACATCTGCGTAAGACTTGAGGGTAGCGGTTGTCAACGGAAGAAGCATGTCTTCTGTAAACTTTTTAGAAAAATCGTCTTCCCATTGCTTCCATTCTAATCCCCCCTTTAATGGTGATGGGGGATTCGGTAAGTCTGAAAGTGTCTGTAGAATATACTGTCCAGCATCACTTATATTAGATGGAAATTTCGCAATCGTCCCCACGCCTGTTCCAAATGTTTCTTTGGCATTCTTTAAAACTTCTCTCATGTCCGTGTCTGCTGGTAATGACCATATATTAGCAAGGGTAGCTCGTGGCGCTTCTTGTGGTTCTAATGTTGGTTCTTGTTCCTGTGTTGTGCGCTGTCTTCGTATTTCATCTAGCATCGCCATTCTTTTAACGACATCAGGTAACATAGGTTCTTTTTTTTCTTCTACTGCTATTACATCTTTTGATGGTGTAATCTGTGGTGGAGAAGGTAATCCTTTCCCTAAGAATCCCTCAATGAATCCAGATGGCTTTACTTGCATTGGTTCAATTGCCTTGGTCTCGGTTCTAAGGTTATCCAATAATGCCAATCGTCTTTGAGTATCAGTTTGCTTTGGTTGTTCTGGTATAATATTTAAATCAGATATGCCTTGAGTGGGTGTTATTGGCCGTGCAGTGGGGATATTGGGTAGGGAAGTTCCTCTTTGCATTCGCAATTGGTCTAAATATTCTAATCGTTTTTTTATTTTATCCTGTTCAATAGATAACATAGTTAATCCATAGATTAAGGATTCTGTTCCTTCATAAAGATTGTATACGCCTCTTCATATGTTAAGTCTGGTCTATATGGCAATAATTCCTTTATCAACTTTTTTAGTTCTGGAGGTAGCGATCTAGCTAAAAGCGGGTTTAGTTTTCCTGCTCTAACAAGATTAACATCATCACCAATTTTATTAATCTGGTCATAATCAGTTAATTCAAGTTTTTTGTTCTGCGGAATTTTTAATCGCATGGCATCTAGTTCGCTCTTTTTTTGACCCAAGAATAACATGGCTGATTTATCCCCACGAATACCCGTGTCTTTTAATAGTCCTTTGTTCTTAAGTAATTGTTCTTGTAGAGACAGAGGCTTTGAGGCTTCTGCTACTAATTCATCGACAGTGCCTATAATAGGGTTGGTGATTGTAACAAATCTTTGCTCATCTCGATAAATATCCTCTCGCTCTCGATTTTTTATTTTTTCTTCAGCATCTTGTTTTGCTTGAATATGGGCAAGTCTCTCCGATATTTTTCCTTGCGTTTCTATTTCTTTTATTCTCCCTGCTGTTTCTATTCCCGTTTCCATTTCCTTTTCTGCTTTCTTTCTTGCTAGTTTTTCTTCAGGTGATAATGTAAGTTCTGTTGCTTGCGCCTCATATAGTCCTGTTCGTGACTTAACTTCAGGTGCTTCAATATTAGTTCTATACATCTCATCCAGTTTTTTCTGTTGTATGTCTTGCATCAACTTAGCTATATCAAGGTTTTGCCCAAACAAGTCAGACTGTCCCTGTTGCTTTTGCTGGTTCATCATAAGAATCATATTGAGCAGACTTCTAATACCCTCATCTTTTCTGCTTGCCGACTGAGAGAAGTAACTCGCAGGATCGTTATAATAAGTGGTGGTAGCCATGATTACCTCCGATTGAAATATTGACCAAATTGCTGTCCGTAATTAGGCTGTTGTCCGCCCATTCCCATTCTCCCGCCTAATCCCTGCCCTGCTTGTCCTAGCCCTGCCATTCCTTGTCCGCCCATCATGCCTTGATTCATGCCTTGACCTTGACCGTTCATAAGGAACTGCATAAGCATCTTCATTATGTCGCTTTGTTGATTGCCTTGCTGTTGTCCCTGCTTTTGCATCTGCTTATAGAGCAGAGCCTGTAATATCTGCATAAAGAAATCCTGTGGTAGGATTGATGTTTTCTGATATGGGTTATATTCTAGTGCCATTTTATCCTCCTATTATAAAAGAAAAAGAAGTGGCAACATACTCATTAGGCTTGATAAGGTAGAGGGGGTGTATTGTGTTGGAGTCATTGTAGATGGTGTACCCATTAGTTGATTAGCCAACTGTAACCAAGGGCTATTCTCTGGCAATAGCCTCATGAATTCCTGATATATCTTGTCATATTGAGCTTGCTGTTGTGCTTGATTCTGCAACCCAAACTGTTGAGATTGTGCCGCAACATCCATAGGCAACTGTGCATACTGCTGACCTAACTGCATCAACGGGGTAGCCGCCTGGAAAGACCTATTTAACACATCTGTAGCCAACTGTGTAGTCCCTTGTCCATATTGATATAACTGTGGAAGTGCCGCAGCCTGCCTCTGTGCAGCAGCCTCTTGTGCCTGATAGGGAAGTGATGAGTAATTATAAAGTTGTGGTAATGCCTCTGCTTGCCTAGTAGCAGCAGCCTCAGCCGCTTGATAAGGCAATGCTGCATAATTATAAAGTTGAGGAAGTGCTGCAAGCTGTCTCTCTGCTGCCTGAGTTCCAAGTTGAGCCTGACCTGCACCTAATTGATAGAGTTGAGGATATGCTTCCATCATCCGTTGTTTAGCCGCTTCAACCGAATTAACTTGTGCTTGTCCATAGGGTAACATCTGAGCATAAGATCCCATCATCCGTTGTTTAGCCGCCTCTATGATATCAACCTGTGCCTGACCATAAGGAAGCATCTGTGCATAGGACTCCATCTGTCTTCGTCTTGCTGCTTCCTGCGCCGCCAATTCCTTGTCCATCCATTCAGTAGTAGCCTCTTTCATTATCCTGCCAGATACATCCTGAGCAGTTCTGGCAAATGGAGTTGACCACCTTAATCCACTTAATCCTGCTGTTTCCGCGGCTTCCTTAATGGCATCTTCTATGTTCTGTTGTGCTAGTTCTTTCCTTCCAGTCCACCATTCATCTGAAGTAACTGGCATACCAGTAGCACCCATAGAGGTTAATCCCTGTTCTCCAGCACCCCAAATAGATGGCAAGTCAGTAGGTAATCCAGTTTCACCCATTGCAGTTAAGCCTTGTTCTCCAGCACCCCAAATAGCAGGATTGTCAGTAGAGCCTAGTCCAGTTTCAGATATACCCTGTAACTGAGTTAAAGCATTAAGCCATGCCTGTGGGGTTTGAACTGGTAATCCTGTTTGAGCCATGCCATATGCTAAATCACCCGCCTGTTTAAATGCTTCTGGTATTTGAGTAGGTTGACCAGTTTGAGCCATCTGAAGAGCAAGGCTACTTGCCTGCTTGAAAGCATCTGGTATCTGTGTTGGCATACCCGTCTGTGCCATCTGCATAGCCATATTAGCTCCAGTATTCCACACTTCAGGGGTTTGTATAGGCTCTGCTGTCCCATAATATTTCAATAAATCAGTTGCCATTCCATATTGAGGTGGATAGGGGAATCCCTCATAGCCTACATCTTGAGGTGCATAAGCATTATAGTCATATCCCCCTGGAGTAACTTGCCCTGGAACATTAATCCCCGTTTCATATCCCTGACCAGTAAGAAGATTAATAATAGTTTGCCAATCAAAATTATATCCTGCACCAGTTAATTGATTGATAATATCCTGCCAATTGAATGGTTCAGTAGGATAATTTATGGGCCTTTCAACCTCTGGCTCTCCTGGAGTTCCACCATCATAGCCAGGAGGTAAGCCATACGGTGGGTCTTCTCTCCCTTCCGTAACTCCAGGGGGTAATCCCGTTCCTGGAGGTAGTCCATACGGGGGGTCTTCTTTCCATTCCGTAACTCCAGGTGGTAAGCCCGTATCGACTTTTTGACCGTATTGAGGGGTATTAGTATTCCATTCCTGTAAAAAAGATTCCCAAGTAGGCCACTGTCCTTTATTCCACCAAGTCCCACTTGGTTCTTGAGTCCCACCAGACATTAACTTTGGAGTGGGGAGATTAGGGTAAGCCTGCCCCTGTTCTATATTTTTCCATAAATCTTGCCAGCTCCACCCGCCTTTTAAGTTTGTTGAATAAGGGTCTGTCCCACCCCAATATATCTTTGCAGTTTTACCAGGGTCTGTTTTATCGGTTGGTGGTTTTTCTGTGCCACCATGAGCAGAGGCTATGTGACTATTTAATGCTTCTTGCGAGGAGAAGTATTGTGCGCAGATAGGACAGCCATACCATGCTGCTTTGGTGTTAGGGTCTTCCTTCCAAACTTGATTCATGTCTATCATGTTAAACCTCTCTAGTTATTCCTATCTATGTTTTCCTAAATGAAAGATTAACTCTTGCTGACTCGTAAAGCTTTTCCCACACACGGGACAGACATATGTACCAGTCCCAGAGGGATGTGCTAATTTAATATGTTCTGTTAATGTTGCCTGATCAGGAAAAGTTGCTCCACAGATGGGACATTTTTTGTAGGGTTTCCTCTCTTTATCTACTTCCCTTCCACCTATATCTCCGAAACCTGGTGGAAGCTTTGCTTGGGGAATATTCATATCAGGAAATAATCCAGCGGTAGGTGTCCCATAAAGCCCCGTCTTGCCAGCCTGACCCATCATGCCCATCATAACACTTGATGCCATGGAAGAAAGAGGGTCTTGAGGTGCATATAACTGTCCTGTATATGGCGTGGCATTTTGTCCTAGATTTGCGTTCACTAAAGCAGCAGTTTTTTTTCTTGTTGTTTGTAATTCAGCAGGCATTATGTCCTGATATTCTACTGGACTTCCTTGAAAACAAGAATCACACATATTAAACCTCCATTATCGAGTTATGGACATCATCCATAAAGTATATAAGTCTCCATCCCATAAGAACGCATTTTTCATAGCCCCTTCCACTTTAAACCCTACCATCTTTGACATCTTAACCATACGTTCATCGGGACTTTCTGTTGATAATCTTTTCAATTTAAATTCGTTTACAATGAATTGTATTAACTCTTTTCCTTCCCTTGCTAAATCAGCACCCCACCTTTTTGGATTCCACAGTTTAAATGACAAAGAAGATTTATACCCAATAACAATATTATTAAAAGTTAAGTATCCGTCGAAATCTCCCATTTCATAAATAATGTCAAATCTTCTAGGTGGTGTTCCATTTGGGGGGAATAAATCAAATATTCCTTTCCATACCTTATCATAATCCCTATCTATATCCTGCAAATAGAGATAGTCATTCATAAGCCTTGTGGCAATTTCTTTAAGTTTCTCATCGGTAGGCTGAAAGATTTGAAATAATGGAGATGGATTCTTAACTTTCTCCCAATCCACCTTCTCTAAATCAAAGTCTTTGATAATATGTTTTTTGGTCATTTCTTTAATAACTCCTTATTAAATCCTTTAAATCTGTCATGCTAAATAACTTGCCAGGACAGGTCTTTTGATTGTTAAACCATCTATGTGGATAGATATCATCCACCGAGAGGTTAAACATCCTGCACCACATAGCGAGAAACTCAGCACCCCTTCCTAGTTGAGTGAACGGGATTAGTTCATTATCAAAATCACCGACAAAGCAAAAGCCGAGGGAATCATAATTCTCCCCCTGACAATGTGCGCCTTCCTTAAACCAATCTCTGCCGATGAGAATCTCATAATACCTATGTTCCCCACTTTGCACTAACTCAATCCCTGCGTGATAGCCTATGTCAGACCATCCGTTAGTGGTCATATGGTAGAAACGAATTGCCCCCCAACTCACTGTGCCTGAGTCCTTGGTTAGTGAATGATGCACGATTATTCTTCTTTGCGTAAACATTACTTCCTCGTTTTTAATCCTATATATGACCCTATTGCCCCACCCATTAAATAGGCAAAAGCAAGAGCAATATTCCTATCAATAACAATCCTCGCTATTATATAAATATCCATTACCCCGATAGCCAAAGAAAGAATGGATGCCATAAAAGCCAAGTGGCGGTAAACCGCCTTGTAATAATTGATAGCGATAAGCTCTCTTACAAGCCCCAAGCCAAAAATAAAGATAATCCACAACATTCTTAACCCTTAAAAGCGGAGGTTCGTCTCGTTTATTCATTCAATTCCCTAGCGAGATTTCCCGCATAAATAAGTATCTCTTTGTAATCAAATGGGTCTGGAGCTATTAATCCCTGAAGCCCATCTATGGCGAATCCGTAATAGGTGCATCCCTGACCACCAGCTTCAAATGTTTCATACATAATTTGCTTAACCAAATCTAACCCCAAATCCCCCCTATCAAAGTATTCATTCCTAATAACAGGTTTACCATATTTTAAGGCATTCGTTATTTCGCCTGAAGTCCATTGTCTATGAACAGTTGATATCTTGTGAGCTGAACAGATAGAATGAAAAAGCTCAGAGTTTTTTTCACCATCTGTGCTTGCCCCCCATGCTCCGCCTGAGACAATTCCACCATAACCAGTGATAATTTCAGCTATGTGCTTTGCCTCATTGACCCGTTCAATATCATCCATAAACTCATTGTGGCAATCAAAAAAGACATTTCCTAGTTCATGTAATCTTTGAACATTAGATTGAGTTAGGTCTAATAGCCTTCCTTCCTCTATGGTTCTAAATACTGTGAGTTCCACTATTATTCCCTTGTCTCGCATCCGCTTGCAGTGTTCATAGGTAAACTCAAAGTCCTGTAAATAACTTCCATGCCTGACATAGTTAATGCCATACTTGCCGAGTTCATTCTCATACCAAGCTAGAGAATAGGATCCCCAGTCGAAGTAAGTATGCTTCTCACGCCATAATGCTTCC
>Ga0180007_10004712_pt1 | contig 14279 bp, 13 predicted proteins | sample MM_PC_MetaG_FD_121122 | JGI IMG/M metagenome (GOLD analysis project Ga0180007, IMG submission 121122) | Groundwater microbial communities from the Aspo Hard Rock Laboratory (HRL) deep subsurface site, Sweden - MM_PC_MetaG | ecosystem: Environmental > Aquatic > Deep subsurface > Groundwater... | reverse complement strand
AGGGTCGGGTCGGACAACACAGTATATGCGGTTCGCTCGTTGCACTTCGCTCTCCCATATTCCGCTACATCTTTTATAATGTTAATATGGATATAGCGGAACATCGCATATACAGAAACGTTAGGCAAAAAAATAAAAATTACTATAAAATAAAGAAACAATTTTACTATGTCAGAAAACCAATCCATTCAGGAACACAAACCAGATGTCAATCAACCAAAAGAGTTCTCTGAACTAAGCCTACCAGATCAAGTCCATGCTCTTTGTCTAGCCGCACAAGAAAAAGTAGGGGTGGAGATGATAACTGAGTGGGTTACACACTCTAAGGGCGAGCTAGCTCAAGATCAAGTTGAAACAATTGGTAAAACTTATTCTGAGTTAGAAGAAAAGATCAAGTGGGGTGATGAAGGGAATGACGCACTCATCAAATCAGATCTCGGAGCTAGCTCTAAAAGCATTCACGGAGCTATTGCTGACTCGCTAATGGCAAAGATGTTCCCAGATGGACTGTAAAATTGTTAAGAATTAGTGTAATTTTTATTGCTCTGCGCTTCGATTGCCCCACTGCGTTCTCAGTCGGTCGGTCAAGAAATTTTACCTCCCTCCTTCGGGTCGCCTAACACTGTATATGCGGTTCGTGCCTCGGCTCGGCACTCACCCAAATCGCCACAGTTTATAATACAATCAAATTATCAATCAAATCAATCAAATGAAAGAAACTCTGTCATATCTGGGAACCAAGCTATGTGAGAACCTTCCACTAGATTTAACTTTGTTTGAACAAGATGGTCGGTGCACCAAACCAAATCCCGATTGTCACCATGCTAAAAAATCCAAACGTACAGACCAAAGCTACTTTTGTCATAAAAAAACCTACACTCGTACAAGAGAACCAATTTTCCCCAAATCACCATATTCAAATGCTATACTTACTCCATGAACAACAAAAAACAAACCGCCGTAGTAGTCATCCCCACATATAACGAAGTCGATTCCATCGGCAAGATGATTGATCACCTATTTAAGAAAACCTTTCCCCAAATAAAAAACTGGCACTGTAAATTATTGGTAGTCGACGACACCTCACCCGACGGCACCTACAAAGTAGTTCAAGAAAAACAAAAGAAATACAAAGACCTTTATTTACTACTCAACAAAGAAAAAGCCGGCATAGGCAACGCCTACGTTAAGGGCTTCAAGGAGGCCATGAATAAATTAGACGCAGACACAATCATAGAGTTCGATAGCGATTTCCAACACCCACCAGAAACTATCCCCGCCATGTTAAAAGAAATCGAAAACGGTGCAGACTATGTTTTGGGTTCCAGAAAAATCAAAGGTGGCAGTAATCCCAAAGGTTGGGGATTCAAAAGAGTTTTCTTCTCAGAAGTAGGTGGTTTTACGGCCCGTTTTATCCTCTTCTTCCCCTTCAAGAACTTCTTCAAAATCACCGACCCAACCACCGGTCTTAAGGCCAGTAGAGTCAAGGGTTTTGTAAACAAAATGGACATGGACCATCTCTACACCAAAAGCTTCGCCTACAAATTAGAATTTTTGTTCAAAATGGTTTTGTTAAAAGCCAAAATAAAAGAAATTCCCCTACAGTTTGGCCTTCGCACGGTAGGTGAGTCAAAAATTGAACCTAAAACCGCTGCAGACACTCTAAAAACAGTTTTGCACGTAAGATTATATGACGATCCTTTTGTAAAAAAATTCTTAAAATTTGGCACGGTAGGCTTCATCGGTTACTTAGTCAACGCTACCCTGCTTCAGTTAGTTGCCAATCTAGGTCAACCAGAGTGGATGGCTTGGGGTGTCTCCACAGAAGCCGCCATCATCTCCAACTTCACTCTAAATAATATCTGGACCTTCAAGTCAGATAAAATCAAAGGTTTGTCCGCCCTCACTAAAAAGTTCCTCCAGTTCAACTTCACTTCAGCTGGCGCTTTAATTATTCAAACTGTAGTCGGCACCATCGGTGTCAGTGTATTTGGTGCCCAGTATCGCCAATTACTCCTCCCATTCATAATCCTTTTCCTCGTCCTCCCCTACAACTGGATCATGTACAACAAAATCATCTGGAAGAAGAAATAAATCTTACAAATACGGTGCCCAGTCGGCGACTGGGGCCATATTGTTCAAAATAAAATTAAGAGCAAATAGAAAAGCAGGGATGACGACTATGGCCAAGGCCCACTTAAACTCCTTTTTAACCAGCACATCCTTGTAGCCCAAAAGCATCAAAGGGAATATGGGGATAATGTAACGAGCCAAGTCTCTATGCGAAACAAACAAAGTAGACGCAAAAAATATGCCTGCAAACGAGGCCAGTAATTTTTCATTTTTTAACCAAAGTTTGGCTGTCCCTACGCCATAAATTAACCAAAGCCAGATAATTTCCTCTAGCCAAAAATCTCCCACCCAAGCTCCACCCTTGCCAAATATAGAAAACGGTGGCCAAAACAAATGAAAGTTATCTCCACTATTTAAATATGCCCAAAAATTACCGGTTCGTAACCAGTAAAAACCAAACACCAACAACACCGTCAAAGGAATCAACCCCGTCCAAATTAGGTGAACGATCGTTGACTTAATTTCGTTTTTCTTAAATTGCAAAAGTTCATACAGTCCAAACCCTGCAAACAATAAAATTGCCGGGCTCTTGGTTAGTTGTGCCAAGCCCCCCCACAATCCAGCTTGCCAGTACTTTTTATTTTTGTAAGCCATTAACGATAGTAAAATAAAGGCCATAAACCAGCCCTCGGGTGAACCTGTCGAACGCAAGGCAATCCATCTAGCCGGTAAAACTAAACTAACCACCCCCAAGCAAAAAGCCTGTTTGGGTTTGACCCCAAAACGAATTAAAAATTTATATAACACCACGTAAAAGACCGCCACCCCCAAAAGACTGGCAAAAAGCATGGCCCAAGGGCCTGGTAAGAAAATATCAAACAAGAATATAATCACTGGATACAAAGGCCAATGAGCTGGGTAGTATTCCAAAGGTAAAGGAGAAGAAAAATCAGCAGCAATAGCCGTTTTGTTGTACCAAGTCTTGGCAATAATCAAATAATTTGGCCCGTCAAAATTCTTCCATAAAACAAGTGGCCCTTCACTTAAATTAAGCCCCCAAAAGTTATCTAGCCGTAAATAAAATGGTAACCACACCAAAAAAACAGAAAAAACCGCTAAACCAACCAGCACCCATTTATTAAGCAGTTTCTTCATTATCTATAGTATACTTAAAAAATAATGAAGAAGCTTTCAGAACTTTCCTTGTTCCTCCCTGCCTACAACGAAGAGAAAGTAATCAGTCAAACCATCACCAAATCAGACGCAATTCTAAGGAAAGTGGCTAAAAAATACGAAATTTTGGTGGTCAACGATGGTTCAACAGACAAAACAGAAGAAGTAGTCAACCAGATAATTAAAAAAAATCCAAATGTAAGAATGATTACTCATAACCCCAACAAGGGTTATGGTGGTGCCTTAAAAACCGGTCTTTACGGGTCAAAATATAAATACATCTCATTTATAGACGCCGACGGCCAGTTTGACTTTGCAGAAATTGGCAAGTTTATTAAATACATTAATGATTACGATTTGGTTATTGGCTACAGGCAAAACAGAGCCGACTCTGGTTTAAGAATTAGCACAGCTTATCTCTTAAAACTTTGGAATTTATTTTGGTTTCAATTCTGGGTCAAAGACGCCGACTGTGGTTTCAAGTTAATAAAGAAAGAAGTGGTAGATAGGTTGCCCAAGTTAAAAACAGAGTCAGCCATCACCGAAACAGAGTTTTTAATCCGCGCCAAAAGAGCTGGATATAAGTTCAAAGAAGTGCCGGTAGGCCATTACCCAAGAACTACTGGCAAGTCCACTGGTGGCAATTTAAAGGTAATTTCTAAAGCCGTAAAGGAAACCCTCCAGCTCTGGTGGGCCCTAAAATAACATGTGTTGTAAAAAAATCAAGCAATTTATCTCAAAAAATCGCCCAGAGATTATTACCATAACGATTATTATTCTTGTTGCTCTGGTAATTCGTTTCTATCGTATCAATGAATACCTCACTTTTTTAGGTGACGAAGGCAGGGATGTCAGGGTAGTAAGAAATATTCTAAAAGGCAACCTGGCCTTTATTGGCCCCCAAACCAGCATAGGTAATATGTACTTAGGTCCTTTGTACTATTATCTAATGGCCCCCGCCCTTTTCTTGTCAGGTTTAAACCCAGTTGGCCCAGCAGTTTTAAATGCCATTATTGGTGCACTTACCATTGGTTTAACTTGGTGGGTGGCCCGCACATGGTTCAACCCACTCTCTGGTCTGGTAGCCGCTTTTCTTATGGCCATTTCTCCAGTAGCTATAATTTATTCGCGTTCTTCATGGAATCCAAACCCTATGCCCCTTTTTGCCCTATTAAGTGTTTTTAGCATATATCAAGTTTGGCAGGGTAAAAACCGCCGCTGGTTAATCTTAAGTGCCATATCCTTTGCTTTTGCTTTGCAGATGCATTATTTGGGACTACTTTTAATTCCGACCTTAGCTATTTTTTGGTTCCTATCGATAAAAAAGAAGCAACTCTTAAGTATCAGTTTAAAATCCTTAGTAATTTTTCTTTTTCTTATGAGCCCCCTGGTTCTGTTTGACTTAAAGCATCAAGGCATGAACTACAACGCTTTTAAAACATTTTTCACCACTCAACAGACCACCGTAAATCTAAATCCGGTCAACTCTGACCGATTATTTCCTGTCTGGAACAAAATAACCGCCGATCTACTGCTTGGACAAATAGAAGAAAATGTTGCCTTAATATCTTTTTCGGTTTTTCTACTTGGTCTTTGGGCTTTTGCCAAAGAAAAGAAAAAACCTCCAGCAATTATCTTGTTTACCTGGATAGGTTTTGCCGTTTTAGGTCTTAGTATGTACAAACATCCTATTTACGCTCACTATTTTGGTTTCTTTTGGCCAGCAATTTTTATACTGATTGGTTGGATAATTAGTCGATTATTCCAAGGTGCATACGCTCATAAATTCTTGAGCATAGCTTTATTTTCTTGGTTAGTTATTGTTAACATTAACAGATCCCCTCTTAAACAAACCCCAAACAATCAGCTTCAAAGAACTGAAGATGTAATTGACCTAGTAATAAAAGAATCAGCTGGGGAACCATTCAACTTCGGCCTAATTGCCAAACAAAACTACGACGAATCATATAGATATTTCCTAGAAAATAAAAGGGCAGAAATGATAAGGGGGGAGGACGGCATCTCAGATCAACTATTTGTGGTTTGTGAAGACCAAGACTGCCAACCAGAAGGTAACCCCGCTTGGCAAATTGCCATTTTTGGTCCGGCCGATACCGTAGCAGACTGGCAAATAGATTACATAAAAATTTTCAAACTCACCCATGCAAAATAAACACAAAATAATTTTGGCAATCCTCCTCCTCGGTGCTTTTTTTGTTCGTTCTTATCGTACCGACGCACTTCTAAGATTTTATTTTGATCAAGGAAGAGATGCTCTAATTATCCACGAAATGATCCACACACCTAAGCCAGTTTTAGTTGGCCCCACCACCGGCCTTGCCGGAATCTTACGGGGTCCTTTATTCTATTACCTTCTTCTTCCAGGTTACCTAATAGGGCAGGGGAGTCCAATAGTTGCGGCCATATGGTTGCAGATAATCAACATGGTTGGTCTCTACTTTATCTATCTCTCTGCTAAGGCTTTATTTTCTCCCACGGCTGGTCTGGTAGCTGTATTTTTATTAGGGTTTTCAAACCATCTGGTCTCCCTATCTCGTTGGCTTTCTGAACCCTCACTCATTTTTACCACCGTCCCCATCATGATCTATGGCCTAATTCAAATAATTAAAGCGCCTCGTCATTCTGGCTTGTCCAGAATCTACTGGCCCATTACTGCCCTCATGCTAGGTCTAAACCTTCAACTAGAGATTGCCTCAGAAATCTGGTTTATCCCCGCCGTTTTCCTGTTTTTCTTGTTCCAAAAAAAATACTGGCCATCTGTCAAAACCTTAATTTCCTCGGTTTTTGTATTTCTTTTAACCCTCATCCCCCAGGTTTTATTCGACTTTCGCCATGACCACATAATGTTCAAGGCTATAATAAAACACTTCGCCGACTCTACCAATCCAAGTTTTATCTTTTCTATTCCAAAGACAATTGACCGTTGGCATTTCTATCAAGATACTTTTGCTACCCTTTTGATTCCTCAAAACTATCTGTATCTAACTTTAGTTTTAGTTTTAGTTCTCTCTGTCTCATTAACTACCAAAAAATACAAAACTTCAATTAATTATCTTCTGCTCTGGTTATTATTCTTTCCACTTCTGGTTTTAAGTTTTTATAGAGGCAATCAGGGTAATTTTTATAGCTACTATCTCGTTGGTCTTTTTCCCATATTTATTATTCTAGTTTCAGGCAGTATTGCACACTTATTTACCAAAAAATATTGGGCTATAATTTCTGTAATTATTTTATTTCTATTCGCCAAACCAAACTTTATTCTATTAAAGAACTATCTTAATTCAAGTTTCTCTGGCCCAGAAAATATTAGTTTTGGTAATCAACTCCAGGCCATCGATTGGGTTTATCAGCAAGCTGGCAACGAACCTTTTAATATCGACGTTTACGTCCCGCCGGTAATTCCTCACGCTTACGACTATTTATTTTTGTGGTACGGTCCAAAAAAATATGACCGTGAACCAAGTAAAGAACTTGTCCCCCTACTGATTACACTTAGTGAGGTCGATGTACCTCACCCAGAAAGACTCCAGGCTTGGATGGATCGCCAATCAGGTATCGGTGAAATCAATAAACAAGAAAATTTCGGTGGTATAGAAGTCCACCGTCGCCTTAGGTTACAATAAACGAATGACACCCAAGGTCTCCATAATTATCCCCAACTACAATGAAAAGGAAAATCTAGAGCGTGGGGTGCTAGAAGAAGTTGTTAACTATCTAAATAAAGCCAAATTTACTTGGGAGGTAATAATAAACGACGACGGCTCTACCGATGGCAGTATAAAAATTCTAGAAAGCTTTGTAAATAATCATAAAGGTTTCAAACTAATCAAAGGCAATCATGGTGGTAAAGCCTGTGGTTTGTGGTCCGGCATTAAAAAAGCTAAGGGTGACATAGTTTTGTTCACAGACATGGATCAGTCAACCCCACTAAAAGAAATAGAAAAACTTCTTCCTTGGTATAAAAAAGGTTTCAACGTAGTTTTTGGTTCCAGAGGTAAGGCTAGGAAAAATTTCCCATTTGTTCGTCAACTCACCTCTTGGGGCTTCAGAGTTGTCCGTCAAACATTCTTGCTAAAAAATATCTCAGATACCCAGTGTGGCTTTAAATCATTAAAGAGAGAAATAGCCTTAGAGATCTTTCCCAAATTATCCGTAATAAAAAACGCCAAAAATGCCAAAGGTTGGACCGTCTCCGCCTACGACGTAGAACTGCTATTTCTAGCAGAAAAAGCAGGTTACAAACTAAAAGAAGTTGATGTAGTCTGGCGAAACGAAGACGTCTCCACCGGCAAGGGTAAAAATTTCATAACCGAGTCAATCGACATGTTCAATCAAATAATAACCGTAAAATTAAACGACCTTAAAGGTAAATACAACCAATGAAATTTTTTTTAACATTCCCCAAGCCAACATTCCTCAAGCCAACATTCCCCAAACCAAAACTCTGGCACACCATCGCCCTCACCGCAACGATCGTCGCCTTTTTTGTCCTCCGCCTGATTAATTTAAACGGCCTGCCTGTCTTTGTAGACGAAGCCATCTACATTCGCTGGGCCCAGGTTATGAGATCAGAACCAACCCTAAGATTTTTACCCCTTCAAGACGGCAAACAACCACTTTTTATGTGGGCCATGATCCCCATGTTTAAGATCTTCAATGACCCAGTTATTGCCGGTAGAGTTCTTTCAGTATTAGCAGGTTTTGGCACCCTATTAGGCTTAACAACTCTTTCGTTTTTGCTCTTCTCTTCTTTAAAAATTAGCCTTCTTACCGCGCTTTTATACGCCATTACTCCATACACGGTCTTCTTCGACAGACTAGCCCTAGTAGATAGTATGTTGGCCATGTTTGGAATCTGGTCACTGGTTGTTGGTTTCTTGTATGTAAAAAAACCCAGACTAGATCTGGCAATGATTTTAGGTGTTATTTTGGGCTTAGCTTTTCTAACCAAATCCCCCGCCATATTTTTTTACCTCTGGCAACCCATCCTAGCAATATTTTTCCTTAAAAAAACCCAGTTCGGAACTGGGTTTAAATTGCTAGCTGGCTGGCTTTTGGCTTTTGTTATTTCCCAAGCGATTTATAATATTTTACGATTGGGTCCAAATTTCAACATGGTAGGTTCCAGAAACCAAGACTATTTATTTTCATTTTCAGAAGTACTACAACACCCCCTAAACCCTCTTACCGGCAACTTAAAATCAACCCTTTCTTGGATTTTCGCCCTGCTTACCCCACCCATAGCTTTGTCAGCATTTCTTTCTTTCTCAAAAAAAGAAACCAGAAAAAAAGCCCTAGCAATTTTAACAATCTCTATTACACCCCTAATAGCCCAAGCATTAATCGCCAAGGTTTACACCCCAAGATATCTTTACTTTGCAGTTCTACCCCTAATCATATTAACCTCTCTTGGTCTCGTCTGGATTAGTAAAAAAGTAAAAAAACAAACTCTTTTAATCTTGCTCGTTCTTCTGTTCCCTCTAATTACCTCGGTTTTCTACATATTTAAACCAGCAGAAATCAACATGCCCAGCCGTATGCGTCATGGTTACCTAGAAGAATGGACCGCTGGTTGGGGGCAAAAAGACTTTGCTAATTACCTAATCAATCTATCTAATCAAGGTAAAACTATAGTGGTGGGCGCAGAAGGCTACTTCGGTACCCTGCCAGACGGTCTGCAAATCTATACAGAAGGTCGTCCAAACATTACCGTTATTGGTATTGGTCAACCGGCTGTAAAAATCCCAGAGGCGTTAGAAAATACTTCCAAAGAAAATCTAATTTTCTTGGTAATAAATAAGTCAAGAAATAATTTAAAACCTCATGATCTTCAAAGACTTGAACTAATAAAAAGCTATCCAAAACCAGCCCGTCCAGACGGCACTCAAGAAGAACTCCAGGTCTACCAGTTAATCAAATAAACGAAACTTACTATTGACTTCGGGTAGTATTCGGTGTAAAAATAATACATGGATAAAAAATCACAGTCGGTTGCCATTTTTAATCAAAAAGAAATACGCAGACACTGGGACAGCAAAAAAGAACTCTGGTATTTTTCCATTATCGACGTGGTAGCCATTCTTACAGACTCAACCATCCCTAAGCGGTATTGGACAGATCTAAAGAAAAAGCTAAAAATAGAAGGTAGTCAGGTGTACGAAAAAATCGTACAACTGAAATTTAAGGCTGTAGATGGAAAAAAATACGCAACAGATTGTTTCTCTACAGAAGACATGTTTCGCCTAGTCCAATCAATTCCTTCCCCCAGAGCCGAACCTTTTAAACTCTGGTTGGCTCAAGTGGGCTACCAAAGAATAGAAGAAATAGCCGATCCAGAATTAACCATCAATCGGGCTCTAAAAACCTATTTACAAAAAGGATACAGTAAAAACTGGATAAATCAGCGCTTAAAAAGCATAGAAATAAGAAAAACCTTAACAGATGAGTGGGAACAAAGAGGTGTTAAAGGGGGGTTGGAGTTTGCAATTTTAACTAATGAAATTACCAAAGCATGGGCAGGTTTAAACGTCAAGCAGTATAAAAACCTAAAAAATCTAAAAAAAGAAAGTTTAAGAGATAACATGACCAATTTAGAACTGGTCTTAAACATGCTAGCCGAAACTGCTACTACCGAGATATCCAAAAAACGCAAACCAAAAGGATTCAAGCCAAGTAAAATTATCGCCAAACAGGGTGGCAGTATTGCTGGTAACGCTAGAAAAGAGATAGAAAGACAAACTGGTAAAAAAGTAATATCTAAACAAAATGCTAAAAAACTTTTAAATGGATAACAAAGCCATTGGGTATTTATCCAAAGACCCAGTATTAAAAAAACTAATTAAACAACACCCTCCGTTCAATTGGCCCAAAACGGGGGATATATTTACAGACTTAATAGAGTCAGTTATCAACCAACAGTTATCCTTGGCTTCAGCCGCCAGTATTTATAACAGGTTTAAAAAATTATTCAAGGGATCAATTACACCCAAAAACACCCTCAAACTTACAATTAATCAATTAAAAAATGTGGGTTTATCCGCACAAAAATCATCCTACATTCAAAATGTTGCTACTGCCATTGTCTCGGGTAGCCTAAACGTAGACAAACTCCATAAATCCACCGACCAAGAAGTAATGGACCAACTCACTAGTATCAAAGGCATCGGCCCCTGGAGTGCAAACATGATTCTAATGTTCACCCTTAATCGCCCCGATATTTTTCCGGTGGGTGATCTGGGCATAAGAACCGCCATGGGCAAGTTATATAAACTAGACAGAGAAAATCTAAAGGTCATGATAATAATAGCCAAAAAATGGTCTCCGTACCGCACCCTAGCCAGCCGTTACCTCTGGCAAAGTTTAAGTTAAAATAACATTTATGTGGATAAAAAGATTCTTGATTCTTGCCATTATCATCAGATTACTTTTTCTTTTTTGGAGCAATATTGATCTTTATACCAAACCATACGACATCAACAAATCAATAGACCGCTACAATCAATCACAGTACACTCAAGGTGATAAAGCCAAACTAACCTTATCAGATAGCGAACTTTACATAGTCGAGGGTCATTCTTTGGTAAACGGTAAAGACCCAGAACAAATGTTCCCAGGCCACCCAGCTCTAGGAAAAGTCTTCTTTGGTTTGTCATTAAAACTGTTCGGCAACCCGTATATTATTTCTTATCTTAGTTTTTTGTGTCTAGTTTTATTTTTCTATTTATTTACCAATTCAGCATTTCTCACTTTAGTTATTACCTTTGAACCGCTGTTACTCAGCCAGCTTACAGTTTCCTTATTAGACATCCAACTGGCTGTCTTTCATTTGTTAACACTTCTTTCATACCAGCGTTTCCGATCGACCAATCACTCATTCAAATGGTCACTTCTTACCTGTTTATTTCTTGGTCTCTCGGCCAGCATTAAGTTTTTTCCATCCAGTATCCCTTTATTTCTTGCTTTGATAGTCGACACCACCCTCACCGGTGACTTTACTCATTTTTCTCGTATAATAAAATCCTTACCTGCGACGGCCTTGGGTTTTCTCGCTGGCAACTTCACCTACTTTGTTCACCACCCATCATTAATCTCGTTTGCCAAGTTTTTCCGCTATCAAGTCAACTGGTGGGCCGGAGGTCCACAAGCACCACCGTTGGGGGTATGGAAAATAATCTATCTCAACCAATGGCCAACTTGGTGGGGTGATGGCACAATACAGGTTGAAAACTGGTGGATAATTTGGCCAATAATTTTCTCATTAAGCCTCTTTTCTTGGCGATCAAGAGTAATTTATTTATATATACTCTGCTCCCTTATCCTCTTCAGTTTAGGAATATTCTTTCCCCGTTACCTTGTTCCTATCATTCCTTTTGTTTACTACTCAGCTTACGGTACAATAAACAGGCTATGGCAAAAGGTAAAATCAGCGCAGTAAAGGTAATTTTTTTTCTTACTTTACTTTTTATTCCCGCAATTTTTGATTTACTTAAACCTGGCTATTTCCCAATGCACGACGACTTGCAAATTTTCAGACTCTACGAACTAGATAAGTGTGTTCAAGACGGCCAGCTACCCTGTCGTTGGATTCCCGATGGTGGCTTTGGTTACGGCTATCCTATGTTCCATTTTTATCCACCGTTACCTTATTATCCAGCCGAGGTCATGCATCTTTTAGGGGTCAGTCTTTTCACCTCAATTGAAGTGATGTTTATTCTGTCTCTATTGCTCTCGGGTTTCTTCATGTATTTTTTAGCCAGCGAATTTTTTGGGACCATGGGTGGTTTAGTAGCGGCCGTTTTTTACGTTTACGCTCCGTATCACTCATTAGACGTCTACGTCCGTGGAGCCATGAACGAAGCTTGGGGTATGGTTTGGTTCCCGTTAATCCTCTTGTTTAGTTATAAATTAATTAAAACAAGTAAATACAACCGTAAATATTTCTTGGGCTTTTCTCTTTCTGTTGCCGCTCTCATACTTTCACACAACATAATGACCATGATTTTTGCCCCAGTAGCAGTAATTTGGTCTCTTTTCTGGTTTTGGCAAAAGAAAACCTGGAAAAACTTAAAACTCTTAGTTCTTGGTGGCCTCTTAGCAATAGGTTTGTCAGCTTTTTTCTTTATTCCGGTAATTTTAGAAAAATCTTCCGTTCACGTAGAATCCATAACAGTTGGCTACTTTAACTACTTGGCCCACTTTGCCGATTTAAAGCAAATGTTTATAAGTAGATTCTGGGATTATGGTAGTTCACTCTGGGGTCCAGACGACGATATGGCTTTCCCTCTTGGTCATTTTCACTGGATCTCCGCTGGTATAGTGGGCTTACTAGCTTTGTTTCGTTTCAAGAAACATAAAAAAGAACAACGATTACACTTACTCATTGGCTTATTACTGGCAGTGTCTTTGGCTTACACTTTTTTAGTTCATTCTCGCTCGGTCTGGTTCTGGGATAACTTACCCATTCTTTATTACACCCAGTTTCCTTGGCGCCTCCTCACTATTCCGGTTTTTCTAATGTCATTCACGGCAGGAGCACTTTTTATCTTCATTAAACCAAAGTTTAAAAAGACACTCGCCTTCATTTTAATTATAAGTGTAATCCTTTGGAACTTGCCATTTTTCAAAATGGACTATTCAGTCAGCATTACCAGAGAAGAAAAACTTTCAGGTTGGCTTTGGGAGCTCCAAGTCACGGGTGGAATTTTTGACTACCTGCCTAAAACTGCCTCTCGCCCTCCAGGTGACGCAGGTTTCAGCATTCCTCAGTTTATAGAAGGCAATGGAGGAGTCCTAGATCTAAAAAGGGGCAGTAATTGGACAACTTTCACCACCAACGTATCCACAGAAAACGCCAAGTTAATGATTCCAATCTTTGGCTATCCTGGCATGAAGGTAAAAATAAATAATAAACAAGTCCAGTATCAAACAGATGAAGATCTGGGCAGAATAATAATTGACCTCAATCGGGGTGTGTCCAATATTAGTGTTAAACTTCACAAAACACTTGTACGGCACGCATCAGACCTTGTTAGTCTTTTGTCCCTGCTTATATTACTTAAAATAATCTATTCTAAAAATGAGTGAAACCCAACCGCTAGAACTTGATCCAGGTACACCAGAAATAGATTTAGCTCAAGTTAGCAAAAGATCTGTATCGGGAATTTTATCACTTACTTCTCGTACCTTTCTTGTTCAGATTACCACCTTTTTAGCCACCTTAGCTCTCACCGTTTTCTTAAGTCCAGAAGTTTACGGTGTCTTTTTCCTAGTCTCTTCAGTAGTTAACTTTCTTACTTATTTTTCAGACATAGGTTTGGCCGCCGCCCTGATACAAAAAAAATCTAAAATTATAAGAGAAGATCTAACCACAACTTTTGCTATTCAACAAATACTCGTTGTGTCTCTTTTGTTGATACTAAAAATAGCCACTCCTACCATTCGTTCTTTCTACTCAATCTCTCAAAGCGGAATCTATCTTTTATACGCCTTAGGTATATCTTTTTTCTTAAGCTCTCTAAAAACCATTCCTTCAATTCTTTTGGAGCGAAGATTACAATTCAACAAACTAATAATTCCTCAAATTGCAGAAACCTTGGTCTTTAATTTTGTAGCCGTTTACCTAGCCTGGAAAGGCTGGGGTATTACCTCTTTCACGGTAGCTGTTTTAGCCAGGGGAGTTACTGGTCTGGTTTTAATGTACATAGTTTCTCCTTGGCGACCAGGACTTACAATCAAAAAAAGCTCTTTAAAAACACTTCTAAAATTTGGCCTACCATACCAAGCCAATACTTTTATAGCCGTCTTAAAAGACGACGGTATGACCATACTTTTAGGAAAACTAATCGGCCCAGTAGGCTTAGGTTACATTGGCTGGGCAAGTAGATGGGCCAACATGCCCTTAAGAATATTTATGGATAACGTCAGCAAGGTAGCTTTCCCCGCTTTTTCCAGGCTCCAAGACAATAAAGAAAAATTACAAAGAGCAGTAGAACTAAACATCAAATATCTAAGTT
>Ga0180007_10004711_pt1 | contig 14279 bp, 23 predicted proteins | sample MM_PC_MetaG_FD_121122 | JGI IMG/M metagenome (GOLD analysis project Ga0180007, IMG submission 121122) | Groundwater microbial communities from the Aspo Hard Rock Laboratory (HRL) deep subsurface site, Sweden - MM_PC_MetaG | ecosystem: Environmental > Aquatic > Deep subsurface > Groundwater... | reverse complement strand
ATTAAAATTTCAATTCCATGCAAAAAACAAAAGCACATATAAGATTTATTTCTTTGTTTTCTTGGTAAAGAACACCATTTTTTACCTTCTTCAATAAACCAATTGTATGCATTTTTTAAATTCCAATCTTTTTTCTTATAAACATAATAAAGATAATGATCAACATCAATTAGCACAGATGGAAAAAATATAAAAAAAAATCCTATCAAACCTATTTGAGGAAAGAGAAATAATAAGAATATTGATAAAATAATTCCTAAAAAAAGATGTTGTATTGGATACATTTTAATCTTCAATTCTTCTTACCATGTCTGTAAAGGCAGGCCTTGTAATTAAAACTCCTATTGTAATTCCTATTATTGTTGTTATTGCAAAACCTTTTAGCAAACCAGCTCCTGCCCATAATAAAGGAAGTAATGCGACTAATGCGGTGAAATATGCCCCGAGAATTATTGAAAATGCTCGCTTCATTCTTTGTTTTATGCTTAATAATTTGCCTTGTCTTGCTTCATCTAAGACAATAATCTGACTGTCAATTCCAGTCCCAATTGTTGCTAAAATTCCTGCAATACTTGGTAAATCAAGATTCCATTCTATAAATGAAGCTATTCCTAAAATGATAATTATTTCTGATATACTTGTAATTAATAAAGCAATTGAAGACTTGAATTTTTTATATCTAAAAAAGATAATTATGGAAACTGCAAAAAGTGCTGCAAGACCTGCTAAGAAAATAGACTTTATGAATTGCTTTCCTAGAATAGGGGAAATTGTGTCTAGTTTGACTATCTCTAATTTGTATGGAAGACTACCTGTTATCAAAATTGTTTGTAGTTTATGCATTGATTCTTTTGCGTTATTGTATGCATCATCTTCTGCCTCTCCACTTCCAGAACCTGAAATTTGAATTTGTGTTGTTACTCTTCCTTTAAGCCCTTCTCCAATGAAAAGACTATCAACAAGACTATCATCCAAGTAAAGATCTAATTTTTCAGATAGATATGCTGAATTATTTTTATTTATATCTAATTTTCCGGTTATTTCTGCATGTCTATTTGCAGCTTCTTCACTTAAATAAATTACAAATCTAAAATTGCAAAAATAACCAGCCTCAGATTTTTGGCAACTTTCAATTCCTGCACATGTTGCATCATTCCTGCAAACAGAAGTAATATCTTTTTCTCCCCCTATAAAAGCAGTTTCATTTCCTATTTTTGCTTCAAATTTTCCTTGTTTAGAAATTAATTCTTCAAGATCTCCAGGTGTTGCTCCTGCGATTTCAATTAACATAAAATGATTTCCAGTTAAGTCTGAAACAGGGCGGACATTCATATCAGCAATTCCATAAACATTTAATCTATTGCTTATAACATCAACTAAATCATTAATTTCTGTTGAAGAAAGCTTTTTATCTTGCGCTTGAACCAATGCCCTTGACCCTCCTGCTAAATCAAGGCCCATTTTAATATTTGTTTTGGGTATTTCTGAAACAATTATTTCTGGAGCTTGTTTTGAGAATAAAATTATTTCAGAGTTTTTTGTTTTAAAGATAGTCTTTATGCTTTCATCAGAAGGGAATTTTTCTTGAATAATTCTTGAAAAATCTTCTATGCTAATTATCTCTTGTCCATCAATTTCTGTGATTATTTGTCCTTGCCTTAATCCTTGTTCAAATGCTATTGAATTTGATTCAATATTTGTTACTAAAACTCCTTTTTGAAAAAAAGCAATTCCACTAGAAGTAATAAAGATAGATAATAAAGACAAAGCTATAATAATAATTAAAAGCCAGATTTTCCAAGTTAGTTTAGTTTTCATTTTTCTTCTTTACATACCATTTAAGTATTGAAACATTTGTTATCCATGTATTAAGAAGATCGAATCCTAAACCAATCACAAGTATTATAAAAATTTGGCTTAATATTGCTGAAAAAGATTTTACAACAATCAAAGCAAAAATAACAGCTAGAAGTGAAGTTAAAGTCATTGTTACTCCTGTTTTGAATGCTTTGAAAATTCTTTCATTTAATGAACCTTCATGTCTTTTCAAAATTCTTGTTGTAAGCAAAATATCTGTATCTACTGAATAACCTATTAACATTAAAAATGCTACAATTCCTGCACTTGACATTTTCATACCTAAAATATTGACTAAAGTCAAGGTCATTAAAATGTCAGCAAAAGCAGAAATAATAACAGCAGCAGAAGGAATAAATGTTCTGAAAATGATAAATACAACTATTGCCATAAAGATAAATGCAAATAAAATGGCAATTAAAAGTTGTTTGTAAAAACTTTCACTCAAAGCTGAACCAGTGATCTCAAAACTAGAGTTTTTCCCATTAATAAGTTCATAGCCCAAGTATTCTTCAAGAATTTCTTTTGTTTTATCTCCATTAGTCTTTGTCTCGACAATTACTGCTTTTTGTTCTTTTGATATTAAATCATAGATTTCTCTTGTATTAATTTCTTCAAGTTTTTCAGAAAGAGCTAGTTCTAAATCAAAAATGTCTACTTTTTCATAAATTGTTACTGAAGTTCCACCTGTTAATGAAACATCTTTGTAAATAAAATCCTGATTCTTATAATAAAATATCCCCATATAAATTAAAGAAAAAAGTAAGAGTAAGATTGGGATTAAAAGTAATAATTTGTAATTCTTATTGTGAAATCTTCCAAATTTTGATTGTTCTATGTTTTCTTCTTGTTCCATCTTAATAATCTGAGTGCGCCGGTCGGGATTCGAACCCGAGTCATCTGCTCTCTTCAAAAAAGATTATGGAAGGCAGAGATTCTACCACTGAACTACCAGCGCATGATATAACGAATATTATAACTTAAATTTAAGGGGTTTTAAAGTTTATTACTCTTTTCTTATAATGTATTTTCTTATGACAATTTGAACAAACCACCTCACATTTTTTAATTTCGATAAGTATTCTCTTTATTGAACACCCGTCATCAACCATATTCCCTATGGCTTTTTCTTTAATATATGTTTGTTTATGGTGGAACTCTAATGTTGCTGGATGACTTTCTAAACATTTAGAGCAAGATAAATTTTTCTTATAATTCCGAAACCAGTTTTTCAATTCTAATTTTCTTCTTTTGACGTGAGCTTTTTCAGATTCTTTATTTTGAGCATACCATTTCCTACGATATTTCCTTCTATATTCTGGATTTTTAAAAGGCATATTAATAAGAGTTTCCAACCATAATAAATGTTTGTAATCCTTTCAAAATTAAAGAAAACGCGCTTGGTAGGATTTGAACCTACGACTTCCACCTTACTTCGGAAACAAGTTCCTCGAACGTAAAACAAAGTTTTTCGTAGGAGGGTGGCACTCTATCCAACTGAGTTACAAGCGCATATTTTTTAAAGGATTATTTAATTTAAAAAACATGTTGATTAAGATATTTGGGATATTTGATTTGATTGCAGGAGCAATTTTAATTTTTGGGGTAGGAGCAAATCTGCCAATTCAGATATTACTTGGTTTTGGGATAATCTTATTAGCCAAATCTTGTTTAGGATTTTTGAAAGATTTTGCTAGTTGGATTGATTTTTCAGCTGGAATTCTATTTCTTTTATCAATAATAATCCCTATCCCGGGAATAATTAGTTTAATTTTAGGTTTATTAATAATTCAAAAGGGGATTTTTTCATTTATTTAATTTTATGGATAAATGCGGAAGAAAGGATTCGAACCCTTGCAGACACTAAGCCACTGGAGCCTTAATCCAGCCCGTTTGACCACTCCGGCACTTCCGCTTAGAATCACAATTAATTACCCCTATAAAAAGTTTTATAAATGCTAGGAATCATAAAATTTTGAAGACAGTCATAATAGGTTGGAAACACCTGTTCCCTTTCCGAACACAGAAGTTAAGCTTCCTATGTTGATGATGGTAGTTTCCGAAAAGAAGCCAAATCATCAAACTGTCTTTCACTATTTTTATAAGGTGTATTCTCTTTATTAGTTTATGAAAAAGATTTCAAAAATTGAGGCAAAAAAACAAGTTCATGAATTCTTTTCTAATATTAAAGATAAAAATACAAAGGAAATTAAAAAAATTAAAAGACTTGCTATGAATCAGAATATTCCCCTTAGAGAATTAAGAAAAAAAATTTGTAAAAAATGTTTTTCTCCTTATAAAAATCCAAAAATAAGAATTAAGAATAAAATAAAAAAAGTAATCTGTGATAATTGTGATTATGTTAGTAGGTGGAAATTGGAATCTAACTCTTCTTAAACTTCCCAACTAATTCAATTAAGTCAGTTTGCCCCAAGAACACAGACCTGCAACAATATCTCTCTAAACCTAATTCATCTAAAACTTTCTTAGAATTTTCTCCTTCTGCTATTCGTTTTTTGTATTCTTCCCATAAATGGCCAATTGGCTTTCCACATGAGAAACATCTAACTGGAATTATCATATTATTAATCCTCAATCTTTATTTTTAAAGCTTTGGATAGTTAGATTTAAATAATGAAAAATCTCTCTAATTTGGAGGTGTTGGTGCCTCAGAGCCTAATTCTGAGAAAATTAAAATGAAACAAAATGTAATTGAATTGAAGAATGTTACTAAAGAGTATGTAATGGGGGAAAGCATAGTAAAAGCTGTTGATGGAATTAATGTAGAAATAAAAAAAGGAGATTTTATTGTTATTATTGGTCCAAGTGGTTCTGGAAAAAGTACAATGATGAACATGGTTGGGGCTTTGGATTTGACAACTAAGGGAGAGATTTATCTTGATGGGCAAAACATAGAAGAATTGGAAGAATCTAAGCTGGCGCAAATCAGGGGGAAGAAGATTGGGTTTGTATTTCAAACATTTAATTTAATCCCTACTCTAACTGCTTTGGAAAATATTACCCTTCCAATGATTTTTCAAGGAATTAATAAAGAAGAAAGAATTAAAAGAGCTGAAAAAATTTTAGAAGATGTTAAGCTAATTCATAGAAAAGACCATCTACCAAATGAACTTTCTGGAGGAGAGAGGCAAAGAGTTTCTATTGGGAGAGCTCTAGCAAATAATCCAGAAATGATTCTTGCTGATGAACCAACAGGAAATTTGGATACAAAAACAGGGCTAGGAATTATGAAACTATTTGTTGATTTGAATAAAAAAGGAAAAACAATAATTTTAGTTACTCATGATTTAGATCTTATAAAATATTCAAAGAAAGTTTTAAAAATAAAGGATGGGAAAATAATAAACCAGAGGATAAAATGGAACAAAGAAAAATAATAAAAATTAATGGATTTCCTTCCCCTAAAAAATACAAGTCATTAAAATACTCAAAATTTGAGGAAGCATGGGAAAAAAATGGAAAAACCTATACTATCGGAAGCTTGGATAACTTAGTTAAGACCAAGGGAATAGAGTTTATTCTTCCTGATGAAATTAAAAGTGAATTAAAGAGTTATCAAAGATTATGTGAAGAAAAAAAGAGAAATTATGAAAAATCTCTGGAGGGAAAGATAAAATGAAAAAACAAATTTTAACTATCTTATGTTTACTTGGGTTTTTAATTAATTTATTTTTAGTTTCTGCTGTTTCAATTACTGATGTTTCATGTTCTCCCCAAGAAGTTGCTCCTGGAGAAATAGTAGAGATTACAATAAAAGTAGAAAATATATTTGGATATGATGTGAATAATTTAAATGTGAAATTAGATTTATCTGGAGAAGATACACCATTTGCACCTTATCAATCAAGTTCAGAAGAATTTTTAGAGGAATTAGAATCTGAAAAAGATGAAAATTTTAAATTTAAATTAATAACTTTGCCTGAAACAGCTTCGGGAATTTATAAGATTCCTATAGAAATAACTTATGAGAAAGAAGAGGGAAATTCTTCAATAAAAAACGAATTAATTAGTTTAATTGTCAATTCAGAACCAGAATTAAAAATTTCGTTGGATGATTCTGTTCTTTTAATCAGAGGTGGAGAAAATACCCTTTCAATAAAATTAGTTAACTCTGGTTTGGCAGATGTTAAATTTGTTTATTTAACTGCAATCAATTCTGGAGGGATAAAAATTCTTTCTGAAAAGGGACAATATATTGGAGATATTGACAGCGATGATTTTGATTCTGTGGAATATAATGTTTATATTGATAAAGATGCCCCAAACACAATAAGCTTACCAATAATATTAAAATTTAAAGATGCGACAAATAAAGAATTTATAGAAACTAAAAATGTTATTTTAAACACATATTCATTAAAAGAAGCCCAAAATTTAGGACTTGTTAAAAAACCAAAATATACAATCTACTTCACAATTGTAATTTTGATTATTGGTTATATAATTTATAGGGTTAGGAAAAAGAAGAGATTAAAAAATAAATAAAATGAAAGATTATTTCTTTTTAGCATTTAACAATCTTAGAAGAAGGAAACTTAGAAGCTGGCTGACTATGATTGGAATTTTTATTGGTATTGCTGCAGTTGTTGCCTTGATTTCTTTGGGGCAGGGATTACAAGGATATGTTACAGGAGAATTTGAAAAATTAGGCAGTGATAAGATATTTATTCAACCAAAAGGAATGGGGGCTCCTGGTTCTTCTGGGAGTGATTCTTTAAAACTAACTAGCAAAGATAAAAAGATTATAGAAAATGTAAAAGGTGTTGAATGGGTGGCTGGTTATTTATTCAAACAGGGGCAAGCAAAATTTAAAGGAGAGTCGGGGGTAGGATTTGCAACAGGAATAGAACCAAGAGATATGGATTTTTGGATAGAAGTAGAAAGTATAGAAATTATTGAGGGGAGAAGTCTTAAAGAGGGGGATAAATATAAAGTTGTTGTAGGATATAATCATGCTTATGGAAATCTTTGGAATAAGAAACTTGATATTGGGAGTTCTATTTTGATAGAGGATGTTGATTTTAAGGTTGTTGGAATTGCAGGAAAAATAGGTAATCCTTCTGATGATGGTAATCTTTATGTTTCAAAAGATACTCTTAGAGAAATTTTAAATATAGAAGATGAAGAAAGTTATTTTATTGTTAAGACAGCCTCGGGGTTTGATCCAGAAAATGTTGCAGAAACAATTAAAAGAAAACTAAGAAAATTCCGAGGAGAAAAAGAAGATCAAGAAACATTTACAGTCCAAACTTCTGAACAGCTTCTTGAAACTTTTTCAAATATTTTTGGGGTTATTCAAGCAGTTCTTGTGGGTATTGCTGGGATTTCTCTTTTAGTTGGAGGAATTGGTATTATGAATACTATGTATACTTCTGTTTTGGAAAGAACTAAAGAGATAGGAACTATGAAAGCTATTGGAGCAAAGAATTCTGATATTTTATTTATATTTTTATTTGAATCTGGTCTTTTAGGTTTAGTTGGAGGATTAATAGGTATTGGAATTGGAATAGGATTAAGCAAAGGTGCAGAATATATTTTTACAGTTGCAACAGGGACAAATTTATTACAGGCAGATACAAGTATAATATTAATTGGGGGGGCATTAATGTTTTCTTTTTTAATTGGAACAGCTTCAGGAGTTTTACCAGCAATGCAGGCAGCAAAGTTGAAACCTGCTGATGCACTTAGGTATGAGTAGCTTAAAATAGCACAAACTTTTAAAAACTAATTTTCTCTTTCTTAAGATATTAAATTAAAAAAGGGATTTATTATGAAAAAATGTATTTATTGTGGGGCAGAGATTGATAAAAGTTGTGTGATTGATTTTTGTGATAAATGTGGAAAAGAAGTTTGGGGAGAAAAAATGTTTAATGCAATAGTCCAAAACATGATAGAGGCAAGAGAAAAAGGAGACTTATGTCACACCTCCCCTCTTGTGGAAGCACCGAAGGATTTTGATGGTTTTTAGAGGATTTAATAATCAAAAGATAGTTTTTTAAATAGAATATTTCTGGGTTATTTATGAGTGGAAGAAAAAAAATTAGAAGTAGAGGAAAACTGCAACTTAGCAGGTATTTTCAAGAGTTGGAACAAGGAGATCCTGTAGCTGTTGTAAGGGAACCTGCAGTACAATCAAGTTTTCCATTGAGACTTCAAGGAAGAACAGGATTAATTGAAAGTAGAAGAGGAAAAAATTATATGGTTAAAATCAAGGATCAAAATAAAGAAAAAAAATTTTTAATTGAGCCAATACATTTAAAAAAAATAAAACAAAAGGATATAATAAAATGATAAGGAATAATCTACCATTAAGCATGGCTGAAAGCACAGAATATATTAAGAAAACTGAAGATACTGGAACAGAGATAATAGGATTCATAAAAAAATTTACAAAATTGAAATCAAAAGAAGCTAAAGAATTAAGGAAAAAAATAGAAGGATTAAGCTTAATGAAAGTAAGAATAGAACACATAGTAAAAATAATTGACTTGATGCCGGAAAATTCCAAAGATTTAAACAAAATTTTTGTTGGCATTAGTTTGGATGAAGATGAAACAAAAAAAATACTTGAAACAGTTAAAGAATTTAAATAAAGAAAATGGAAAAAGAAGAATATGCAATAGTTTTAGAATATTTACCAAATGGATATCCCTTGGAAGGGAAAATGATGCCTCTAATTCAAGCTATAGGAGAAACAAACTTGACACTTTTAGAATTAGTCCCGAGAAGAGGGATAAGTGTGGAAATTGGAGAACAAGTTTATATTGGTGAAGGAAAAAGACCTAAAATATATTATATTCTTGGAAGACTTCATAGAGAAAAATTAACTGAAACTGCTAAAGAACAATTGAAAGAATTCATAGCTAAAATAGTTAAGGAAAAAGAACAAAAATTTGTTGAATTTTTCAATAAAGCAGAGGCAATAAATAAAAGAATCCATCAGATAGAACTAGTTCCTGGTATGGGAAAAAAGCATATGCAGGAGATCTTAAAACAAAGAAAAGAAAAAGAATTTGAATCTTTTGAAGATATGAAAAAAAAGATACAAAATTTGCCAGATCCTGAAAAAGCAATTGAGAAAAGAATATTTAAAGAATTAACAAATCTTGAGAGATATAATTTATTTGTGCATTAAATTTTAAAATGGAAGAAAAACAAAAAAATAAACCAGAGAAAAAACAGGAAGATAGAATAGTTAGAATTATGTCAAAAGATATAGAAGGAGGGATGAAAATCTATCCAGGGTTAACAAAAATAAAAGGAGTTTCATGGAGCTTATCTAATGCTGTTTGTAAAACATTAAAAATAGAAAAAATCAGAAAAATTGGTTCTTTGACAAATGAAGAAATATCAAAGATATCTGAATTTATAAAAAATCCCAAAGTCTCTAAACATCTTCTTAACAGAAGGAATGATATTGAAACAGGAAAAAACAAACATCTGAGTGGAAGTGATTTAGAATTGCAAACAGAATTTGATATTAAAAGACTTAAAAAAATTAAAAGTTATAGAGGTTATAGACATATGAGTGGTCTTCCTTTAAGAGGGCAAAGAACAAAAAGCAATTTTAGAAGAAACAAAAGTAAAGGTTCTGGAATAAAAAAGAAAGGTATTAAAAAATGAAAAGAAAACATAAAACATATTCAAAGCCAAAAAGGCCTTTTGATAAATCAAGGATTGATGAAGAGGCGAAGATAAAAAAAGAATTTGGATTAAAAAATAAAAAAGAAATTTGGAAAGCAGAAGCTAAAATAAAATCCATAAGGGAAAAAGCAAAAAAATTGATTTCTGCTAATCCAGAAGAACAACAAGCCTTGTTTAAAAGGATGAAAAAAATAGGATTAAATGTTAATTCAATTGCTGATGTTTTATCTTTAGATAAAAGAGATTATTTGAAAAGAAGATTTCAAACAATTGTTGTAAATAAAAAAATTGCCACAACCCCAAAAAGTGCAAGGCAATTAATTACGCATAAAAAGATTTTAGTTAATGGAAACATTGTTAATAGCCCCTCATATATTGTTCCTATAAAATTAGAGGATAAAATAACTCTAAAAGAAAAAAAGGATAAACCAAAACAGAAAAAAGAAGAAGAAAATAAAACTGAAGAGATTAAAAAATAAAGATGGAAGAAGAAAATAAAGAAAAAAAGGAAAAAACAGAATCCCAAAAAGTAAGCAAAGATTTGAAAAAATCTTTTGAGGCACTAGTTAATATTTATACCTCATTTAATAATACAATTGTCCATGTTACAGATATGTCTGGAAAAACACTCTCAAAGGTTACAGGAGGGATGGTTACAAAACATGGTAGACTTAAAGCTAATCCTACAATAGCAATGTTTATAGCAAAAAGGGTTTCAGAAAATATAAAAAATTTAGGTATTAAATCATTATATATCAGAATAAGGGCAAAAACAGGGAATCCTGCTCCTGGGCCAGGAGCAAATGCTATAATAAAAAGTTTATCAAGAGAAGGTTTTAGAATTTTGAATATCCTTGATACTACCAGGATACCAAGAGGAGGGCCAAAGAAAAAGGGGGGAAGAAGAGGAAGGAGACCATAAGTTTAAATAAGGTTTTTATGATATTTTAAAATGGAAAAAATAAATAAAAAAGACAACCAAATTGTGTTCACAGCAGAAATAGAAGAAAGTTTAGCAAATGCTATAAGAAGATATTTAACCCAAATTCCAATTCTTGCTATTGATGAAGTAGAAATTTCAAAAAATGATTCCCCTTTGTATGATGAAACAATTGCCCATAGAATTGGATTAATTCCTTTAAAGATGGACAAATCAATAAATGAAAAAACAGTTTCTAAACTTAAATTAAATGTGAAAAAAGAAGGGATGGTTTATTCTAGTGAATTAACTGGGAATGTGAAGGTTGTTTATCCTCATATTCCAATAACTTCTCTAAAAAAGGACCAGGAATTAGAGATTATTGCAATAACAAAACTTGGAAAAGGAAGCGATCATTCAAAGTTTTCTCCAGGATTAATGTTTTATAGAAATGTTTTAGAAATAATAATGGATAAAAAATTTTGTGAAGAAGTGAAGAGGGTTTGCCCAAATATTAAAATAAAAGAAAAGGGAGATACAATCATTATCTTGGATAATGAAAAAAGAGAGGTTTGTGATGTTTGTGAGGGAATTTGTGAAAAGAATGGAGGAAAAATAGAGATTAAACCATTGAAAGAATTGATAATTACTTTGGAATCTTTTGGTCAATTAAGTGTTGGAGAAATTTTAAAAAAATCTATTGATGTTCTAAAAAAAGATCTTGCAGAAGTCTCTAAAAAAGTTAGTAAAATATAATTCTAAAGATTTTTATATTATTGATTTGTCTCAAATTTATGCGGAAGTGCCGGAGTGGTCAAACGGAACAGACTCAAAATCTGTTAGCTTAGTGCTTACGTGGGTTCGAATCCTTCCTTCCGCATTACGAAATGTTTATAAATTGAAATTTACTCGAATTTTTACCTGCAAGTTAACGCGATAGTAGGAATTAATACTTCTACTAATTGTTAAATTTATTGCCTGAATAATTATGAAATCAAAAACAAAAATAGAAAAACAAATACAAAGAAAAACAAATTCAGAATTAGTTAAAACTATAATTGCTTCTAAGAAAAAAGATAATTGGATGGAAGTAGCTGAGATTATTTCTGGTCCAAGAAGAAAAAGGATAGATGTGAATCTTGATGAGATAAATAAAAAGACAAAAGAAGGAGAGACTATTGTTATTCCTGGAAAAGTTCTTTCTCAAGGAGAGGTAGATAAAAAAATAAAGGTTGTTGCTTTAAGTTTTTCTGAAAAAGCAAAAGAAAAATTATTAAAATCAAAATGTGAGATTTCTAATATAATTGAAGAAATTAAAAAAAATCCACAAGCTAAGAATATAAAGGTATTAAAAAATGAAGATAATTGATGGAAAAAATTCTGTTTTGGGAAGATTGGCTAGTTATGCTGCTAAAGAAGCTTTGAAAGGAGAAGAGATAGTTGTCTTGAATTGTGGGGAGATAATAATAACTGGAAATAAAAAAAATATTGAAGAAGATTTTAAAGCAAAAAGAAGCAGAGTTGGAAGTGGTCAAAAAGGGCCAAAGCATTCTAAAACAAGTGAAAAGATAGTAAAAAGAGTTATAAGGGGTATGCTTCCTGATCATAGAAAAGGGAGAGGAAAAATAGCTTTTAGAAGAATAAAATGTTATGTGGGAGTTCCAAAAGAATTCCAAGAAGCTAAAAAAATTATTGTAGGAAAGGAAAAAAGAAATAAATTTATTTATGTGAAAGAGGTTTCAAAAAGTAGATGAAAAAAATAGTTAAATCAGGAAAAAGAAAAACCGCAATTGCAAGAGCAATTCTTATAGAGGGTTCTGGGAAGATTAGTGTTAATAAAAAAGATTATAAAACTTTACATATGTTTGATATGTTGAAGATTAAAGAACCAATAAAGATTGCTGAAGAAATTCTTGGAAAAATTAATTTTGATGTTTCAATTAATGTAAAGGGAGGAGGAGAAAAAAGCCAAATTGAAGCTGCTAGACTTGCTTTAGCCAAGGCGATTGTTGAATTCTCAAAGTCTGAAGAACTAACAAAAGCCTTTTTGAGTTATGATAGAAATCTGCTTATTGCAGATGTTAGAAGGAAGGAAGCATATAAGCCGGGGGATAGTAAAGCTAGAAAAATGAGGCAGAGTTCTAAGAGATAGTTTTTATATTTAATTTTTCCAGTTTATTTTGAACATGATTAAATAAAGTTGAGGAAATCAATGCCTGATGTGATCCTTGGTGTGTTTGTTTATCAAATTTAACTTTTCCTAAATAACTCTGATTTGTTAAAATCTTTTTAAGCCCATTTACAGAAAATCCATATTTTTTTGCTAATTTTGTTAAACTAATTTCTTGATTTAAAAAGTCTTGAAAGACTTCCTGAACTTGGTAAGAGTGCTCTGTCTGAACAAGTTTTTTATTTTCTATTTTATAACCCCATGGGGCCCTTGTTATTGGGTTTCCATCCCTAGCTTTTTGGTTCATACCTTTTTTCGTTCTTTTTGCAGTTGATTTTTTCGATTTTCTAAAAGTATCTAAAATTGTCCCATCTACTTTTTCATCCAGATAATTTTCAAAATCCTTTTCTTCATCAGGTGCAAAAAAATGGCAAATATAACAAAGGGTAATCAAATTATTAATATTGTCCTTCCCCTCATTAATTCTCATCTTTATATGGTGGACTTCTAATTCCTCAGACTTCCCAAAATGCCCGCATTTTTGGCACCTAAATTTATCTCTGCTAAAAACTTCTGATTTTAATTTAAATGGAACTATGATCTTTTTAGGCATTTTATATTAAATCTATTGGGGATTTTATTTTTTTTAATTCTTCTGTAGAAATGTGAGTATATATTTGTGTTGTTGAAAGATCTGCGTGCCCTAACAATTCCTGAATCATTCTAATATCTATTCCATTTTCTAGCAAGTGAGTTGCAAAACTATGCCTTAGTGTATGGGGAGAGACTTTTTTATTTATTTTTGCTTTTTTTGCTGCATTTCTCACTATTTTTTGGATGTTTCTATCTGTAAGCTTATTCTTCGGACCTGTAAACAAATATTCTTTGGATGATTCTTTTTGTTTTTTTACTTGTTTTTTTAAAGATTTTAGTAAAAATTTTGGGATATTGAAAATTCTGTCTTTTTTTCCTTTTGCTTGCCTTACATGACCAATCATTTCCTCGAAATTTAAATCATTAACTTTCAGGTTTATTAATTCAGAGACACGAAACCCACAAGCATAAGTCAAAGAAATCATGAGCTTACTTTTTTTTGTGGGAATGGTGGAAAATAATTTTTTTATTTCGTCTTTTGTAAGGACAGAGGGAATTTTTCTTTCTCTTTTTGGTCTTTTGATATTTATTGTTATATCTTTTTCCAAGATTGTTGAGAATGCGTAGCGAATTGCAGAAAGAAAAACAATTATCGTAGAGGATGCCTGTTCTGTTAATTTTTCAGCCATGTAAAGTTTAACGTCGTCAACAGTTATTTGTTCTGGAGATTTATTTGTAGAGTTTAGAAGTTCTGTGTTTGCATTTAGATAATTTCTAATTGTGTAGTTTGAGTTTTTGGAGATTTTTAGTTCTGTGGAGAGTTTTTGGAGGAAATCTGTGGGGGTCATTTTAGTTTTTTGATAATTTCATTAATTTTTTGCTTTCTTTGTTTTGGAGTTCTGCAATCTTTAAGCCAATTTCTGAATTTAATTGCATAAATATAATACTTTTTTTGACTTGGATATTTTACTTTATTTTTTATTGATTCTAAATAAGAAAGTCTATTTTTAATAAAGAATTCAAAATAAGTAACTAGACCTTCATCATACACCCAATATTTTTCATTAAAGGATT
>Ga0180007_10004710_pt1 | contig 14284 bp, 15 predicted proteins | sample MM_PC_MetaG_FD_121122 | JGI IMG/M metagenome (GOLD analysis project Ga0180007, IMG submission 121122) | Groundwater microbial communities from the Aspo Hard Rock Laboratory (HRL) deep subsurface site, Sweden - MM_PC_MetaG | ecosystem: Environmental > Aquatic > Deep subsurface > Groundwater... | reverse complement strand
CAGGAATCGAACCTGCAACCTACTCCTTAGAAGGGAGCCGCTCTATCCAATTGAGCTACGGGGGCAAAACTCAACTGCTTGAGTTTTGCCGGCCGAGCACTCAAAATATTGAGTGCTCGGCCAAGGCCTGCTTTGGAAAACTGCCGAAGGCGGATACGCTTACAAACTGCTTGAGCCCCTATTCTACTCTAAATTCCCAGACGGGTCAATTTCAGGGCTGGAAGATATTGCGGGGCTCATCCCGTACAGCTTCCTCCACGCGTTCTTGCTGTTCTGCCCAAATGCCGTGGATGCGCTCAAAGGTCTCCACGCGGAACCTGGTCTCCGCCTGCAACTGCTCTGGTATCTCTTGCTGTTCCACGCTCCAAGCGGCAACGTAAAACAGGAGGGCGGCTACAACAGCACCCATTGTAAACAATACAAGAAAGAGCCCAAAGGCATGCTCGCCAAAGCTCCGAGGAAGACCCCTGCAGGCGCGAAGGACTCTTTGGAGAATAGAGTTAAGGTTCTTTTGCATATGCTTTCAAGACAATAGCGAAACTTACCCCTTCCGACACTATCACTGACGCCTCTTCGCTCCCTTGAACTTCCTCGAGCCGCGTAAGCGTAATATTCTGAAGCTCAAGAAAAACCTGGGAATTCTCAAGGCGGCGGATGAATTCAAGAACGCCAGGATACCTCCCTTCCCCAATGATGCGTACCTGAAGGGAAAGCCAGGGGTCTCCCTTTACCTGACTAATCTTTCCCGGAGCTATTTCAAAGGAAACATTAGAGGCAACGGCAGAATCCTCTAGGAATTCGATGAATGGAATAGGGGTCTGCGCATTCACGAACACATTATTCACCCTCTCGAGCTCTTCTGCTCTCTCCCCTCGGAACTTCGTGAAGGAAGTCGCGTGGTCGCTCGCCCTCTGGAGGTCGGCTACCTCGCGTTTTCGCAAGACAAGCTCATCGGAGCTCTCCATGATGCGATTCCCAAGAGGGAACACTACACCGAGCCCAAGGACGAGGATAAGAATACTCCCCGTTCCTGCCAGGACCATTGTTTTCTGTTTGGGATTCTTCATGGAGTTTGAAGGGCGCGCTCGGGCACAAACATAGTGATGGAAAACTCCACATCTTCCAACGCGACCCAGGAAGAAGGGGGAAAGAGGACCTCTTCAAAAACAGGGTCCGCTAGGAGGCGCGCCTGAAACTCCCGGAGATGTTCCCTGGTTGCGGCCCTTCCGCTAAGAGCGATTCTCCCTCTTGGTCCATCCTTCGCTTCTCCCTTTCCTCCTTGAGGAAGGGTAGCCGTAGAGGTAAGCACCGTGAGGTACACTCCCTGTGGAAGATCCGCCGCGAGACGCTCGAATACGATGGAAGGTGTAAGGGATGCGCTATAAAACTGCTCCACTTGAGACAAGAGTCCGTTCCTCTCCTTAATCTCCTTTAGCACACGCACCTCATCTTCTGACTGTGCCTCTTGCGCGGAGAGAAGCAGGGTTTTTTGTGCGGTAATCCCCCCTTCCAAGTACAAAAACACAGAGAGAAGGAGAAGGACAAAGGCAAGGAGAAAGGCCACCAAGGCGAGGCCCGAAGCCGCCATGAGCCGAAAGCGCTCTTCTGCCGCAAGTTGGGTTTTGTGATGGGGAGGAAGGAGATTAATCATAAAGAAGAAAGAGAGGAGGCGCGCGCCGCGCGAAGAGCAAGGCCGAGCGCCGTAGTGTAAGGCAGTGAATCCAGATAGCTCAAAGGAGGAGTACGGCGCACAGGGAATGAGAGTATGTTGAGCCAAGGATTCCCAAGCTCCACCTCCACCTTGAGCTGACTCGCAAGGAATTCCCTTAGCCCTTGGAGAGAAGCGCCCCCTCCGCACAGGAGCATCTTCTGAATCTGCATACGGGTTCCTTCCATGTGCTGGTGCGCCGCATGGGACGCATAATAATCCATATACTTCTTCACCTGTTCTGCAAGGTCTGTAAGTGTGGGGATAAGGGCCTCAAATACGCGCTTGGCTTCCTTGCCTTGATGATGCTTCAGGTCTTCCGCCCTTTTCTCTGGTATCTCAAGAGTTTTGGCGATTGCATCCGTCATCTGGTCTCCCGAAATGGGAAGGGAAGTAGTGAATTGCAAACTGCTCCCCGCAAACACATTCAGACGCGTCTTGGTCTTACCCATATCCATAATAAGGAGCGGGGTAAGAGAAATCCCTTCCTTCACGACGGCCCGACTCACCGCAAGCGACTCTATCTCCAAGGCGCGCGGCACGAGCCCTGCCTTTTCGAGTACGGTAAGATAAGGATCCACCGTGTCACGGGGAAGAGCGGCAAGTAAAATATCCAGGTGGTCCAGGGGACCGCGCAAGGGATTAATAACCTCATAATCCAGGTATACAGTATCTATCTCGTAGGGAATGTAGTTCTCCGCCTCAAAGTTCACCGCGTCCCTCACCTCCTCAAGCTTCATGCGGGGCAACTGTATCACTTGAAGAAAGGCCTGTTCTTCCGGGAGCGAAGCCACCACATAGGGAGTGGAAATCTGCTTGCCTTGAACCTTGAGGAGGGACTCTATGATACGCGCGGCAAGTTCTTCCGGTTTCTTTATCTCCCCCCGCTCAATAGCCCCATTGGGAAGGGGAAATTCTCCGAACGAGCGCAGGGAAAATTCCCCCTTGGAACGCTCCAGCTGCGCCACCTTCATGGAGTAGTCGGATAGGTCGAGTCCGAAGGTTTCCGGATGCAGAGTAAGAAATCGCTCAATTTGCATGTTCTTTATATTGTACCTCGCTAGGGCACTTCTTTCCAGCTGGTTACTGTCCAGCCAGCTGAAGGGCCGGAGGTGAACTTAGTGTCTGCAAGACCAATTTCGTATATGACCCTCGCGTTGTTCTTAATCCGCATGCCGTATCCGGTAACCTCCCTCATGTCTGAATTGTTCCCTATCTGCACAACGCCGTCCGATGCGTATAAAATGTCTGCGTCAGCTGAATTCTGAATAACAATGGCGGGATCAAGGGCTGCTGTGGAAAGGTACATAAGATAGCTGCCCGTCTCTCCAGAGCCAGTGGAAACGCTGCTGTTCTCTAAAGTAATTTTCCCGTCTGCCAGTATGACGCCGCTCAAAGAACCGTAGGAGCTGTCCAGACGGACCTGGGCCATATTCTGCACGGTAATATTACCTCTCACCCAAATGGTTCCTGTAACATTGAGGCGTCCCTGATTTGTGAGAGTCAGGTCGCCTGCAATCTCCTTGGGGCCAAGCGCGGTGGTGCCGCCGCTGATTGAAACGTCTCCAATGGTCCCTCCTGCCTGCGCGTCTCCCTGCCATTGCAGAATCTGAGCTGCGCTTATGGGGAGCGCGACGGGAGCCGGAGGCGCCTCCAGCACAAAAGAACTGTAAGCGCACCCCGACTCGCTCATTGCGTGAAGCTCTCCTGCAATAGACGAATTCTGGCAGGAGTCCACGTAGGCGTCCCCCCCAACATCTGCTCCAGACAGTACGTCTCCCGGCCCCGCAATCTGCACTGTTCCTGTAATGAAGCTGCTGCCGGCTCCAGTGAGGCCTCCGTTGGAAAACACGTTGCCGTCTATCTCGCTGATATTCTCCATTTCAATGCCCCAATCCCCTATCTGGGCTCCATAGAAGAACTGGGCCTCCGTGCCTTCCAGCTCGTACACCGCTTCCACTGTGCGCTCCCTGTTCTGCGCGCTTCCCGTGGATGTAATTGTCCTTGCCCCTCCGGACTCTGCGGAAATAGTGACTGTTACGCTTGCGCCTCCAATGGAAAACGAATACGGACTTGACCAGGCCATATCTTGCTGCAAGCGCACAAGAGCGTCTTCCACCCCGGCTTCAGCTGCCCCATAGGCCTCTGCCGCCAATGCTTCTGTGTGAGCCACGTGCTGACGGCCCAATACCACAAAGGCAATGGCCATGCCAATAATGATCATGGCTCCCAGAATGAGGACTGTAAGGTATAACGCTGCGAACCCCCACACCAAACAGCCATTGCGCTTCGCGCGGTTCTTTGGAAAAGACGGCTGTTCTGGTGTGGGGGCGAATCCTTTCATGCGGCTATGGTATGCGCACGGAAGCTGTTTCCGTTAGCTCTGTTACTGCTTGGTATTCCGGCCTTGGAGATGAGGTTTTGGCTGCAAGGCGAAGCGTGATGCGCACAGAATCCCCCACCTGGCTCACCTGAAAGTTCTGCACCTCCACCAGCTCGCTTGTAAGAGCAATAGGGGATTGCTCTTCTTTCTTGAGGCACAGCTGATCTCCGCACACAAAGAAGTCAATGTATGTATATTCCTCGTCTGGCGGGATGTATTTTGAGGTCCGCAGGGAAAGCTGGCCCGGATGGCTGCCAAAGACGCTCGTTGGAATGTACACTCCATCTGCTTCCCGCGCCTCCTGCACCATTTGGTGGAGCGCCTGGCTGGCAGAAGAGTTCACTTCCCCAAGGGCTTCTGTTTTGTGCTGAATGCGCACAGCCCACAGCAAGAACGCGCACACGGCCCCAATGAGGATTGAAAGCACTGCGACGTACACTACCATTTCCAGTATGGTGAACCCCCACACCAAACGAGCAGCAACTTCGCTGTTTCCGTCTCGGGATGAAGTCCCTAGAAACGAATCTGCTCGTTCTGGTGTGGGGGTGAACCCTCTCATGGTGTTTCTTGCCAATTAGTGAACACTGTCCTTTGCTCCACAGTATGCGTCCTGCCACGCTCTTCCCAGGAAACCGTAATGTCAGCAAAGCGGGAGTTGAAGTCTAATGAACCTCCAATCTCCACGATGTTGCCTCCTCCGTCCCGGTATACTTCCTCAAACACCACCTGGCGCTCAAATATCCCTATGGTTTCCGTCCCCGCAGTGAGCGTCCACACAGCCGGACTCCCTGTTTGTTCTGGAAAATATGGAGTAAAAAAGGCGATGGTATTGAGGCCGTCCACATCCCAGTCGGTCTGGTTTCGGAAAGAGCGCACGGCTTCCATGGTCTCTTGCGCCAAGGCCTGGGCTTCGCGTTCCTGGCTAAGAATGCTCTCCACTTGAAGGGAAAGGGCTAAGAGGCCGGCCAGCGCGCTTAGGGCGGTTACCAGAATGCCCACAACAACAACGATCTCAATGATCGAGGCCCCTTTCTTATTGAAGTTCCGGAGCTGCTGCATAAATGGATGTGCCATCCGTAAGAACGCCATCGGCATCGTAAAAAATAATGTATCCTGTGGCGTCACCGCTCAGCTCAACTTGAAGGGATTTCGTGTTAACCATACGGTCCCTGTTAATAGAGAATGCACTGCCAGAGCTTCCGTTCAGCTCATGGGTGTGAATCTTTATTGTCTGCTGCTCCCCTCCCACGTCTGCATCTCCCTCCCACCAAATCTGCCCTCCTTTCTGGTTCACTGAAAGAGGGAGCGTGACTACTGCAGTTCCTCCATCAAATGTAAGCACCAAGTCCTCCAAGGCAGTGTCAATGCTTCTTGTGTAGGACACGTGCGCGTGGCGGGAGTCCGTCAATCGGCCGGCATCTGAAGGAGAGCCGGGAGCTGATGTCCCTATTTTCCCCGACTCTTCTACGTGCACATTCCTCTCTTTGGTAAGGTCAGAAGCCAAAGCGAGAGTTACAAGCCCTGCTGGAGCTGCAGTGCCATCTACTTTAGCGAATACCACCTCTGTTCCGGCTCCCAGAGAAATCCCTGAAAACACAAGGACTTCCGGGAGTTCGTGAACCACGTCGTAGGCGGCCGTGCGCCCGGCATAGGAAGGCCCGCGAAAGTACGCGTACTCCTTGGAGGCGCTGTCAAAATATACGCCTGCTTGCAGTCCGTACTCGGCTCCCAGCGCAGCTGACCTTGCTTCGCGAAGAACCTGAAGCACCTTGCCTGTCTCTGTCTCCAGTGTTGCCTGATTCTGAAAAGCCCGGAGCTGTGGAATCCCGATTGTAGCCAAAATAAGAAGTACTACCACCGTCACAATTACTTCAGGAAGCGTGAACCCTTTCATATCATATATCACTTAATGCCCCCGAGTATGGAATACATTGGCTGGACCATAGAAATCGCAAAGAACCCAACTACCGCTCCCACAATAAGCATAAGTACGGGCTCTATGATAGAAGCAAGGTTCTTAGTTGCGTTCGTCACTTCTTCCTCAAAGAATGAGGCGAGCTTGGCCAAGATGTCCGAGGTCTGCCCCGTCTCTTCCCCCACTTTTACCATCTGAATGACAAGGGAAGGATAAAGCTTCCCGTAGGGCTCGAGGGCCTCGGAAAGTCGCGCTCCTTTCTTTACTTGTTCCCCCGCGTACTCAAGAGATTCCTGAAAGGAACGATTCTTCACTGTGTGGCTGGTAATGTCCAAGGCCTGAAGCAGAGGCACGCCAGCAGCTATTAGGGAACTCAAGGTACGCACAATAATCGCGGAATTCATCTTGTGCACGATGCCGGATATAAGAGGAGCCCTAAGAGAAAAGGAGTCAATGAGGCGCTTACCCCACAAGGTGGAAACGGCGAACCGCAAAAGCAAAAGAAAGGCGAGGGTCCCCGCGAGCGCAACATACCAAAGGTGCGTGAGAAAGGATCCAAAACCAATAATGAGGCGGGTGGTAAAAGGAAGTTGTACCCCAAGGTCCTCAAAGGTCTTCGCTAATTCCGGCACCACGACAATGAGCATAAGAACACCAATGCCAATCATAGCCGTAACTACGACCGCAGGATACATCAGCGCCCCCTGGATTTTGGAGTGCAGATCGTGGGAGCGCTCCAACTGAAGTTCCAACTGGGCGAGCACTTCCTCAAGCGTTCCGGATTCCTCCCCCACTTTTATCATTGCCTGAAAGAGCTCCGAGAATAGGGCGGGGCGCTTCGCCAACGCGCTGGAGAAAGTATCTCCCTTCGTGATTTCCTCTTGCATCTGCTTGAGGGCCTTCCCGAGCGGCTTACTTTCTGTCTGTTCTGCTAAAATGCTAAGGGCGCGGGGCAATCCTATGCCGGCCCCCACCATAACCCTAAGATTTCTAGTAAACACAAGCTTATCTGTAAGAGACGCGCCTCCGAAAAACCCAAAGGAAACGCGGTCCCACCAGCGTTCTCCGTTTTTTCCGAGAACCTCTGCCGACGTAAGTACATATCCCTGTTTTCGGAGCTGACGGGCAAGCTCCCGCTTATTCCTTGCAGATTCCCTGCCTGAAATAGCCCTTCCTCCCTCCGCCGCCGCCGTGTAGGAAAATAAAGGCATACGCTATTCCGTAATTACTCGCAAGACCTCTTCAATGGAAGTAATACCTTGTGCCGCCTTGAGTATTCCGTCTTCCACCATGGTCCTCATCCCCTCCTGGACCGCCTGCTTATGAATGTGGTCCGCTGACACACGCTGTCCGATAAGTTCTTTTATTGTCTCTGAAATCGGGAGTACTTCAAAAATACCTACCCTCCCAGCGTATCCATCGGAGCACTCAGGGCTCTGCTTGGGCCGCCAGAAAGGAATATCCACAATCCTCTGATTCTTCTCCAAAAGCTTCTCTTCTTGAAGGATACGTTCGGTCCCCTCTACATTAAAAAACTCTGCGAACTGCGCAAGTTCTTTCTCGCTTAGCCGATACTCTTCCTTGTCGTCGCACAGGCGCCGCACGAGACGCTGGGCGATAATCACACGCAGGGTAGAAGAAATAAGGAAAGGTTCTACCTTCATCTCCAGCAATCGGGGGATGCTTCCTGCCGCATCATTCGTGTGGAGCGTAGAAAGCATGAGGTGCCCCGTGAGAGCCGCGTTCACGGCAAGGGCGGCGGTTTCTTCGTCCCGTATCTCTCCCACCATAATTATATCCGGGTCCTGGCGAAGCAAGGAACGGAGGCCCGAGGCAAACGTCAAACCTATCTTTGGCCGCACCTGGGTCTGATTGATACGAGGCATACGGTACTCCACGGGATCTTCCACCGTAGAAATGTTTACCACGGGCGTGTTAAGTATCTCCATCATGGAATAGAGCGTGGTGGTCTTTCCAGAACCCGTAGGTCCGGTAACAAGAATCATGCCCACGGGCTTGCGCAGGTTCTCCTGCACTTTCTCGAGCGCCTCTCCCCGGAAGCCGAGCTCCTCGAGTGTGAGACCTTCTGCGGTTTCGGAAAGCAAACGCATGACCACCTTTTCCCCATCAAACACCGGAAGCACGGACACGCGCACGGAATACTTGTACCCCTCGGTTTCCACCTTAAACCTTCCGTCCTGGGGAAGGCGGTGCTCATCCAGTTTGAGATTACTAAGTACCTTAATGCGCGCCACGATACCCAAGCTCGCCTGCTTGGGGAGAACCATGGCGTCGTGGAGAACCCCATCAATGCGGTAGCGAATGACCACCTCCTTCTCAAGAGGTTCCGCGTGCACATCGGAAGCCCGTTGGAGAATGGCGTGCTTCAAGAGGGTGTCCACGATACGGATGACCGGGAGTTCTTCCGCAACCTTCTGAAGGTCCTCCCCTTCCTCTCTCTTCCCTCCCTTTTCCGCCACCATCTTTATCCCCTCCACCTCCTGCTGGATGATATCCCCGAATTCCGCCTGCAAACTCTTGGAATACTGCTGGAGTACATGTGCGATGCTCTCTTGAGTAGTGAGGCGCGGGCGTACCTTAAGGTCGGACTTCTTGCGGATGAAGTCAATCATCACGAGGTCATTTGGATCGAGCATCGCAACCTCAAGCTCTTTGCCCTTCCTGCGGAAGGCCACGATGTTATGCTTACGGGCAATGGGTTCGGGTATAATACGGAGGATTTCCGCATCCACCTGTTCTTCTGCGAGGTCAACAAAAGGAATGCCTAGGATGTAGGCCTCTGTTTTCCGCAAGTCCGCCTCTGGCACGCGCCCATCCTCCAGTAACACTTCTCTCAATTCCCGCTTCTCTTTCTGCGCCTTTTTCTCCGCCGCCTCAAGTTCCTTTTTTCCCACCAAGCCAGCGTCCAGAAGGAACGCCTTAAGCTGCTGATTCTCTACCTTCGCCTTCATGATTCCTCTGCAAGCAACTGCTTGACTCTCTCGACCACATCGTGCAACTGGTAATTGGACTTCACGAGATAGGTAGTGGCCCCCAGCTCGAGGGCTTTCTGCACATTCTCCATCTCTTCCAGGTTCGTCATCACGATAACTGGGATGTGCTTCGTTTCCTCATCCTGCTTGAGTCGGGAGAGCACGTCGAATCCGTGGAGTCGAGGGAGCACAAGGTCGAGGAGAATGACGTCGGGCTTCTTCTCTTTTGCGAGGCGAAGGCCAATCTCCCCATCGAGAGCGGACACTACCTCGTATCCCTCTTCCGTGAGCGTATCTGAAAAGGCCTTCTGAAGCGCTGACTCATCCTCAATGAATAGGATGCGTTTCATATAAAAACAAAATTAAGAAATTGGTATCGAGAACCAGAACGTCGACCCTTGATTTTCTTTGGAGTTGAACCCCATTATCCCGCCAGCTCTCTGAATAATGGATTTCGCGATATAAAGGCCGAGGCCGGAGCCATGCGTCTCGTGGCGCCTGGCGCGTTCCGAACGAAAGAACTTCTCAAAAATAAACCTCTGGTCTTCTGCGGAAATGCCAAGTCCGTTGTCTTCCACTTCAAAGCGCACCTGCTTGTCCTGTGTACGAAAACGCACGATAACCTGCTTCTCCTCGCCTCGTCGCTCCTTCGCATCCTCTTCCTTCCACGCGTAGCGAATGGCATTATCCACGAAATTTGCAATAACCTCCTTAAGACGATTGGGATCGCTCCTCACGAGAGGCAAATCTTTTGCTCCCTCTATGCGAAGACGGATGTTCGCTGCCTGCACCATGGGACGGAATTCGTCCACCACCTGTCCCACGAGCTCGGTAAAGGAAAACTCTTGCTTGTCAAAGGGCAGTTTGCCCGACTGGATGCGGGAAACCGCGAGAAGGTCATTTACCAAATTGCGCATGCGGGAGGCATTCTCTTTGAGGATGTTGAAATACCCTGTGATGTCTTTCCCAGATCTCTCACCGGTCATGAGAAAATCCAGCGCCCAGATGAAGTTGGAGAGGGGGGCGCGCAACTGGTGAGACACAATGCTCACGAATTCTGACTTGAGGCGATTCGCCTCCGCCAACCGCTCAAAGGAGTTCGTGATAATGAAGGCGATTATAAGAAGCGCTGCCGTAATCCCTAGAATAATAAGGTTGATAAGATAAGGGTCGTTCAGGAGGCGAGTACCAATGGCGTACACGAACACCATGGAAAAAATGATGACGATGCCCATGATAAGGAAAAGAAACGGGGGACATTGCCACAAGGGAATACCATACTCCTTGTATTGCTTGAATGGGTCTTTGATTCTCATGGGATTTCGCTATTTGAATATTGTATCACAAATTGACCGTGCAAGCCAAAAATGCTACAAAGGAGCGCACGGATACCTTAAAAACAACGGGGTATGGTGCAACGGTAGCACGCGTCCTTTGGGAGGACGTAGTCCCAGTTCGAATCTGGGTACCCCGACAAGACGGAATGCGGGTGTAGTTTAATGGTAAAACCCGATCCTTCCAAGATCGTGACGGCGGTTCGATTCCGCTCACCCGCTCAAGATAACTTAGGGTTCGCCCCGTGATAAACACGGGGCGCCCCGTCGAATGACGGGGCGACTCCCCTTGCCCGCTCCAACAAGAAAACCGCCCCCGAAAAGGGGCGGTTTTCTTATCTCGCGTACTCCACAAACCTATTCTCACGTATAAGGGTTACCTTAACCTCTCCTGGATAACGAAGCTCTTCCTGGATGCGCTGAGCAACCTCGCGTGCCAGCTGATGTGCTTGCACGTCGGAAACCTCCTCGGGCCTCACGAATACGCGAATCTCCCTTCCTGCCTGAATGGCATAGGCCTTTTCAATGCCCTCAAAGGAAGTTGCAATCTGCTCTAATTCCCCGATGCGCTTAAGGTAGCTCTCCAAAGAGTCCTTTCTCGCTCCGGGACGAGAGGCAGAAATGGCGTCCGCCGTCTGCACAAGAACCGCCTCAAGGGATTCATAAGGATAGTCCTCGTGGTGGGACTTCATCGCGTCGATGATCGCCTTCTCCACCCCGAATTTCTCCAAGAGACGCATTCCGATGTCCACGTGCGACCCCTCCACCTGATGGTCAAGGGCCTTCCCGATGTCATGGAAAAGACCTGCCTTTTTTGCTACTTGAGCGTCCGCCCCGACTTCCGAAGCCAGAGCGGAAGCGAGATGCGATACCTCAATACTGTGTAAGAGTACGTTTTGTCCGTAACTGGTGCGAAATCTCAAACGGCCGAGGAGCTGGATGAGTTTGGGATCGATACCTACAATGCCTACGTCGTACACTGCCGCCTCTCCTGCTTCCTGCATTTGCTTGTCCGCCTCCTGCCGTGCCTTGGCAATCTCTTCTTCCACACGGGCAGGGTGGATTCTTCCATCCTGGATAAGACGTTCGAGCGCCACCTTCGCAATGTGCCGTCTCACGGGGTCAAACCCGGAGATGACAACTGCCTCGGGCGCTTCATCTACAATAATTTCTACTCCCGCTTCCCGCTCGAGCGCCCGAATGTTCCTTCCCTCCTTCCCAATAATCTTGCCCTTCATCTCCTCGGAAGGAAGGAGAACGGTGGTAGTAGTAACTTCCTGCGTATGAGAAACTGCGGTCTTCTGAATAGCATACGAAAGAATTTCCCTTGCGCGTGAGTCGAATCTCTCCCTTCCCTCCTGCTCCATGCGCCGCACCCGGTCCAGAAGATCCTTCTCATGGCTCTCCTCTACGCCCCGAAACAATTCGTCCCGGGCTTCCTGCTGAGAGAGCTTTGCCACGCCTTCGAGTTTCTGCGCAACCTGTTCCTTCTGCTCTGCGAGCTGCTCTTCTGTTTTACGCGTTTGTTCGAGCTTTGCTTGGAGGTCGCGTTCTCGCGCCTCGGAGTCGGAGAATTTCTGATGGAGCATGTGCTCCCGCTTCAAGAGGAGCTCTTCTGTCTTGTGCATCTCTTTACGAAACACATCTCCCTCTTCTTCTGCCTTCAAGAGTACCTGCCTTGCCTGCTCGCGCGCTTCAGAGAGTGCCTTGTTTCGTTCCTGCTCCACATGGGCAGCACGCTCCTTGAGCTTCCTCTCAATGCTTCCTGCCTGTACTCGTGCAATCTGTCGGCGTGCAAGGTATCCAAGAACCAATCCCACACCCAATGCCCCAAGACCCGTTCCTATAGTAAGAAAATCCATGGGTCTTGAGAATCCTGGGGTTTTAATACTTCCAAAATCCTCTACTTTAACAATACCAGAAAAAGGAGGGGCAGTCAAAACCACCCCCCGCCAGTCCATGGACTGGCGGGGATTGCATTACTTGAGTTATTTGCGCTGGATGACCTCGTCTATGAGGCCATATGCTTTGGCCTCCGTTGCGTCAAGATAAAAATCCCGGTCCGTATCCTTCTCTATCTTCTCAAAGGACTGGCCCGTGTGATGGGCAAGCACCCGGTTCAAACGCTCCCGTATCTTCACAATCTGCTTTGCGGTAATCGCAATCTGCACCGCCTCTCCCGATACGCCTCCCGCCACCTGGTGAAGCATCATCTGGGCATTAGGAAGCGCGAAGCGCTTACCCTTCTCGCCCGCCGCTAGAAGAACCGCTCCCATGGAGGCAGCCATGCCCACACACACCGTAGACACGGGCGCCTTAACGTACTGCATGGTGTCGTAAATGGCGAGCCCTGCGGTCACCGAGCCCCCCGGTGTGTTGATGTAAAACTGAATGGGCTTATTGGCGTCCTTCTGCTCCAAAAAGAGGAACTGGGCAATGATAGAACTTGCAACGACATCATTAACTGGAGCCCCTAGAAAAACAATGCGGTCCTTGAGCAGGCGCGAGTAGATATCGTAGGCCCGCTCTCCATTTTGGCTTTTTTCAATTACAGTAGGGATTAAGTTCATAGTTTACAAATAATGACGTATTCTAAACTCGAAATCCGAATATAACGCGAACTATAAACTATGTTTTCGAAATACGAAACAAACTCTAAATCTTAATGTTTAAAATCAGAAACGGATGGGGTGCTTTAGTTTCTGTCATTTAAATTTCTGTCATTCGTGCTTGTTTCGTATTTCGAATTTCGTGCTTCGGATTTATTATTAGTTTCCGCCTGCTGCTCCAGCAAATGGAGGGTTTTTTCGTTCTCCAATACGCCTCTAGTATAGGAGCTAAGACGCTCCGGGTCAATGGCCTTCCTCTCTTCCTCGTGGCCCTGGAATCCCGAAAGCACATGCTTGATGCCCTCTTCCAGTTCTTCCGCAGACACCTCCACCCCTTCCTTTTTGGCAATCTCCCTAAGCGCAAGCCCTGTCTTCACGCGCTTGCGGGCAGAATCCGCAAGCTCTGTTCGGAGCTGTTCTGCGGTCTTTTTTGTCTTCTCAAGGTAGTCGGGAAACTCCATACCGAGCTGTTCCTTCACCCCCTTCTTCACATTCTCGAGCATACCCTCCAACTCCCTTTCCACAAGAACCTCGGGCATTGTTTCTGGAATCTTTTCTGCAATCTTCTCAAGAATCTCCTGGCGCACGCGCTGCTTCTCCTGGAATTCCTTCTCCTGGGTAAGACCTTCCCGGATACCCTTGCGCACTTCTTCCATATTCTCAAAACTCCCCAGGGACTTTGCGAACTCCTCGGAGAGCTCGGGCTCCTGCTTCCCTTCCTTTGTTCTGGACTTACGCAGCCACTCAAGCGCCTGTTCCACTTCGTGCTCTTCCACCGCAACTCCCTTCTGCTGAACCTGCCCTGCGAGCTTTCGGTAATCCGGGAGGGTAAGCGAAGGGAGAACTGACAGCGCAAGTAAAAACTCAAAGGGATTGCCGTGGGCGAGTTTCTTTACGGTAAGCTCTGGCTCTCCCACTGGCTCCAGGCCTTCCTTTACCGTAATTTCCTTGAGTGCCTGGCCTACCGCCCTCCTTGCCGTCTCCATCAGCACGGCCTCTTCGCTAAGATGCCCGCTCGCGATCTCGGGAGGCACCTTCCCATCACGGAATCCTTCTCGGGAAACACCCTTGGCAAGCTCTCGCTCTGCCTCCGCCCTATACCCCTCCCACTCCTCGGGTGGAAGAGTGCAAGTAATCTCCATGCGAGAAGATTCCTTTTTTAAAAGAGAGTACTTCATGCCGCCGCTTCCTCTTCTACTTCTTCTTTCATGTCCACCTGGGTACCCTCGGGAGTACGTATGTCAATCTTCCAGCCCGTGAGCTTGGCTGCCAGACGCACGTTCTGCCCCTCCTTGCCAATCGCGAGAGAGAGCTGGTCCTCGGGAACAACGGCAACGGCCCT
>Ga0180007_10004709_pt1 | contig 14285 bp, 15 predicted proteins | sample MM_PC_MetaG_FD_121122 | JGI IMG/M metagenome (GOLD analysis project Ga0180007, IMG submission 121122) | Groundwater microbial communities from the Aspo Hard Rock Laboratory (HRL) deep subsurface site, Sweden - MM_PC_MetaG | ecosystem: Environmental > Aquatic > Deep subsurface > Groundwater... | reverse complement strand
TTGCGCAGGTGGAACAGGGTGATCTGCTGGCAGTGATGAGTGCAGGGGCCTATGGCTTTACCATGTCCTCAAATTACAACTCCCGTCCCCGTGTGGCCGAGGTTATGGTCTCAGGAGACCGTTTTGCCGTCATTCGTGAGCGCGAGAGCATGGAATCACTTATCCAGGGCGAGTCTATTCCGGAATTTTTAGAGAAAGACGATGGACGTTAACTTCCCGATACCCTTTGCCAAGATGAGTGGCACCGGCAATGATTTTATTATCATTGATCACCGCCAGCATCTGGTACCGGAGGACATGCAAGCCGAATTTGTGAGCAGGGTATGCCGCCGTATGTTTTCTGTAGGGGCAGATGGCCTGATCTTTATCGAGAACTCGGACAAGGCTGATTTCAGCTGGCGCTTCTATAATGCAAATGGTTCAGTGGCCGAGATGTGCGGGAACGGCGCCCGTTGCGCCGCGCGTTTTGCCTTTGCCAAGAATATTGCCGGAAAAAAGATGTCCTTCGAGACCATGGCCGGAATAATCGAGGCCGAGATCCTTGGCGACGATGGTGAGGTGAGCCTGCTCATGACGCCGCCCTTCGATTTTCGCACAGGGATTCGTCTTAGCCTTGGCGGCAAGGAAAGAGCATTTTCTTTCATGAACTCCGGTGTTCCTCATACTGTGCTTTTTGTGGATGAGGGGGTGGAGATACCGGTAAAGGACTGGGGACATGAAATCCGTTTTCACGATATGTTTCAGCCGGCTGGCACCAATGTAAACTTTGTCCAGCCCCTGGCTGATGGCGGGATTCGTGTTCGAACCTATGAGCGGGGTGTGGAGGATGAGACCATGGCCTGTGGGACAGGAGCCGTGGCCTCTGCCATATTCGCAGAGATAGAAGGGGTCGCGACTTCACCCGTTGAGGTTGTTACCTCGGGCGGAGATAGGCTGACCATCAGCTTTGATCTCAAAGAGGGTCCGGTCGCAGAAAATGTCTACCTGCAGGGACCGGCCAGGATTATCTATGAAGGACAGCTGACAGCTGAGTCGTTGTTGTAAGAAAAAGAATAGGCTGAAGACCGAAGGCTGAAGGCTGAAGAGTAAATGCTGGAGGTTTACGGCTGAAGGCTAAAGAATATAGAGCTAGGAGAAATCATGGAAAAGTATCACGGTGCCATTGTTGCAATTGTCACCCCCTTTATCAATGATGAGCTTGATGAGCAGGGATTGATAGATCTTATCGAGTTCCAGATTGCTGGCGGTACTCATGGTATTGTACCCTGCGGAACCACAGGCGAATCAGCGACTCTTGACTTTGATGAGCATAAACGGGTTATTGAACTCACCGTCAAGACTGTGAATGGCCGTGTTCCTGTTATCGCCGGGACAGGTGCCAACAACACCAAGGAAGCCATCGAGCTTACAGAGAGTGCCAAGGCCAGTGGAGCCGATGCTGTGCTTTCCGTCACTCCTTACTATAACAAGCCGAGTCAGGAAGGATTGTATCAGCATTTCAAAGCCATTGCCGAGTCCGTGGACATTCCCATGTTCCTCTACAATGTGCCGAGCCGGACTTCCATTAACATTCTGCCCGAAACAGTCGCCCGTCTGGCTAAGCTCAAGAATATCATCGGCATCAAAGAGGCCTGTGCCTCTCTGCAGCAGATCAGTGAGGTAATCCGCCAGTGCCCGGATGACTTTATTCTCCTTTCCGGTGATGACTTTACCTCCATGCCCACTGTTTTTGTCGGTGGCAAGGGCGTCATTTCGGTTACCTCCAATGTTCATCCCCGGGGTATGGCTGATCTTATGGAGGCAGCGCTTGCCGGGGATATCAAAAGAGCCAATGAGATCCACTACAAGCTCTTTCCCCTGATGACCTCCATGTTTTCTGCTCCCAATCCCGTTCCTGCCAAAAAGGGTGTAGAACTCATGGGCAAGATCAAGGATGGCTTGCCGCGTCTGCCCCTTACGGGCATTGATGACAAAGCCTTGAGTATTTTGACCGGGGCTTTGAAGGACGCAGCTCTTCTGTAAACTTTACAATTTCAGGTTTTGCCGAAAACTGAGATTTGGCGAACTACTGCAAAACAAGGATGATGGGAAATAACAAATGATAAATGTAATCATTGCAGGGGCTGCCGGTCGAATGGGGCAGCGCATCGGATATATGGTGAGTCAGCATCCTGAACTCAATTATGCCGGGGCCTTCGAGGCTGTCGGCAGTCCGGCCGTGGGGCGTGATCCGGGCGAGATGGGTGGCTGGGGTCCGGCAGGTGTTCTCATCGAAGAGGGGCTGGAGGCAGTGATTGATAAGGGTGATGTGATCATCGATTTCACCTTTCACAAGGCCACCATGGAGTTTGCCAAGGTTGCTGCCGCCCACAAAAAGGCCATGGTCATCGGTACCACAGGACTCAGTGCTGAAAATCTGGCGGAGCTGAAAAAGCTGGCTGCAGATTTTCCCTGTGTGCAGTCGCCGAATATGGCAGTAGGGGTGAATGTGCTCTTTAAGCTTGCCGCCAAGGCTGCTTCCATCCTTGGTGATGACTATGATATCGAGATCGTCGAGCTTCACCACAACAAGAAAAAGGACGCACCTTCGGGCACAGCCCTCAAACTTGCTGAGATGGCAGCCTCCGGTGTGGACAGAGATCTTGCTGAGGTCGGAGTTTATGAGCGTCATGGCATAATCGGTGAGCGCTCCAAAAAAGAGATTGGCGTGCAGACCATTCGCGGCGGTGATATCGTGGGTGAGCATACTATCTATTACTGTGGTCCCGGCGAGCGTCTGGAAATTACCCACCGTGCCCACAGCCGCGACAATTTTGCCCAAGGTGCAGTCAAGGCAGCGGCCTGGATTGCCGGCAGGGAACCGGGTCTGTATACCATGTTTGATGTTCTCGGGCTTCAGGATCTGTAAGGCCTGAGCCCAGGGAAGAGGAATACGAGGTGAGCGCTAGAACACGGGCATGGATTGCCTTGGGATCCAACCTTGGTGATAGCCATCGCATTCTGCAGCAGGCTTGGCTCCGTTTGGGACAAGAGACACCAATATCTGTCTTGAAGCTTTCCCATCCCTATGTTACAGCGCCGGTGGGTATGGAAAGTGACCATCTTTTCTTGAACGCCGTGGGAATTCTGGAGACGGATCTTGAACCTGAGGCCCTTCTCGTGCAATTGCAGCAGGTGGAACATTATTTCGGGCGTGCCCAGAAGACAGGAGCAGACGGGTACAAAGATCGTCTGCTGGATTTGGATCTACTCTATTACGGAGACACGGTACTGGCGTCTGGCGACCTGATTTTGCCGCATCCTCATCTTGCATCCAGGCTTTTCGTCCTGGCGCCTCTTGTTGAGATTGACCCAGAACATCTGGACCCCCTCACCGGAATGACTGCAGAGGCAATGTATCATCAACTCCAGCAGCGGATTGAGCGCGGCAAAGAGGATTCTCAGCAGATTGAACGGAATGAGTGGAGTTAAAGAATCAATCGACTTTTTTTAGAATTTGAGACTATACTACTTCTATAGAGTAGATTTGGTGGATTGATAATTATTCCTTAGGTGAATGATATAGACTTTCAACTTGTAACCATAATCTTTACAATGCGGCGAAGCCGGCTTAGCTTGTGAGCCCCATAAAACTGCTGGTCCTGGTCATTCTCTTGTATCTCGGTTACCGATTGCTGACCGGCGGCAAGAAAAAGGATAAAGCGGAGAGACCTGCAGCACCCACGGAACAGGATGATGCGCCGATTGTGGATGTACTTGTGGAAGATCCGGTCTGCCATAAATTAGTCCCGAAACAACAGGCCATACGCCTGCAACACAAAGAAAATATAGTTTATTTCTGCAGCGAGGTCTGCTGCAATAGATTTGTCAGTCAAGAAGGAGAAAAAGAATGAAATTTTTTATAGATACCGCCAACCTCGAACAGATCAAAAAGGGCGTGGATATGGGTATGGTCGATGGCGTGACCACCAATCCTTCACTCATTGCCAAAGAAGACAAGCCTTTTGAGCAGATTTTGAAGGACATTGTGGCAGTTGTAGATGGCCCGATCAGTGCTGAGGTTGTCAGTCTCGATGCCGAGGGCATGGTCAGAGAGGCCAAGGTGCTTGCGGCCATGAGTGATAATATTGTTATCAAGATCCCCATGATCATAGAAGGCATTAAGGCAGTGAAACAGTTGACTGCTCTTGGCATTAAGACCAATGTCACTCTGATTTTTTCAGCTGCCCAGGCCCTCCTTGCTGCAAAGGCCGGAGCGACTTATGTCAGCCCCTTTGTCGGTCGTCTTGATGATATCGGACAGCAGGGAATGGAAGTGGTCAGCGAGATCATGACCGTATTTCGTAATTATGGCATACAGACTGAGGTGATTGTGGCAAGTATCAGGAGTCCGCAACATGTTATGGATTCAGCCGCCATTGGGGCCGATATCGCGACAATACCTCTGAAGGTTATCGAGCAGCTGGCAAAGCATCCTCTCACTGATATTGGTATTGAGCAGTTTCTCGCTGATTGGGAAAATCGGAAGAAATAGGTGAGGGCACGGTCGGGGTTGGTGGGGATACAATGATTAAGACAGCCAGCTTGCTTAGTGTACTTTTCGGGGCAATGCTGATTTTCCCATTGCAGTCGGAGCTGAAGGCGGAGATGTTTGTCTGTGCTGATGCTGGCGGAAAAGAGCACTATAGCAACATGCGTTCCTCCGGGGACTGCCGGCCATTAAGCACTCGTACCCGGATCTCAATAAGACCGGCATACAGAAGCAATCAAAGGGCGTCGACAAGTCTGCGACAGCGTTTCCAGGCCAATTCCTCAACTTACGACGGTCATATCAACCAGGTCGGCCGTCGTTATAATGTGGACCCGTATCTCATTAAGGCTGTGATCAAGGCCGAGTCGGATTTTGACCGCTATGCCCTTTCCAAAATGGGTGCTCAGGGGTTGATGCAGCTCATGCCGGCGACTGCCAGAGAACTGAATGTGCGCAACCCTTTCAATGCCCACGAAAATATTGACGGTGGTACCCGTTACCTGCGGAGCATGCTCGATATCTTTGACGGCAATATCCCTCTCAGTCTTGCTGCCTACAACGCAGGACCAACCCTGGTCAAACGTTTGCGCAAGATCCCCAGAATCCCTGAAACGATGGACTATGTCAGGAAGGTTCTTACTCATTATAAAGGTTATCGAGGATATCTTCCGCAATCCTCAGTGACACTGACTGCAGCAAAGATACAGCAATGAACACGAAAAAGAAGATGAGTAAAGAGGCGACGTATGAAGCAGTTGATGACAGGGCCTAATCTGCTTACTGGCCTACGGTTCGCCCTGATTCCTCTGCTGGTGGTGCTTCTTTCTCTGGAGCAGAGTATTCTTATTGCCTTCGTGGCCTGGTTCGTTTTTGCTTTTGCCGCCTTTACAGACTGGCTGGACGGCTACCTGGCCCGGAAGTATCACAGTGAGACGGTCTTGGGTAAGCTCATGGACCCCCTGGCCGATAAGGTTCTGGTGACTGCAGCACTTATCATGCTTATCCCTCTGGGGCGAATACCCGCCTGGATCTGTTTGCTTATTGTCAGCCGGGAGATCATTATCACCGGTCTGCGTGGGCTTGCCGCCTCGGCCGGAAAGGTTGTGGCTGCTGGACAACTTGGGAAGATTAAAAGCAATTTCCAGTACTACGGTCTTGGCTTTCTCATCTTTCCCCTTGGCCTTCTTCCGATCCCTTACCAGCATGAGTTTGGCATGATCCTGGTCTATGTTTCTCTTGTGCTGAGCATATGGTCCGCAGTCGAATACATCTATAACCTGCGCGATATCTTCGAGGAAACCCCTTGAAGCTCCCATTTTTCTTGACAGTTCAGAGGAAGTTACGGTATTACTGCACTATCCATTTTTACATGCCGGAGTGGTGAAACTGGTAGACGCACTGGACTCAAAATCCAGCGGGGGCAACCCCATGTCGGTTCGATTCCGACCTCCGGCACCAAATGATGATCCAGTAGCATCCAAATAGTTCCGCTAACCCCGCATCCTACCAAGGATTGCGGGGTTTTTTGTTCCGTGGTCTTCCACTCTTTTCCGTTGACATCCATTGCAAAAAGCGGGTACTGTGCGGGTAGCTACAGATGAACCCAAATACCCTCATGCCCTGTACCCACTAATTTTGTACCCGCTTATGGAGGTTCTGTATGTCAAAACTCACCGTTGCACAACTTCGCCAGACAAAACCAAAAAACCTGCCATATAAGCTACCTGACGGACATGGCATGCATTTGTATGTCGCGACATCAGGTCTCATGACATGGCGGTACCGGTATAGAATAGCGGGTAAAGAATCCACCTTCACTTTGGGAGAATACCCCCAAATGAGTCTTGGGCATGCCCGAATGGCTCGTATGGAGGCAAGGGAGATGGTAAGGGCGGGAAAGAACCCGGCCCTGGTTAGGCGGGAAGAAATACAGCACGAGATAGTCAAGCAACTTGCCAGCAAAGACGCAAAAGAGAATTCATTTAAGAATGTTGCTCTTGAATGGATTGAGCAGCAGCGGGAAAGGTGGAGTAAAGACCATGCTGAAGCAGTCTTAAACACTCTCAGGTTTGACGCTTTTCCAGGAATTGGAGATCAGTCGGTTGATACTATAACACCGCCACAGGTCCTCAATATCTTGCGAAAGATTGAAGACAGGGGCTCGCTGGAAATAGCCCGAAAAGTGTTACAGAGAATGAATGCTGTTTTTCGTTATGCGGTACAGACCGGCAAAGCCACATACAATCCGGCGGCAGATATGCAGGGGGTATTAAAAACCAGGAGGGTACAACACAGGGCTGCAATATCGAGCGATGACCTTCCTCAATTTCTGAGAGATTTATCCAGCGGTGATATTCATACCACCACGAAACTTGCTCTGCAATTCACTGTTCTGACTGCAGCCAGAAGTGGAGAAACCCGAGGAGCTACCTGGGACGAGATAGATATCGAGGCTAAGTTATGGAAGATCCCTGCAAAACGTATGAAGATGGATAGTCCACATACTGTACCGCTTTCAAAACAGGCCGTGGCGATTCTGGAACGGGTTGGGAGACTATACGGCAAAGAGGGCCTTGTGTTTCCTGGGATCAGGGATCACAGTAAGCAGCTCTCTGAAAATACTATGCTCTATGCACTATATCGGCTTGGCTATCATAGCAGGGCAACGGTACATGGTTTTCGAGCAACATTCAGTACTATTGCTAATGAATCAGGTTTTAGTGGTGATGTGATTGAAAAGGCTCTTGCCCATGAAGAACGAAACAAGGTCCGGGCTGCATATCATAGAAGTGAATACATTGAGCAACGCAGGGAATTAATGCAGTGGTGGGCTGATCTGCTGCTGCAGATGGAGCATGGGGCGGAGATTGTTCCGATTAGATCAGCGGCACTGAAATAACAACTTAGAGAGTCACGACTCGAAAAGCCGTGACTCTGACAGGTTATCCGCTGATTTTTCAAGGGTTTCATTGAGGGTGAAGAAATGGATATTTTGCCATATCAGGTGGCGGTTGTACAGATATCAAGTCGATGGGGAATGCCTGAAAGAGAAGTATTGCAGATATTGCGAGGGGGTCGAATCGAAGCAGTCCTGAAAGATGTTGAGTTCCATATAGCCATGGGGCAAACGCTGGATAGCAGAGATGTGATTACCATACCTGTGGAGGCTGAAAATCTTGATGAACTTATTTATTGCGGAACTTCAACACTAAAGGCGGCATACCATCCTTCTTACGGAAGAGTATGCTGTAAGAAGAGATTTGCGGATGTTACCACTGGCCTTAGAGAAGTGGTGCTAGAATTATCTGATCTTTATGTTAGTCGTTCCGTGGTGATGAATTTTGAAAAGGAGCATGAAATAACCCTCAATCAAGGAAAGGTAGAACACACTGTGGCAAATTTAAAAGGACACATTTATGAGTCGAAAGAGCTGCTAATTGGCATAGAGGCCTGGAGCATTCTTTACGGTAGCGGGCATGAAGAATGCAAAAAAATCAGAAAAAAAGACATTATAAAATGGCTAAAAGATACACATCCAGAGCTTTATCATGAAACGATAAAGAGAATAGCAACAGTAGTAAACCCCTTCAAAAGTGGTGGGGCAACCCCCTCTGAGTAAATTTTTCAAAGAAAACCATCATAGCTATTAACTGCCTATTTAGACAGTAAAAAACTATAACCAACCTACCCCCTTAGAACGGTAACCTCTCTAACCGTTCCGTCTATTTTTCTTTTTCTATCTTTCATATTGTCTATCCAGAGCTAAACGGAAAACCTTAACCGTATCTGGAGGAATTATGACAGAGACAATCTTACTCCGTATGCCTCAAGTGGAAAAAGCCACCGGGCTTAAAAAATCATCCCTGTACCAGCGGATGAAAGAAGGCACATTTCCTGCCGCTGTGAGATTAGGGCCAAAATCAGTTGCGTGGAAAAATCACGAAGTGAATCAGTGGATTGAATCGCTTCCAAGGGTGGGACAAGCAGAGGCAGACATTGACTGAACATGTTACGCCCAAGAATAACCCAGATCTCAAGTGGGCAGACAGTCCACAGAGATTTGCTGTCGTTCATGAACTTCTTAGATCACCTGCATATCGGTCATTGACGAAGATGCAAAGTGACATATGGCTTTTTGCTCTTACTGAACGAAGATACCCAGGAAAAAAAGGTAAGAAGCGCAGAGAGATTGACTACTGGCACCCATTGAATAATCGAGACTTTATTTTGTCATATGCTTCGATAAAGAAATTTTTCAAACATGGCGGGGGGAAGCCTCCATCTGATCCGACTATCACCGCAGCGATTGTAACGTTTATGGCAGTTGGTTTTCTATCAATTGTTTCTCGTGGGGGTAACGGCCCTGGTGATTGTAATCATTATCGACTGGAACACAATTGGAGAACATGGAAGGTCGGAGATCCACCATGTTTTGTGAAAGATGGCCTGTCGAAGATTGGTTTTTGCAATCCTGGATCTGGTGAGAAATACCAGGGGAAAAATGGATAATATCAAAGTGTGGTTATGCAAGGGTTGCATAACATTCCTTATGCAAGAAATGAAAAAAGAAGAAGCGAAGGGGCAAGCATGCTTATGCAAATGAAAATTTACTGAAAAGCATTGTGCCATAGCCTTTCAGCCGAATAATGGCAAATTCTATTAAGGGTAAAGCGTGGTTATGCACCTACATGTAATCCACGGAATGCAGAAGAATCCAATAAGAGAGTTCAAGGAAATAAAATGAAAAGAAAATATCAGTCAGGCGACATTATCAAAAACATGGCAGGTCTTTCATTGCTGGTGCAGGGATCAAACTTGGTGCCTTGCGGAACACAAGGACGGAACGTAACGAATTACCAGGTGACCTGTGGGAAATGTGGCCATGTATTTTCACCAACTATCAGTGGTGCATTTGAGAAACGGAAGAGTTGCCCTGGCTGTGAGAAACAGCCAGCTGCATTAAAGACTGACTCCACTGGTACTTGTATTTCGATCTGTGATATTGGGATGGTGGAGTTCATAAGGGAGTTTCAAGAAGAGCATGGGGAGTCTGAACGTGCAGCCGTTCGTTATTTTATAGATACTGTTAAAGCTCACTTATCTAAAGATGATCCAATAGCAGAAACCATGACTGAAGAGTCTGTATTGGCAAAGGTTCGTAGGTCAACCGGAAAAAAGAAAGATCCTATGAACCATGGCAGTTCGCCACAAAAGAAGAAGGTTAATAACCTTGATAGAGTTGCTTCCAAGGTGCATCGAATAACCGCTGACCTCGAATCGGTGCAGTCGTTTCTGGATAAATATCTACCAGGATATAAAATTGTACTTGAGGATATCTGAGGGATAGTTCTGATGGGAAAACGTCATCCTAATCACCGACTTGTTAAAATTCATCGTAGTTACGCAGTAGAAGAGGTCGCTAAGATGTTAAGCGTTCACAAAAATACTGTGCGCCATTGGATCAAGGATGGGCTTGCCACCATTGATGATAATCGCCCCATGCTGATACTCGGTGAGGAACTAGTCACATTTATTAAGAAACGCAGGATGAAAAATAAACAGCCTTGCAAACCGGGTGAACTTTACTGCGTCCGGTGCCGCACTCCTAAAGCTCCTGCGGGTGATATTGCAGATTACACACCTGTTACCAAGAAGTTTGGCAATCTGGTAGCAATTTGCCCGGACTGCGATTCTATCATGAATCAACGCGTTAGTTTGGCAAGAATTGAGGAGATTTCTGAAAAAATACATATCACCTTTCCGAAAGCACTGTGACATATAGTTGAGATCATTAACTCCACCGTAAACAGTGACTTGAGATAGGGAGCATCAAACCATGAAAAAGCACAACCCAACTAATGAGCGGATCAAACGCAAGTATTTCTCTTTTTTGAAGGAAGCTAAACGTCACAGCGAACAAACGGTCGATGGGGTTGCAAAGGCTCTTAAGCGCTTCGAGGTTTATACGAAATTCAGAGATTTCAAGGCATTTCATTTTGATCAGGCTATCGCCTTCAAGAAAAACCTTGCAGAGCAGAAAGGGCAGCAGTCCGGTAAAAAATTAAGCAAGGCTACTCTGCATGCTACCCTCAGGCACCTCAAACGATTTTTTCAATGGCTGGCACGGGAACCGGGTTACAAGTCGCGCATTCAATATTCTGATGCCGAGTATTTTAATCTGTCAGACAAGGATACCAGAATAGCTACTGCAAAACGGCAACAAAAGGTACCCACCCTGGAACAGATCAAACACGTCATCCATGCGATGCCAGTCGATACAGAAATAGAAAAACGTAATCGTGCTTTGGTGGCATTCACGTTACTGACTGGCGCAAGAGATAGTGCTATCGCTTCGATGAAATTGAAGCATGTCGATCTCATTGTTGGTTGCGTCAATCAGGATGCCCGGGAAGTGAAGACCAAATCCAGCAAGACCTTCACTACCTTCTTTTTTCCAGTTGGCGAGGAAATTCGCGAGATTGTTGGGGAGTGGGTGTCATATCTTCGGGAAGAGAAAATATGGGGAAATGATGATCCATTATTCCCGGCGACACGCATTACCCTGGGCCCTTCTCATCAATTTGAAGCTGCAGGACTAGAAAGGAAGAACTGGAGCACTACTACTGCCATTCGCAAAATATTTCGAGAAGCCTTTGTCAATGCTGGTTTATCGTATTTTAATCCGCACAGCTTTAGAAATACCCTTGTTCAACTCGGCGAGAAGAAGTGTAAGACCCCAGAACAGTTTAAGGCATGGAGCCAGAATCTCGGGCATAAGAAAGTTTTAACAACCTTTATAAACTATGGTGAAGTCGCGTACCAGCGTCAGGGGGAAATTATACACGACTTGGCAATGCCTCAAGAAACTATACAAATGGATGCCAACAAAATCACAGTGGAAATTTTCGAAGGATTGCGTAGGGCGGGAGTTGCTGTCTAAATAAAAGCAATGCCAATGGTGGTAAAATTAGCGGTTCCGTCAAGATTTGCAAAGCGTTAGTTGAGTTCTACAGGTATGTTAATTGTCGAACGCCATGGATTCTATAATTGCAAACTACTAATACGATCAATGCTAAGGGGTAAGATTAGATTTTCCTATCTTAATCGTGTACCTTGAATCGGAGGCAAGTGTTTTTGGAAAGATGTTAATCTTGGTTTCTGTTGGCTTATTAACATTTTTTGCCTTTAACTGCTTATTGCCCTAGAGTTTGTACTTCCTTCAATTCTTCACGTCATTATTGTTGAGTGCTCTTTTTAACCTTTTGATTGTGAAGCTTTTTATGGGCGTTGATGCTAAAAGGATTTTACTCATCAATGAACTTGCAGATTACCTGAAAATATCTACGTCAACATTGTACCAATGGGCTCAAGAAGGCAAATTGCCACGCAGAAAATTGTCCATCACCAGCCGCACCATAAGGATGTCTTTGGTAAGTGGCTGAAAAAAATAATAATCTCTGGGTCTAAGATGGTGTTTGCATAGGTCGCAGGTTTGAAAACAGAAAAAGAAACCAGAAAAGATTTAATCGATAAAAAACTGTTTCAGGCTGGGTGGAAGGTCAATGATCGCACCCAAGTTGTTAAAGAGTTTGAAATCAAAGTCGGATCACACAACGAGACCAGAGAGTCTTCTTCTCCCTATCACAATCTCCAGTTCAGCGATTACGTCCTCTTGGGCAAAGACGCCAAGCCCCTTGCCGTTGTAGAAGCAAAAAAAACCAGCAAAGATGCCGCATTGGGCCGCGAACAGGCCAAACAGTATTGCATCAACATACAGAAGCAAAAGGGCGGCGAGCTCCCTTTCTGTTTCTATACCAATGGCCTTGAAACTTACTTTTGGGACCTGGGTAACTCCCCCCCGCGCAAAGTGGTTGGCTTTCCCACGCGTGATGATCTCGAACGTTTCCAATACATTCGCCGCAACCGTAAACCACTGACACAGGAACTGATCAACATATCCATCGCGGGGCGGGATTATCAAATACGAGCCATTCGCGCCGTGCTGGAAGCCATCGAGCGGAAAAAGCGAGACTTTCTGCTGGTCATGGCCACAGGTACCGGCAAAACACGCATCTGCATTGCCATGGTCGATGCCCTCATGCGTGCAAGTCATGCCGAAAAGGTGCTGTTTCTGGTAGATCGTATCGCTCTCAGGGAGCAGGCTTTGGCTGCTTTTAAGGAGCACCTGCCCAATGAACCACGCTGGCCGAATGTGGGCGAAAAACTCATTGCCAAAGATCGCCGTATCTATATCGCCACTTATCCCACCATGCTCAACATCATCCGCGACGAGACCCAGCAACTGTCACCACATTTTTTCGATTTTATCGTTATTGATGAGAGCCACCGATCCATTTATAACACTTACGGTGAAATCCTCGACTATTTCAAAACCATCACTCTGGGACTGACGGCCACACCCACCGACATTATCGACCACAACACTTTCCGTCTCTTTCATTGCGAGAATGGCCTGCCTACCTTTGCCTACACCTTCGAAGAAGCCGTCAACAATGTGCCGCCCTTTCTGAGTAATTTTCAGGTAATGAAAATTCAGACCAAGTTCCAGATGGAGGGTATCAGCAAACGTACCATTTCGCTGGAGGATCAGAAAAAACTACTGCTGGAAGGCAAGGAGATAGAAGAGATCAACTTCGAAGGCTCTCAACTGGAGAAGCAGGTCATCAACAAGGGAACAAATACCCTGATCGTCAAGGAGTACATGGAAGAGTGCATCAAAGATCACAATGGGGTGCTTCCCGGCAAAACCATCTTTTTCTGTTCTTCAATAGCTCATGCCCGGCGCATGGAAGATATCTTTGACAAGCTCTACCCTCAGTACAAAGGCGAACTGGCAAAGGTCCTGGTGTCGGACGACCCTCGAGTCTACGGTAAAGGGGGTCTGCTCGACCAGTTCACTAACAACGACATGCCTCGGGTAGCCATTAGCGTAGACATGCTCGACACCGGCATTGACGTACGTGAGATCGTCAATCTCGTCTTTGCCAAACCGGTTTATTCCTACACTAAGTTCTGGCAGATGATTGGTCGCGGCACCCGTCTATTGGAAGCCAACAAACCAAAACCCTGGTGTACCGAAAAAGATGTATTCCTGATTCTAGATTGCTGGGACAACTTTGAATATTTCAAGCTCCAGCCCAAGGGCAAGGAGCTAAAACCGCAACTACCCTTACCGGTGCGTCTGGTTGCCCTGCGCCTCGACAAGATTGAAAAGGCCCTGGATATCAGCCACCATGAGATCGCAGAGCGCGAAATCACCAAACTGCGTAAACAAATCACCGAACTGCCGCAAAGTTCCGTGGTGATCAAAGAGGCCGCTACCGTCCTTCATTGCCTTGAAGAAGAAAACTATTGGATCACCCTCAGTCATCAGAAACTTGAATTTCTGCGCTCCGAAATCAAACCGCTGTTTCGTACAGTGTCCGAAGCCGACTTCAAGGCCATGCGTTTTGAAAAAGACCTGTTGGAATTCTCCCTGGCCCACCTGAACGAAGAAAAGGAACGGGCCGACACATTGAAAGAAGGCATTGTCGAGCTGATCAGCGGACTGCCGCTCAGCGTCAACTTTGTCAAAACCCAAGAGCCGCTTATTCGCGCCGCCCAAAGCAACCACTACTGGGCCAAAATCGATGAAGACGCGCTAGATGAGCTGACCTCTAAACTCGGTCCCCTGATGAAATTCCGTGAGCAAAACACCACCGGCACCGGACCTCTTCACCTCGACCTGATCGAT
>Ga0180007_10004708_pt1 | contig 14288 bp, 11 predicted proteins | sample MM_PC_MetaG_FD_121122 | JGI IMG/M metagenome (GOLD analysis project Ga0180007, IMG submission 121122) | Groundwater microbial communities from the Aspo Hard Rock Laboratory (HRL) deep subsurface site, Sweden - MM_PC_MetaG | ecosystem: Environmental > Aquatic > Deep subsurface > Groundwater... | reverse complement strand
CGGCATCGGCATGGGCGTGTTCATGGTGCTGCTCAATCTCTATCTGCGCGCCATCGGCTTTTCTGAAGAAATGATCGGACGACTACTCGCCTTTCAATCACTGTGTGCTGCCATTGCCTCAATTCCCATGGGCTGGCTGGCCGACCGCACTACCCGACGCACCACTTATCTTCTCGGCATCACACTTCTTGGCGCGGGCTTTACAACCCTGGCCAGCTCACGCGAAATCAATTACCTGATCGCCGCAGTAGTTCTTGCCGGCATCGGCAATGGCGCGATCATGGTTTCGGTTCAGCCCTACCTGCAGGAAAACAGCCGCCGCAAACAGCGCCCTTACATATTCAGCGTCAGCTTCACACTTATGTGGGTTACCAGCATTCTGGCCGGATTTATGGCCGGCTGGCTGCCAAGACTGTTTAAATTTATCAACCCGGCTCTCGCTGAAATAGAAGCTGATCGACTGCAATATTCGCTATGGATAGGTGTTTTTTTCATATTTCTTGCACTGATTCCAGCACAAAGCATGTCAATCAACTCCCGTTCCAGGAAAAAAGAGTCCGCCCAGCCAGATGTTAAAACGAGCAACAGCGGGAAAAGTCCCTGGAGTCTAATTGCACGGTTCAGCCTCTGCAATGCGCTTATTGGCTTAGGCGCCGGCATGATCGTGCCTTATTTCAACCTCTATTTTCGCGACTGGGTTGGCGCTTCCATACCGCAGATCGGCATGGTTTTCGCGATGGGGCAGTTCGGTACCGCACTGGGATCGATAAGTTCGCCATTTATTGCCAAACGCATCGGACTGGTCAAGGGCGTGGCTTTTTCACAACTGTGCTCATTGCCGTTTATGATGCTCATGGCATTGCAACACGAACTTTGGCTTTGCTCGCTATGCTTTATTTTCAGAGGCGCCTTCATGAACATGTGTATTCCAATGCGCCAGGAACTCATGATGGAAATCATACCTGAGCAACACCGCGCCCGCGCGTCAGCCGCAGACAGCATGTCATGGAATCTGTCATGGGCAGTCGCAATGTTCTTTTCAGGCGGAATCATTCGGGACTGGGGCTATGAAACCTCGTTATACATCGCTTTTGCCTGTTATCTTGCCTCGGCATCGCTATATTTTTACCTTTTCCGCTCCTGGGAAAAACGAAAACGCCCAGAAACAGCTATCAGCAAGCCAGCTAATATCAGCTAATCTGCTTAAAAACAGAGTCGAGCTGATTTTCACCCTTAACCTTGATTGGCTCTAGCTTTTCAAGAGTCCGGCGGGCAAGAAAATCTCACAGTTCAGGAAAAAGCGTCAGCAACACCATCAGGTTCGACTCCAGCAATCACTGCAAGAAAAGCTTTGCCATAGCGGTCGCGCTTGGCATCACCGACACCCTTGATCTGGCGCAAAGAGTCTGCATCTGCGGGCTTTAGCGCTGACATTGAAATCAATACAGAATCCGCAAACACCATGTAGGGCGGAATGCTGAGCTTGCGTGCCAGCAGCAGACGCAGGCGACGCAGATTGGAAAACAGTGTTTCTTCGGGGCCAACTGGCAGCACAGTCGATGATTTTCGCCCCTTCTTTTTTGCAGTTCTGATGACCGGGTGGCCAAGACGAGCTGTCTCTGTGCCTTTGCAAACACTCAGTCCTGACTCAGTTACCCGCAAAAGCGGGTATTCGCCTTCGGTTACCGCAAGGTGCCCCTGCACTATGAGCTGGTCAATCCAGGCGCGCACAGCTTTTTCAGGAGTGCCCTTTAACAGACCAAACACGCGCAGGTTATCATGTCCATTCGCCATAATGCGCTCATCATCTGCCCCGAGCAGAAGTTTTGTTACGTAGACAGCACCAAACCGACTTTCGGTGCGATATACTGCGCTGATAATCTTCTGAGCTGTCAATTGCGCTTCTTCGGTCGGCAATGCCTGAGTTTCGCCGAGGCAAACATCGCAGGCGCCACATTCAACACTTTGAGCAGGCTCGACGGCATCGGCCGGATAGGGCTTGCCAAAGTGCTCAGATAGCAGGCGATGGCGGCAGACCGGCGAAATTGCGTAACGCCCTATTTCGCTGAGCTGGCGTTCAATAACCCGTCGGCGGGCTGGCGAAATGCCCTCTTCACGAAATGAAAGTGCTTTATGAGTAATAAGATCACCGACCGAGAAAAACAGTATGCATTCGGCAGGCTCACCGTCGCGGCCGGCACGACCTGATTCCTGCTGATAGTGCTCAATAGAGCGCGGAGTGTTGGCATGAATCACGTAACGCACGTTCGAGCGGTCGATACCCATGCCAAACGCGATAGTCGCGACAATCACGTCCAGGCGCTCGTGAACGAAGTCGTCCTGAGCTTTTGCCCGCTGGGCGGCACTCAGACCGGCATGATAAGAAGCGCATGAAACCCCGGCACGCGCCAGTGTCTTGACCAGCCGATCGACTTCTTTCCGGGTCTGAGCGTAAACGATACCGCCTTCGCCGTGGTGCTGCCGGATTGCTTCGAGAACCTGATGCCCCTGATCATAACGCGGGAACGACCGGTAAATAAGATTCGGGCGGTCAGGATGGCCGATCAGAGCAACCTGATTGCGCAATCCAAGCTGAGTGCTGATATCCTGCTGAACCTGTGGTGTTGCGGTTGCCGTGAGTGCAATACGTGGAACACCATCAAAGCCGGCAAAAAGAGGGCCTAGCTGGCGATATTCCGGCCTGAACTCGTGGCCCCAGTGTGAAACGCAGTGAGCCTCATCTACCGCAAACAGGCCAACACGAGGTCTGATCAAATCAAGAATTCCGCCGGCAACAAGCCGTTCAGGGCTTACATAAAGAAGATTCAGGGTTCCATTGTTGAGTTCGGCGAAAACGCGGCGACGCTCGGACTCGCGCGCCTGAGAATGCAACGCGCCGGCCTTCAATCCCATTTCATTAACAGCAGCAACCTGATCATCCATCAGTGCGATCAGCGGGGAAACAACAAGAACCAGACCAATTCCGCATGCCGCTGGCAACTGGTAACAAAGACTCTTGCCGCCACCGGTAGGCATGACAATAAGCCCATCCCGCCCGGAAAGAACGGCTTCAACCGCCTGTTTCTGCAAAGGACGAAAGGTTTTGTAACCCCAGTATTTTTCGAGCGCTTCTTGTGGGCTTAACTTCTGCATAAATGATTAATACCAGCTTTTACCTGATCTAGCAAGGAGCCCACAGCATTTCCTCTGGTTGAAACTTTGCCAGAACACTAAGTTTCAACTGCTCTACGAGCAAGTTCTACTGCAAGCTGCTTTTCATGTTGAATGATTTGAACTCCCTGCTGCTCAAAAGCTTCCTGTGAACTTGCCACAAAAAGAACTCTCAGATCTGAACGCAGAGCTTTGGCTTCGCGGATCACCTGCCGGGCACCAATTAAACCAGATTCTTCCACAATCAGCAGGTTGGCGCAACCTATTTTGGCAAGAGAAAGCATTTCGGCCTTTTCCGGTTCACCCAGAATCACTGCCATTCCCTGGCCCGCGAATCGTAAAAAACTCTGATAATCAGGCTCTATAATCACAAAAGGCTTATTCTGCTGCTTCAGCTCAACCGCAAGATACTCGCTCAGTCTACTGCCACCGCAGACTACTACATGATTCACCAGCCCATGCTCAGAAAAATTAATACTTTCTACCTCTGGCTCCGGCCTGATTCTTTTGAACCAGTTGTAAACTGGACTTGCAAAAGCAGCTGTCAGAGGCCCGATTATCATCGACACAATTACAACATTGAGCATGATCTGATACTCAAAATTGCTGATCGCATTAAAAATCAGCGCGTTTCTTGCCAGTACAAAAGCAATTTCCGAAATTGGCACCATACCAAGCATCATAGCCAGAGGTATTATTCTGCGATAACCGTAACCATGTGCCACAAGTGCCAGCACCAACCCTTTTCCGCCAGCAAACAGGGCTACCAGGGCAAAGATCAGCAAAAAGTTACTGGCAACAAATGCAGGAGAACACAGCATGCCAATTGACGCAAAAAAGAGCAGACCAAAAAGATCACGCAGAGGCACCATCTCAGACAGGGCCTTTTTCCCAAAATCTGATTCGCTGAGCACAAGACCGGCAATAAAAGCACCAAAAGCCGTCGACAGACCAAACAGATGAGAAACATAACCCACGCCCAGTCCAATAGAAATGGTTGCGAGCATGAACAGTTCGGGGGAACGCAAGCTGGCGATTTTCTTCAGAAGCCGTGGAATCAGCAATTCAGCCAGTGCCCAGATCAGTATAAGAAATAGAAATGAACTCACAATAGGCAAAATAATAGAAGAAACGGTAAGATTACCCTTGCTCAAGCTTACCAGCAAGATCAGCAGCGGTATCACCAGAAGATCCTGCATTATTGAAACACCCATCATGACTCTGCCAGAGAGTGTCCCTTTAAGATTGCGTGATTTAAGAGTTCTAAGAATTAGTGCCGAGCTTGAAGAAACAACGGCGCCGCCAAACCACAGCGCCGCCAGCAGGTTCCAGCCCAGATACCATGCGATACCGGCACCATAAATGAATGTAATCAGAACCTGTATCGACGTGCCCAGTATTGTAATTCGCCAGATTGGCCTGAGGTCCCGCAAAGAAAATTCCATGCCAAGCGAAAAAAGCAGCAGTGAAGCACCTATATCAGCGAGATGCTCAATATTACTTATCTCTGAAACTTTTACTATTCCAGCGTTCGGGCCAAGCAATATACCTATAAAAATATAGCCGACTACCAGCGGTTGCTTTAAAGCGCGAGCCAGCAGCCCACCAATAAAGCCGCCCAGAATAATCAAAATCAGGTCAGTAGCTATATTAGACATATAAACACCTGAGCTCTATATCAACAAGATTTTGGGCGAGAGTTGCTGTCTATGATGAGGCTATTTAAGATAGGCAAGAATAAGGTCGCGGGTTGCCTTGAGTCCTTTTATATGAGTACGTTCATTGCCGTGCGAGGCAGAAACGCCGGGGCCAATCAGACCGACTCTGATATCATAACCAGCGCGCAGCGCAGCCGAGCCATCTGAGCCGTAGAAAGGAAAAACATCGAGCTTGTATGGCAGTTTTTCTTTGCGGGCCAGCTCAGCCAGGCGTATGCGCAGTTGATAATCATAGGGGCCGCTTGAATCTTTTACACAGATTGATACTGACTGCTCGTTGCCGGCTACGCCATCGCCGACTACACCCATATCAACAACCAGCAGCTCTTTTACCGAATCCGGAATGCCAGCGCAAGCGCCGTGTCCAACTTCTTCGTAATTCGAGAAGAAAAACATGACCGGAATCTTTTTGAGAGCGGTTGCACCAAGAGTCAGAAAGGCATCGATCATGGCTGCACAACCAGCCTTGTCATCAAGAAAGTGACTTTTGACAAAGCCGGTATCGGTATATTCAAAGCCCGCATCAAAAGCGATAAAATCACCGACCTGAATACCGAGCTTCTCGGTATCTTTTGCGCTGTTTACTTCGGCATCAAGCCTGACATGCATGGTCTCATCGCTTCGCGGCGACTCTCCAGCCTTGTTATTAACATGCGCAGCCGGGTTGTTAAGCACCAGAGCGCCAGAAACAACACGCCCCTTTTCGGTAAAAACCCGCACAGTGCGCCCTTCGAAGGCCTGTAAAACCGGGCCGCCAAGTTTGGTAAAACTCAGATTACCGTCAGGACGGATCTTTTTAACCATCAGGCCAAGCGTGTCGATATGGCCAGCCACAGTGATTTCCGGGCACTGGTGATTTCCGACTATTAACGCACCCTTGTTGGTATAGTGACTCTTTATTCCCGCCGTCTTGGCTACTTTTGCAACATATTCAAGCACTGCGGCAGTAAAGCCAGTGGGAGAATAAATTTCTGACAATTCACGTAAAACCTTGATCATTCTTTCTTCGCTCTGTGTTTTTCTGGCCATGCTAAGCTCACTTTCTTGTCTGCGGGTTCAGAGATAATAGCTTTCTGGCTAAAGACTAAGTGATATTGAAGTTGAAATCAAGTCTGATAAATAACCTTATGCATCAAGCTTTTAATTCGATAAGCAATCAAATTTCCAGCAACTTTGTATCGGAAAAGTAACAGATCCCCACCATCATGCAATTGAGAGACGATGAGAAACTCTTTCATATCACGCTTTAGAGTCCTATCCTTGACACCTGAATTTTTGTGCCTATATTGCACGTGGAAACATAGAAGGCAGCAAGGAGCAAAATCGTGAAACAAACGAAACAAGCGGGAAACTCACCACTGTATTGCCTTCTGATGATTACGATAGTTTTTATTGTTTCATCAATGTATGAACCAATGGTCGGCGAACTCCTTGATCATAGCTATCGTGCACAGGTTAAAATGCAGCTTGCCGGTTTGAAAACAGCGCTTATTTCTTACAACGACGATTTACACCACTTTCCCTTTACTGGAATTGACGCCGCAGCCCCAGAAGCCTATGCTGCCGCCTGGCAGTTGATGACAACCGATAAGTCTGACCAGAACATACTCAAAGACGCCAGGGTTCCTGTCTGTTCGGATGGGTGGGAGCGGCTGGGAATGTCACCAAAAGTCCTCGCAGCTAAGTGGCGGGGGCCCTATATCAATTTAGACTCCAACGCATTTGTAGACAAGTGGGGTAATCCGATAGCCTATTACTGCCTCGACGACGGAAAATTTCTCAAAATATTTCTCCATTCAGCTGGCGAAGACCGTGAATTCGACATGGAACGCCCTGAGTTGAGTTCTTTCGCCAAAGTTCTTGAACTTAAGCAGAGTTTTAGCTGGCAGCATGCCTTTCAAATCTTCCCACGAAATGCGCTTGACGCTCACCGAACATCTTACAACGGAGATGATCTGCTTCTTGAAGTTGCTAAGATCCCGAAAAACAAACTTAAAACCTGCGCAAAAACACCTGCAGAAGCTGAAAACAATCTCAGAATGTGACTATCAGCGACTACTTCTCAGAGACTCTATGATGCTCTAATAAAGAAGTGGCAGCATCTCGCACATGAAGCGGACTGAGCATTGCGGCTCCGATTTTACCCTTCATTGTGTTGCCCTTGATCCGGTCAAGATTCTGACTATCGGAAGCAGTCAGTCGTGCTATTGCTTCATCAGTGAGCCGGTTGAACTCAAGCACGCTGGCGTCAAATCGGCGATAATACATGTCGATCTGCGTGCTGGCGTGGCAATTGCGACAGCTTTCCTGCATAGTAAGGCGTTTTTCTCCCCACTCTTCGCGATGTTCACTGCGCTTTACCGCCAGATACCAGGACAGGCGCTCACCGGGGTTATGTGTTGCTGAAGCCGTTTCATTGGCAGGAGCGAGATGACAGACAAAACAGTCAGGCCGCTTAAGTGGTTCATTAATCGGCTTGAAGCCTGTTTTATTCAGATCTACATCGGCGGCCGTCATGCTCCAGTCGTTGCCATGGCGAGAGGCTTTCCAGGATTCATAAGCCGGTCCTGTATCGCCACGATGGCACTTGCCACAGGTTTCGGGACTACGCGCCCGCGCCATCGAGTCATCGTGATGACTATGGCAGGCAGCGCAATTGCCACGACTGCCATCAGTGTTGACTCTGCCAATTCCGTGATTTGGCCAGGTGTTATCAAGCGGTCGACCACGTTGCATGCGCAGATCGTTACCATGACAAATGGCACAGCTCTGTTCAAAAAGGGCGGGCGACTGGGTTCGTAATGGAACTTCACTAATGGTATCAAAAGCCATCGCATGCTTCGAAGATGCAAACGATTCATACTGAGCTGGGTGGCATTCAGCGCAGGTTCTCGGCGAGACCGGCAAATGCACGGAAAAGCTGAAATGCCCGTTTTTAGCAGAGGGATCTGCCGGATCAGCCTTATGGCATTCGTAACACCCCACCCCATGCTTTGCGTGTGTGCTGTTTTCCCAGACCTCTACCAGCTTGATCTGGCGGGGGCCATGACATGCGAGACAGCGCGCAGTTTCGTCAGAAGTCTGCGCAGTTGTAGTCATCTTCACCTGTGCTGGCAATGCCAGCGCTACCACTGCAAACAGCCCACACAACAAACAGATTCTGCTTATACAAGACTTCATAAACTGGTGCTTTTTACTCACAATTTCATGAAAAATCAAACGGGTCAGTCAGTATTCTATCAGAGGCGAGCCCTTTGGCAACAAGAACTTTTGTCACCGCCTGCATCATCGGGCTCGGCCCACAGACAAAAGCAACCGCCTCAGAAACGCCCGTGAGCGTCTGCTGTTCGAGCAGCTCGTGAATCAGGCCGCGACTCCCCACCCAACCCTCTTCGAGCATCGGATTAGACAGCGCCGGCAGATATTTGAAACTGGCATAACGCTGTGCCAGTTCGTGAAAATACTTTTCACAATAAAGGTTTTTGCGACTGCGTGCACCATGAAAAAGCCATACCGGCTGGGGAAAGTTAAGTTCGCGCAACTTTTCGAGAATTGCACGCAGCGGTGCCAACCCAACCCCGCCGGCAACCAGAATTATAGGACAATTTGCCTGTTCATCGGTCAAATACATTTCGCCAAAAGGCCCGCTCACTTCGATCTGGTCACCAGGCTGCAACTGATGAAGATAGTTGCTCACCAGTCCACCAGAGATTCGCTGTATATCGAGCGAGAAACTCTTTTTTGTGCTGGCTGATGACGAAATCGAATAGGCGCGCAAAACCCTTTCCCAAGGCATCTGATAAAATATCTGTATGTATTGGCCAGGCTTGAAATCAAGTTCACCATCATCTTCAATGTTGAACTGCAGAGTTTTGATCTCCTCAGCCACGACCTGCGCGCTTTCGAGCCGGGCCCACAGGAACTTCGCCGCCAACAATCCTGCCGGAACCTCAACTTCAATGTTCTGGCGCACCTTAACCTGACAAGCAAGCCTTGCCAGCGACTGCAAACGCTGGGGTTCGAGTATTATCGTTTCCATTGGAGTCACCGAACTGCCGCCAGCAATAACCTTTATCTCACAGCGTCCACAGGTGCCCTTACCGCCGCAGGCCGCAGGCAGAAAAATGCCTGCTTCTGCCAAAGCCGGCAACAGGCTTTGCCCACACCCGACTTTACGCGCAGATTCTTTGTTAACAACCAGATCAGCATCGCCGCTCTGCCGCAGCAATTGCCCCGAGAAGGCCACCAGAGCGCAGAGTATCAGCACAAATGCGTTGATTATAAGGATCACCAGCAATGCCTGCATCAGAAACCTCCGCTCATCAGTTCGCTCACTCCCGAAAAAGCGAGGGCGATCACAGCGGCGATAAGCATGGTAATACCGGTTTTGCCAAGATGCACCGGAACTGCATCAATATTTATGCGCCGGCGCACCGATGCGATGATGCAGATAACCAGACACCAGCCCATACCACTGCCGGCGGCAAAAACCAGCGACTGAATCAGAGAATACTCACGCAGCACAGCAAACATTGAAACCCCTAAAATCGCGCAATTTACGGTTATAAGGGGCAAGAATATACCAAAAACCTCATAGATTGACGGAAAAAACCGATCGAGGAACAGCTCCAGCAACTGCACGGTAGCTGCAATGATCAGCACAAAGAACAGCAACTGCAGATATTCGAGCTCCATCGGCTGCAACAACAGATGGTATATCGCCCAGTTTGCTGCGGTTGTGATCAGCATCACCAGGCTTACCGTAAGACCCATGTTGAACGAAGCTTTAAGGTCAGCAGAAATCGAGATCAGCGGGCAGATTCCGAGAAAATAGTAGAGCGCAACATTCTCTGATATTGCAGCGCTGAACAACAGAGTCAACAGCGGGATCTGAATGGCATTTTCCATCAGCTATCCCTCCTGACTATTGATCTGAGCCAATTCACTGCAAACAGCAGGGCGGCAAAGACTATAAAAGCGCCGGGCGGCGAGTTAAACACACGACACGGAATGTAAAAATCAGGTGCTACATGCAGGCCCCACAGGGTGCCATTGCCGAGGAATTCTCGAATTGAAGCGATCGAAAGCAGAACTGCGGCATAGCCCAGAGCGACTCCCAGTGCATCAAAAAAGGCTTCAAGCGGCCGATGAGAAACAGCAAAGGCTTCAAGTCGCCCCATGACCACACAGTTCGTAACGATAAGACCGACATAGGGTCCCAGCGCCCGTGCCACTTCAGGAAAAAGCGCTTTAAGCAGCTGTTCAACCGCGATTACCGCGGTTACAATGATCAGCATATAAGAAAGCAGGCGAAAGCGAAATGGAATGTAATAGCGCAAAGCCGCGACGCAGACAGAGCTGAAGATGGTTGTAATGCCAACCATTACCGCCATAAAAAAGGCATTTTCGACCTTGAGTGTAACCGCCAGCGTCGAACACAGCCCAAGAGCGAGAATAAACACCGGGTTGTTCGGGATCAGGCCTTCCCAGAGGATGCGCAGATACTTCATGGTCTGGCCTCCTTGCCGGCAGCAGGCGGCGCGGCAGAAGCAATCTTTTCAATCTGCCCTAAAGCGCGATTGATAACGGTTTCGACGGCACGCGAAGTAATTGTCGCGCCTGAGATGGCGTCGAACTGATTGCCCTTAACTCTTATTGCCTTCATTTCAACGCCTGAACCGGCATCCATGTCGTCAAACTGCTCATAAAAGGCTTCTTCACCAATGCGGTCACCGAGACCGGCGGTTTCATTCTGTTCGATTACTCGCATACCGATGATTCGGCGATGCATGTGGTCATAAGCAAAAAGCAGCGCGAGCTCGGCCCACATGCCGGCGCCACGCGCCTGACACAGCCAGACGTTGCTTCGGCTGAGGCTCTGCCAAAGCTGAATGCGGCCACGAGTGCGCGAAACGAAATGCTCATTGAAGGCAGCAACTGCTGCAACTGGCTCTTCTGGCAGCTCAAGCTTACAAATCTGGCCGGCAGAAGTTATCGCAACCATGCTCAGATCGGCACGCGAACCGACTCCAGCCCGGGCTACCAGCAACAGAACCGCGCAGACAGTTGCCAGAACCAGCATGAATTTTATTTCGTCGCGGAAGCCGACAGTTTTGCCGCTCATGCTGATGTCACCTTTCTGCCGGGCAGCAGATCGCAGAGCAGGGGCGAGAGAACCTGCATAAGCAGAAGGGCAAAAACCGGGCCGAGCGGATTTTCTGATTTAACAGTAAACAGAAGCACCAGGACAGCAAACAACAGAGCAGAAATTATCTGTTCTCCAGTTTTTTTGGGCAGCGTATGATAATCGGCAACAGCAGCTAAAGTCAGCGAAGGAACAAGACCCAGCAGCAGAGGGTGCAGCGGCGAAAAAGCAACCAGACCCCAGTGTTTGGCCAGAGCGGCAAAAGCCATCACGCTCAGACAAGCAGTCAACCACCAGATGCGGCGGCGCGCGAAAACCAGCGCCAGCACCCCGGAAAGCAGCAGCAGAGGGAAGGTAAAAACGCTGCCCGGCAAGGCCGGCAGTTTGCCGGCTGTGCCAGCAGAAGCAAGTTCTTCTGCTGGCACAGCCGCATAAAAGAACCACAGTGGACGCGTGGGAGGCACTCCCGCGGTCCAGAGGCGATAACCAGAATAAGGTTGCTGCAAAGGCTTTGAGGCACTCAAACTCGCGGTAGAATTGTAACCAACCAGCAGCAGAATAACTGCAACCGCAACCGGATTGAAAAAATGCCGTCTGAACCCACCAAAACTAGTAATACTGATCAGGTAAGTCAGAATCAGAATAAAGGGAATAAGTTGCAAAGCCAGCCCCAACGGGCAAAACAGTGGGAATAACAGGAACAGTGACCAGCAGAACGGCATCTCGGCCGCCTTCTGATCGTCACCGGCCGGCTGCATTACCAGAGCCACAAGCCAGCAGCAGACACCGGTCGCCAAGCTCAGGCTGGCAGCAGCAGCAAACTTCTGCCCGAACCTTCCCCACACTGCAAAATAAAGTGGCAGCAACACCAGCAAAAGAAGCCAGTCTGCTCCACCAAGGTTGTAATACCCAGCACCCTGCTTGTTCACTTCACCCGCCTGCATAAAATTGTAAGCAATTTTACCACACAATTTCCATTATTGTGGCCTAAGCTCATCACAGGCTGTTAGAAAATCTTACACGCCATCACGCCAAGGTTTTACCAGCTCGCCGCAACAGACTACTTACCTGCAGAATCTATTGGAAACCGGATTTGAAAGATATTCCAGGTATCATTTCTTCTTTTCAATTCAATTGTTCCACCATGCTTCTCAATTGCGTAACTGGCGAGGCAAAGGCCAACTCCCAAATGCCCGTCTTTTTGACTCATACCAACGAAAAGCTTCTTTAGAATATCCTCGTCAATCGGGGCACCAGTATTTCCAACTTCAATAACAACTCCTGAACCTGTTCTATACGCTTGCAGCAGAACTTTGGCGGCTTCTTCGTTTCCATAAGGAGAGGCAGCTTCAACTGCATTCTTCATGATATTGAGCAATGCATCCGACAAAAGTCTGGACTGACACATCATCTCCTTATCGCTCAAGGCAACTTGCCGACTGATCAGCACATCTCTGCTTTGCGCAAGGCGCCAGGCTGCCTTAAAAACATATTGAAGAATCAGTTCCAAGTTAGCAGGCTGCTTTTTCTTACTTTCAGAACCCACAAAGATTTGGGAATAACTCTCGGTAATTTTCGAGAGCTGACTTGTTACTTCACACAGCTCTTTAATTGATTCGTCTTTGCTCATGGTTGATTCGCCGGCAAGATCAGACAAAACGATATTGATGATCTGCAGATGATTGTTGAGTTCGTGAACCAGAGCCACCGCGAACAATTCTATGTTGTCTGGAGGCAGAAACCTTTCGTCGCTGTCTTCTCCCACAGAAGATCCGCCGTCCTCTGCAGCCTTGACCCGCCTTATCAGCTTTTCATTCCAGCCCTTCACCGTATTGGATATAGACTCAAGCCAATTGTTTCTTTCCTCAAGCTCCGCAAGTAAACTGGTGTTTTGCCTCTTCTGCTTGATCACATGAAACAAGCGCTTTAGGACTTTCTGCATCTTTTCATAATCCATTGTCTTTGGCAGATAACTGTAAACGCCCAGTTCAACAGCATCAAGATTAGACTCTGTATCGGGGTAGGCAGTCATCATAATGATTTCTGTATCCGGCTTGATCTCTTTTACACGCCTTAGAGTCTGAAGACCTTCATTATCTGTAGGAAAACGCTTATCCAGAAGGGCCAGGTGAATATCATAATTCAAAACTGCCTTAATTGCATTTTCAGGAGTGTTAACGCTATAAAGGTTTACATCTTCACTCGCCAGCAGATCTTCAAGTATCTCGCAAAATCTGGGCTCGTCATCAGCAATCAAAACATTGAATCTGGTATCTGGTGTCATTTATGCCATCCTTTCAAATCTGATCATTGTCTCGTATGTTGGCAGCTTTATCATAGCTGTTGTGCCCTGGTCTGGCATGGAACTCAGGGCCAGACAGCCCTTGTGTTCCTTAATAATGCCCTGCGCAATTGTCAGACCAAGCCCATTTCCATTGCCTGCTTTTGTTGAAAAAAACGGGTCGAAAATATGTTCGATTAAGCCCTGTGACATTCCCACGCCATTGTCGGTCACTTCAATTTGTATAATTCTGGCACCTGCCTCAAAAACAGGTGGCAACTTGGAGATATCGTGCAAATGAAACTTTCGAAAGTTCATAAGAATGCTTCTGGGCGGATCACTTGCGCGCCGGGTTAACTGATCTTCAGATAAAACATCAGAAGGTAAAAGCTCTCGGCAAAACACCTTTACTGCAATTTCTCCGCCCACATTCATGGCATCAACTGCGTTGTCAAAAAGGTTGATAAAAACCTGAACCATTTTATTTACATCACAATATACTGGCGGCAAGCCTTCTTCTGCAGATTTTATAATATCAACCCTTCTGGTTTGAGTCTTAAGTCGAAAAAGCTCAATTGCTTTGCTGATCACATCTGCAATCTCAGCCTTCTGAAAATTAGTAACCGTAGGCTTGGCGAGAGTCAGAAATTCATGAACAAAAGAAGAAGCCCGGCTTACTGCTTCATTGATAAAGCCCAGATGCTTCTCCACAATTACGCCATTATGTTCACTCTCAGCTTTTTTAATAACACTCACAGAAGCCCTTATCATGGCCAAAGGAGTGTTCAATTCGTGCGAGATACCTGCGGCCATCTGCCCGATCATTTTAAGTTTTTCAGCATGAATAAGCTTGGTCTCAAGAAATCTGACTTCGCGAATATCCTGAAAAACGTAGACATAACCAGAAACAACACCCTCACGGCTTTTCAATCTTACAGCAGAAAGACTCACAGGCACAAGATCACAGCTATCT
>Ga0180007_10004707_pt1 | contig 14289 bp, 13 predicted proteins | sample MM_PC_MetaG_FD_121122 | JGI IMG/M metagenome (GOLD analysis project Ga0180007, IMG submission 121122) | Groundwater microbial communities from the Aspo Hard Rock Laboratory (HRL) deep subsurface site, Sweden - MM_PC_MetaG | ecosystem: Environmental > Aquatic > Deep subsurface > Groundwater... | reverse complement strand
TCGGCTTCAACTATAATATGGGGTATTTAAGGGCTAAACCACAAAAAATACTAGAATATCCAGTCCTAACATGCTATATTTGCTTATCTTATAAAGTTGTTAAGGGGAACAATTTAAAAGCTGTTTTTATATACACGATAACTCACAAAGATAGTGTGTCTATTTAAAAAAAAGCCGTAATTTTATTTTGTCCTTTTTTGTTAAGTCATTAAATTGTAGTAATAAATGAAGAAAACAAGAAATAATTAGACTGCAAAAACGCCGTCTAATTACTAGTTAAGCCGACGCTTGCGCGTCGTCTTAACAGGCAAAGTGGTACCCAACGGGTAGCCATGCCGCGCAAGCGCGGCCTAACTACCGTTGGAGCTGACATGGCACTCACTTGCTTGTTCGCGTTGCTCACGCAAGTTCGTTTCAATGCAGCTCAACTTTGCCTGTTAGAGGTATATAATGTTTAGAGCTAAATATCCAAAAAATGAGTATCCATTCTCTGATGGAATATGTTCGTTTTGGGATAGTCATTCCGAGGCATTTAACGCTCTTAAATTAAATAATCCAAAGAAATTTGATTTTTTAGGCGTTATTTTTTTATCCCATACACCATCATCTCATCCTAAAAGTAGTGATGAAGTTATCGGTATATGGTATCTAGATTATAGTGGTTCAAGTTGTAAGTTTCATAAGAGAATTTGTTGGTTTAAACAAGATTTTATTGTGAATATAAAAAAACAAGATAAAGAATTTGTTACTTATTCAGCAAATTATGAGGAAGGTAAATATGTAAAACCTATTAATGATTTTTTCCGTTTATATGGAGACGATGGAAAATTTTTTCATAATGGAAAAGAATGGCAACATCATTACTTTAATGTTTTAGATTTGCCTGATGAGCCAACTCTTAGGAAGTCAGCAAAACAAATATTAATAAAGAGAAGAATTTCAATAATTTAACCTCTAACTACGCGTTGGAGCGAACCGGAGGATACGCTCGGCGAGGTAGAGTTAGTTAGGTTTATTGATTTAAAAAGTGTAAGTAATTTAAAAAGATTGAGCACCTCCTCTCGCTCAACTAAGTTTGTTAGGTAGATAGAAATATGCAAGATGATAAAATAAAAAATCTTAATTCTATATATATGCATGTAGGCTATGCTCTTTTTTCTGCGCAGTTGATGGAAAAAGAGTTAGCTTTTCTTCTTCTTGTTCCAGAGATTAAAAAGAAAAAGAATTTACCCTCTGATGAAGAAATTAAAAAAGTTACAGATAATCTAGATAGAATGACTTTTGGTTGTTTGACAACAAAACTTAGAGATAATGCAAAAATGAGTGAGAGTTCGGATGAGTTGCTTAAAAAAGCGTTAAAGGAGAGAAACTTTTTGGCTCATCATTTTTTTTCTGAATATTCGGGAAAGTTAAATGATACAGAAACTCAAAAAATTATGATAAAGCGTTTAATAAGTATGAGAGAAATTTTTACTGAAATTTATGACGGCTTAGCTGTTGAAAATATTAGAATTATGAAGTTGTTTGGTATTAATCTTAAATCTACCTAACTCCTCGTTGGAGCGAACCGGAGGACGCTGATGCGAGGTAGAGTTAGTTAGATTTATCGAGTTAAAAAGTGTAAGTTAATTTTAAAGGTTGGGTTCCTCCTCTCGCTCAACTAAGTTTGTTAGGCTAAAATAAACAGACCTAAGGGGTCAGACCTACACATTTGACAAAATAATTAGTTTTACTTATAGTAAAGTGTAAATTAATTTAAGAAAGGTGATCACCTCGTCTCGCTGAAACTTAAATTTATTAGGTAAAAGAAAAAAAAGGGGGAAAGAATCATGAAGAAAATATTTATTATGCTAATACTTATGTTAATTCCGTCAGTATGCTTTGCAGAAAATGTCGTTTATGATACAGACTTTCCCGGGAGTGATGTAGGAGAAAGAATTAATAATGCCTTGTTAAGCTTTGGAGAAGAACCGGGTAAAGTTATCGTTAGTTTGAATCCTGCTACGCAGCAGTTTTCCACGACAATCCTATTTAACTCCAAGAAGACTATTGACTTCCAGAATACTCCTCTTGAGTATACCGGGACGCAATTTGCCCTAGCAGCAGCTGATAAAGACATGACGCGTCCTAATACTGTCACATTTGGTAACCCTGTATTAGATAGTGTTATCTTAAACTTAACTTTAAAAGTTTCTAATCCATGCACTACCATAGTTAATTTAACTGCAGTAAGGAATTGTATATTTAAGAATTGGAGACTAAGTATAAAGGAAAAGACAATTTTTAATGAAAAGAGTGCCATGATATGGCTTAGAGGTGCACATCCGGCAAAACTAAATAAGAAAGAAAAAGAAACAGAAGAAAGAGAAAATAGAGTGATTGAGCTAGGCCCTGGAGGCAGTCATTATAATATTTTTGAAAGAATTAATATGTATGCTAATGGTCAGATCGATTATGGTTTGCGAGTAAAGAAAATAGATTCAGATTCGCGGTCTTGTAATTATAATGTATTCAATAGAATATATGTGGTTTCTACTAATGGGGTCGGGATTTATCAGCTTGACGGTTGGGGAAATGCTTATTATAGTCCAGGCCTAGAGCAAATAGCAGGAAAAAATGATGATCATGGTACGGCTATGAAAATACGAGGAAAGGATACCACCATTATTGCACCTTATGTAGAATACTGTAAATATGCGTTTAATACAAAGCCCGAGAATAACACTACTGTTATAGGAGGTTTTTTTGCGGAGGTTGGAGATATAAATAAGTATTATGCAGGATGTAACATTTTTCCTAATAGAGAATAAATAAGCTAGCAGGACTAAATAGCAAAATAGGGACAGATCTCATTTTTTAAAAATAATTAGTTTTATCATATAGAAAAGTATATGTTAAATTAAAAATATTTAAGCACCTACTCTTAGCTTAAACTTAAGTTTGTTAGATTTTTTTGTAAAAGGAGGTAAACGATGAATAAGTTATGTAATTCAGCCGGGCGGTGGTTCTGTTCAATGCACTCTCTGTTTATTGCGTTATCAATCGTTATGGTGTTGCTCTGTTTTCCCAGAGAAAGCCTGGCACAGGATAATACTGATATAGCCATCCAGGGTGCAGCCGAATCATTCAATCAAGGATACCTAGCCTATCAACAGGGTAACTATAAAAAAGCCGCCAGCACCTGGCGCGAACTGGCTGAAAAAGGCCATCATTGGGCACAAATGCTCCTCGGTCTAATGTATGATTGGGGAAAAGGTGTGCAACAAGACTCAGCTATGGCTACTCAATGGTATCGACAGGCGGCTGGTTTGACTTTGACATCAGGACTTTCTCAAGAAGAAGTGCGGCGGGGAATGCTGGGCCCCCTTGATCTTGATCCGTATAAACCCTCAGAAAAACCAACAGACCCCTATAATCCATTTAAAGATGACCAGAGCCAAAACAGCACAGTGAAAAAATTAATCGAAAAATACAAAAAATTTCCGGTTAAGCCAGATATTGATGAGAACAAAAAAGGCTTCAAAATTGAAGTTCCTTTTGGTGGGAACGATTAGTAGGGGGGAAAAAGTAAAATAGGGACAGCGCCCTTTTAAAAATAACTAGTTTTAAAGTAGAAAAAAAAATATAAATAAAAAAACAAAATTAGGAGGGGTAAAATGAAGATAGGAAAAATTATTATTGCCACTGTGGCTATTACTGTATTCGATGCTATAATCGGCGCAATTACTTGTGGCGGAATCTTTAATTGGGTTTACAAAATAGAGCCTATTAGCGTCTGGAAGCCAATTGAAGTGCCAGGGATCTCATACTATATAGGCGCTATCATACTTAATTTCATATTCGTCCTTGTTTACACAATTCTCAATAAAGGAGTTCCCGGAAAAAACAAACTAATTAAAGGAGCTGTCTTTGGCTTATGCGTATGGGCCATAGGAATATTGCCAGGCATGTTTGCAACATATATGTTTATGACGGTTGCCCCTACAGTAATCATCTACTGGACTATCCTGGCTTTGATACAAACTCCTTTAAAAGGTTTAATAAGTGCTGCTATCTACGGAGAATAAAAAATGAGAACAAAAAAACTGCTTTTTTGGTGCACAATTTTCTTTATCTTTATACTTTTCGTCTGCACCATTTTCCACCAAGCACTTACGGCGGCCGATAATGAAGATTTAGAATCACTCCTTAATAAGCTGAAATCACCTAATGCAGAGCAAAGAGCGTCAGCGATTGCGACACTGGAGAATATGGGGGCAAAGGCAGCACCTGCTATACAACTGCTCATCCCCCCGCTGGAGGACCGCCATACCATCAAAAGGCGTGACGGAGACTACACAGTCGAAACCGACATCATGACAGAAGCTAAGAACGCTCTTGTAAAAATCGGCCCGGCTTCAGTTATGCCCCTCTTAGAGACGTTTCGTGACAAGAACATATACTGGGTAATTCGGTCAAATGCCGCTGAAGTCTTAGGAACCTTACGTGACCGGCGCGCGATTGAACCACTTATCGAATTTTTGAAGCACAAGGATAGCAAGTCATGGGATGAATATGGTTTCGTAGCAGACCGGACCAAGACCGCTCTCGAAGAGATTACGGGGCAATCCTATGCGAAGACCGGCAAAAATTTTGGAAATGATTATAAAAAATGGCGCGAGTGGTTCGACTCCTCTCACAAAAATTAAGACCGCTGCTGGGATGGCTAATAATGCCGTAACCGCCATCGCTCCGCAAGCTCCGCGCCGTATGACTAAAGGGGATCAGACCTTGACATTTGACAACACAATTAAAACAATAAAGAAGAGCAATTTATTAGGTTCGTTAAAATAAGGAGACTGAATTATGTAAAAAAAGGGACAACCCACTATTTTTAAGGAGGAATAGAGGAACTAAATTATGAAAACTATAATCTCAACTATAATCTTTTTTTTCATTATCTCTTCTTTTAATCTATCCACAGCAGAACAAATACAAGATGGATATGGAAAAGCAAAACTGCCTGACAGTTCTATCTACGAAGGTGAATTTAAAAACGGATTGTTTAATGGAAAAGGAGTTCTGACCTGGAGAAATAAAGACCAGTACTCAGGAGATTTTCTGAATGGATTAATGCAGGGAAAAGGAACTGCTATATCTGCTAGAGGTACATATGTAGGAGATTTTTATGAGGGGATGATGCATGGAAGAGGAATATATAAATATAATACTGGGACGATATACGAAGGAAACTTTTTCGAAGGTAATGCAACTGGAAAAGGGAAATGTACTTATAAAAATGGTGCGATCTGTGAAGGGGATTTTAAGAATTGGCTATTAAATGGTAAAGGGAAATTTTTTAAAACAAATGGTGATATTTACCATGGCGAATTTAAAGATGGAATGTATTCTGGAAAAGGTATTTATCAATACGCAAATGGAAGTACGTATAAAGGATTCCTTAAAGCAAAAAAATTCCATGGACAGGGAGTTTTCACCACTTCTACAGGAAAAAAATACGAGGGAAATTTTTTAAATGGTGAACCAAAAGGTAAAATGCAAGTAACTTATAATGATGGAGTGGTTCTTCAAGGTAACTTCAACGGGTGGAAAATTAATGGAAAGGTAACTGCTAAAGGTCCTAATGGATATTCCTTTGAAGGCGAATATAAAAATAACAAACCAGAAGGGCAAGGAAAACTTGTCAAAATGAATGGTGATGTTTACGAGGGGGAATTTATAAATGGAAAATTTCATGGAAAAGGGAATTATATTTATGCAGATGGCAAACCTAGTCGAACAGGCTACTGGTCGCATGGTAAATATATAGGGAAAGAAAAAAAAGAAACCGGGGAAAAATAGGGAAAAATAGGGACACATATTTTTTATTGATTACAATTGGAGGACTTTCTATGGTATTCAATCCAGCATTTAGAGACGGTGAAGAACTTGAAGAGGATATAGAGTTAATCATCTCTAAAAAACCGCAAATAAGATTGGTCTTAACTAATAAAGCTGCTTATTGGCCTGGTAAAAAGACATTTGCAGTTTCAGATCCTATAACAACTATAAAGGTTGATCTTAGTGAGATTGAAAGCATCTTTATCGGCAAAAAAAGTTCTTTGAGTAGTCTATTAAGCGGAATAGTCATGATCATTTTAGGGGGTGCTTGGACATTTGCTGGATATCCCAATTCATATTATGTAGGATATCCTCAAGCTTTAATTGTTGGTGGAATTATTCTTGCTTTTTTCGGGGGAAAAAGAACTCTGCTTAAAATTTACAGCAGGAATGAAAAATTACAATGGTCTGCTCCTCTAGGCTTTGGTAAAAAATTTAAAGAAGACATCAACACAACAGTTGAAAAATTATCTACATGGGCTAAAAAACATTCTATTTTATTAAAGCAAACATAAGCTACACAGTAGAAATAGAGGGGTCGTAGGAATAGAGGGGGCAGGCCTTGACATTTGACAAAATAATTAATTTTAGCGTATAGAACAGACTAAAACAAACTAAACTACAAGTAATTATTGTAATGTAAAGAAAGGGGGGCATTCAATGACTAAGACTATCTTACCAGCCACAGATATTAGAGCCAGTTATGAACTTATGGAGGATTATCTTCAGATTTCTATTCCTCCGGTAGCGGAAAATGCGGATGACTGTTTTATATCCATTGAGCGGGAAAAGGATAAACAGAAACAGACCGAATTATTTGCGCTAAGTCCGGATAATAAAATCCTTCATTTTTACTATGATAAAAATTCCCCTTCCGGCTGGACCCACAGTGAGGTAGTAGTACCGAATGCTCCGAAAGCGAAAATAAAAAAACTCCTATCCTTCTGTCAAGCAGATGCTTTATTTCTGCTTGTGCAATATAACCATGATGCCGATACAGAAGACTGGCCGCTGTTAACCATGGTGCAGGATAAAGGAACCTGGTATCGTATTACTGATCCCTGGAATGATCCAAATGCAAAACCTGATCCAAATGCTTCAGAAGGGAAATGGCTCACATCTCAATTTGAAGATACTAAACTCTATTGCGACCCTCAAGGCAATAATTATTTCTATGGGAAAACTATTATAGATAGAAGAGCGCTTGACGGTCATGGAGTTGAAACTTCCAATGGTTTATTTGCTTTTAAAATGGAAATAGCTGCCAACATACAGCAATCATATTTTAAAATATCTAAAATCTATTCCGGTGATATTCAGCTGGGAGCAACTGGCAGCGTCTTATGTCTAGCTGGAGGATCTGATGCTGCCAAAGAATCTCTGGTTACTTGTATGGCTAAAGATAACTGGCAAAACATCCTTTACCTGAAGACCTCAAACAGCTTAGAAAACTGGAATATAAAACCTATTACTGAATTAAAAATGAAGCTCTCCGATTTAAAATTTAAAGTTTCCGGTTTAAATTATGAAGAGCTGAATCAGTATCAATTATTCGCTCTTCCGGATACAACCAATGCCTCTTTTTTAATGCTGTCAAAACTAAAAGAACTTGTCTATGTTGCTGATCCTTGGAACAAAAAAACCATTTCCCTTTTAACCGGCCAGGATAAACAGCCGCCAGGAGTTAGTAAGGTCTCACTTTCTAAAAATGTTTCCGGACAAATATTAATCTATGCCATGGATAGCGAAAATAATTTTTTATGGCTCTTACGACAGAACAATAATGACCCCAACAACCCGACTTTCGGCGACTGGATTAAATTAGGCGACCCTGTTTTAAGTTTTACTGCACCTGAACAGACTGAGGCTGCGGCTGAACTTTTTATCGTATTTTCAGATCCGGATGATCAACAAATAAAAATTAAACATTTAAAACAAGATGCTGAAACAACTATCTGGCATACTGATATTTTAGCGACTTCAACCACAAAATCAGATCCTGAAGAACATAAAGTTTATGCCCTTGAACTGACCACCGTAGACAAAAATGGCCGGCCGGTTGCCGAGGTAGCCTTAGCTATCAGCACTAACCGGAAAAGCATCATTTATGCTAACGGTTTTGCTTACCATACCAGTGCTCAACAAAAAGCTGTATGTATAACAGACTCACGAGGGACAGTTACTATCAAAACCAAAGCAGTCTCTTTAAGTGCCCCGGAAATCAGGGTTCATTGCGGTGAGTTTATGAAAGATAATGAAATCAGAAGCTTCCGGAGTGATACGCATGCGCACGAACGGTTAGCCGGAAAAGATCCCGACTTTGAGGTGAGTGAAGCAGCTTTACAAAATAAGGCTAAAATTATTCCTGCTAAGGTGGATGATAAAAAACAAAAATTAGCCAAGCAGCTTCCTGATGCCTTAAAACATATCGGCAATGCCATGCTTAAAAAAAACCAACAACCCTCTAACACAAAATTAAACTTTACCGCTGACGAACAGGGCGGATTTGAATTTGATTTTACAAATCCTGATGCTCCGGTGATCAACGTCTTAAATTCCAGCGAGGCTTTAGCTAAAATTGCGGAGTTTAAACAACATGAACTTGAGGGATTCTTTTCTCATCTCTTCGGAGATATTGTCCATGCCTGTAAACATTTTGTGCATGACATAGAAAAAATAGCTGTTGTAGTAGTGGAAGACGCGATACATCTGGCTATTCATGCCTTTAACGATATTAAACATATTGTGGTTAAATCTATGGATGAGCTGGGAGCTATGCTGGAATCATTACTCCATAAAGTAGAACATCTCTTTAAGCTGGCACTTAATGCCATAAAAGAACTTATCCACTGGCTGGCTGCACTTTTTAACTGGGATGATATTCTCCGTACTAAAGAAGTCTATAAATATTACATTAACGCCATGCTAACCGGGTTAGAGGGAGAGCTAGGAAAGCAGGCTGTCACCTCGATCAAAGATAATTTTGATAAAATAAAATCCATAGTTAATAATAGCTTTAATCAGGCGGAATCATTCTTTGAAGGTAAAAATCTCAATTCTATGACAACAGATGATACCAAAAAGAAAAAAACAGACATGGATAATCTTAGCCAAAGACATAGTGTCAGAAGCAATTATATTTTGCATCATAAGCAGGCCGCTTCTGATACTGTTTCCCTAACCAATGCCTCCTTAATGTCAGCTGAAAAAAAGAGTGACGCTCTAAATGATCTTATGAATTTTATAGAAAAAAATATAAAAGACGACCAATATAAAAAATCTTTAAAAAAAATTGAAACCTGGTTCTCTAACATAAAAGATCCTGAAAATTTTCTGGAAGATGCTTTACTCTCTTTTATCGAAGCCATTAAAGACCTGGTTATCTTTAGTCTCGATATCATGGAAGAATTATTGGAGATATTTCTTAAACTAATAGCTGAGATGATCAAATTGCTTCAGGAGCTGATTAACAAAAAAATTGAACATCCTCATTTTCTCTGCTGGTTATACAAAAAAATATCCGGCGGTGACGACTTAACACTTCTCGATTTAACCTCTCTAATATTAGCCCTCCCTACTACCATTCTTTATAAAGTCAGCCATCATAATCAGGCACCGGTAACCAAAGATAATCTTAGACAATTAACCCCAAAAACTATCACCTGGCCATTCCAAAGTATGAATAAATTAGCTGCTGTTTCGGAAGAAAACGATAAGATTACATTAAAGCTGATGTGCGGTCTATCATATTTGACTTATGGAGTTACGGAATTCTGCCTGGTTAAACCGGAAAACATAGATAAACAAATAGAAAATTCCTTAATGCTGTTTATTGCTGCTTTAGGGATGCAGGGTTTTTCTATTGAAGGCGTTCCTGCCAGATCTGATATTGATAATTGGAGTACGACTAACACTCTGGCCAATATTCAATGGGTTGCTTATTTCTTTCCCTTGATATTAGGAACGTATATAAGCTGTAAAAATATTATGGATCCAGATGATGTAAATTTTGATAGCAATTTCACTAATTTTTTAACTGGAACATTTATATTTATTTTAGGCATGATCCTAACCATGGAAGACACCAAAAAACCGGAGAAAGACCGATCTTTTAAGCCTGAAGATTACGTAGAAGCCATGATAGTCCCTCTTGATATTATTGTTGCGGATATCGCTAATCTCTCTGAAGAAGAATTTAAGGCATTGCAGTATGGTTCGGCTTTATTGTGTAATTTCACCGGAGGAGTCTGTCATGTCGTAAGCGGACGTGTCCGTTAAAAGGGAGAAAAATAGAGACACCGAGGCTGTCCCAAAATGATAGCCTAATTATAGCAAATTTGGCATAATATCAACGAGAAAAAAGGAGGAATTATGTCATTTAAAGAATATAATCAAGACCAACCGTTTTTATTACCATTATCATTACATGAATTCGTATCAGACGATCATTTAGCAAAAGTAATTAATGAAGTTGTTGGTGTTATGGATTTAGATAGATTATATAGGCGCTATTCCAATCTAGGTTGTACAGCGTTTCATCCGCAGCTGATGCTCAAAGTATTATTTTACGCCTACGCGACAGGTGAACGAAGTTCACGAAAGATAGCCTATCGGTTAACAACGGATGTAGCATATATGTATATCGCTGGTTTTCAGAAGCCAGATTTTCGAACAATCAATCGATTTAGAAAAGATCATATAGATGTATTACATGATTTATTTATTCAGATTGTATGTCTTTGCCGAGATATGAATATGGTCAATATCGGGACAATAGCAATCGACGGGACCAAACTGAAAGCCAATGCCTCGTACCGAGAAACGAAACGAGAGCATCATCTTGAAAAAGAGATTAAGTATATTGATGATACGGTAAAGCGGATGTTAAAAGAAAGTGAAAAGGTAGATGAACAAGAAGATCGAGAACAAGGGGCAGATAGAAGCATCTATGAAGTAGATGGACACCTAAAAGATAAAGAAGAACGGAAAAGACGTCTTAAAGCAGCAAAAGAAAAATTGGATAAGGAAAACAAAAAAGAAATTAACTTGACGGATGAGGAAGCTACAACGATGCTGCATAAGCGATCTCGGGCTGAACCTTCCTATAATGGGCAAATAGCTGTCGAAGAAAAAAGTGGAGTGATTGTCGCTGCTGATTTAACTAATAATCCAGCAGAATATGCTGAATTATCAAAACTTATAGAGCAAACTGAAGAAATTTTAGAGGAGAAACCTATCAATGTGTTAGCCGATTCAGGATATTCAAGTTTCGATAATCTTAAATACTTAGAAGAAAGAAATATCAAAGGATATATGCCAGATCAGCGAATTGAAAGCCTTAAAAAAGGCAATCGAAAGAATGCAGAATTTGAAAAAAGTTATTTTGAATATAATGATAAAGAAGACATCTATCGTTGCCCTATGGGTAAAACATTAAAACCGGATGGTTTTCTTAAACGGAAAGGTAAACCATCGTTAAAAAAATATAAAGGTGTAAGCTGCAATATGTGTGGACGAAAACATGAATGTACTAAAGCCAAACAACGAATTATTTGTTTTGATCCGCGGCATGGATTAATGGAAAAGATGCGTACCTTGTTGCGTACAAAAATAGGACAACAAATATATGGCAAAAGAAAATATATTGTTGAATCTGTTTTTGGTGATTTAAAACATAATCGTAAATATCGAGAGGTCTTATTGAGAAGTAAAGAAAAAGCCAAAGGTGAGTTTATGTTAATGTGTATTGGACATAATCTGAAAAAGATAGCCAAACATCTTTCTTTCGAGGGGAAAGCAAGAGAATTACCGATAGCAGTGGCATAAAATCACTGTTTATTAAAAAAACAAAGAAATAGAGAATAAAAAATAGAGAAATAGTTGAAAATTTATTTTGGGACGGCCTCACACCTCCCTTTTTTCAAAATAATTAGTTTTAGCGTATAGAAAAGGCTAAAACAAACTAAACGGAAAGGAGTAATAAAATGAGACTAAGTGCGCGTAATGTTATAAAAGGGACTATTAAAGCAATTGAAATTGGTGCGGTAAATGTAGAAGTGGCTGTAGAAATTTCTCCGGGCCTAGAAGTAACTTCAATTATCACTAAAAAATCATGTCAAAATCTGGGACTTGAGGTAGGAAAACAAGCCTATGTCGTCGTTAAAGCGTCTAATGTGATGATTGGTGTTGAATAAGATAATCACTTAGAATAACTAAGGGCATCTGATCCCTATATTTAAGGGATACAGCATTTCATAAATGTCTGTTATCTAAAATCTATCTATTTTTTAATTTTTAACTTCTACCAAATTCTTTAAAGATTCCGGTAATGATTCTTTGCTTTCCTGAAAAATTACACGACAAGGAATGAAGGGAGGCTGTCCCATTTGTTTAAGAGTTTTAAGCCCCTTTTCCGGATTTAATAAATAATCCATAAACAAGATAGCTTCTTGTTTATTAGGCGTCTCATCTATCATAGTAACACCGTAAGTACACGATTTTCCTTTTTGAGTTATAAAAGAACCAGGTTCTTTACCTGTAACTTTAACTTCAGCTTGACTGTAAAAATCATCATACTTATAGTTTCCTAAGTTGATTTCATCAGGTAAGATAATATAGTTTAAATTATGTTGAACAGCCACGGATAAGTATTCCAAGGCGTAATCCATTTTACCCGATTTTAAGAGAAGCACTAATTCAGCAGCTTTGGGACGTACATTATTTAGCGGACGGTTGGCCAGCAACGCTTCACTCAATTTATCAATTTGGTAATGTTTTTCTGCCAGCTGCAATACCATTAAGCTACGGTAACCACAGGGATCAAGATTGGGCTCGGAATGTCCCCATAAAACATCTTTACGTTGAAGAATATCATACCAGTTACCGGAATTAATCTCTTCGGAAAAACGGCTTTTCTCTGTATAGCATAATACAAGTTGATTACTTGCAAATAAGATATTCCAGGTTGCTTTACCCGGTATTAAATTTTTGTCGATTACGGTAAAATCAGCTGACGCCATAATATTGGCAGGTTCATTTGATTCAGAAATTCTTCGAGCCATGGCTGTGCTCCCCCCTGCCTCTCGAATGATATCTATTTCCGGATATATTGCTTCAAAATCTCTTTCAATTTTGGCAAAAGGAACGGATAAACTGCCGGCATGAAAAATAATTACTTTTTTGGTTTCAGCTTTTGCCGAAGATAAGAATATCGCTGTAACCATGGTTATTAACATGAATAATACTAAAGTTAGCTTAGATATCTTCATTTCTTCTCCTTTTAGGTACACCGTATTTTTAAATAATATTAATTCTATCGTTATGCATATATTGCATAACGCAAAAATACTTTACTTCCTTTTTCTTGTCAAGTTTTTTCATAACAAAAAGGAAAGAACTAAAAAATATTAGTACGTTTTTTAACTAAAACCGTCATCTCGGCTATTGACTATTCTCCTGAGAAATAGCATTACGTTCAGCTTGATTCTCCTCATACAGAGAATGACGTTCAGGACTGTTTTCAGTATAAAGCGTTTTAACCTCTGTTTTCCCCGTAGAAGCTTCTTCTTTAGAGAGAGTGCCATCTCCATCGGTATCAAGAGAACTCTTTAATTCTTGACGTTGGTCACTATTCTCGTCATATAAATCATGCCTCTGCGATTTATTTTCTTTATACAATTCTTTTAACTCTGAAGCTTTTTCTCCATCTACAGAGCTTGCTGCCGGTTTTATAGAGCCATCTGCCAATTTATCTGAACCGCGAACCCCGTCTCGACGCTCTTCTTTGCGCTCCCCCATTCGCTCAGTTCGACGCTCAATCCTTCTATCGGTTGCCTCTTCTCTTTCTTCAAGTACCGGATCTCTTAAATCATCACGCCGTTCAGCCTTTCTCTCTGTGGTACGTTCTACCCGGCGCTCTATTGTTCTATCTGTTGCCCTTTCTCTACGCCCCCTGGCCAACACTTCATTTACAAAAATCAGACAGCATAATAGACTTAAAACTAAAAAAAATCTCTTTTTCATCTCATTATTCCCCTCTTATAATTTTTTATTATATTTAAGGGTCTCTTAAATAGCTTATTAATATACACCCTGTTTTTTAAGACATTTATTATAACACCATGAAACAACATAATAAACAACAATCCTAACATACTACCAACAAACAAGATAGAAAAACAAAACAGCAGACAGACCTCTCCTTCTTTATAAATACTTAAATTTATATTATTGGACTTCCTTTTTGTTTACTAGTACTGGCTTTAATGTTTGCGGAAGCCATCTACAAAATAATAATTGAATTAATAAATTTAATTAAAAAATTCAAGAAAATTAAGCTGCGGAATTTAAAGTAGTTCTTTTAAGAGGTAAAGAATCAAATTCTATACGAATATTTAAGGCAGAAAGTAG
>Ga0180007_10004706_pt1 | contig 14292 bp, 9 predicted proteins | sample MM_PC_MetaG_FD_121122 | JGI IMG/M metagenome (GOLD analysis project Ga0180007, IMG submission 121122) | Groundwater microbial communities from the Aspo Hard Rock Laboratory (HRL) deep subsurface site, Sweden - MM_PC_MetaG | ecosystem: Environmental > Aquatic > Deep subsurface > Groundwater... | reverse complement strand
GTCTCGTTTGACATCTGCGTCCCCCTGCCACCTGAACCGGGCGGTCAGCTCGATGCCAATATCGACGTAGGCGGCGTTCAGCATCCCGACGGTTGCCGGGCGCGTCAGTACGTCCATCTCCACCGTAGCGCCGCTGGCCTGGGCGATCTCGGCGAGCCGTTGCACGGCGTCGAGGTCCAGCTTGCCCTTGTCGTCCTGAATCTGACTACAGCCGGTCAGCAGGCAACCGGCCAGTGTCAAGAGCAGCAATGTTCCGAGTAAGCGTTTCATGTCTGGTCTCCTTTGCCAGTAGTTTCGCGGTCCCCAGCGTACAGGCGGCGGCGAGAGCGGCGGCGAGAACGGCGACGAACACCGCCTGGCCCAACCCCCAGCGCCGCGCGCTGTAGCATTGGGCCATTGTTTCCAAGCCGTCGAGCCGTCTTTTGTTGAGGATGACGGTGGTTTTCAGACCGGGAACGCCGCCGTTGCCGTAAACGGCGTCACACAGCTTGTTTACCTTGTCTTCAATGCGGTCAAGCTGGGTTTTTTGAGTCATTCTGTGTGCTCCGCTTGTGTTTGGCTTCCCGCCCCAAGTCTCGCAAGAGCCGTTTGCGGCGGTTGAACTCGGCCTTGTCGGCGGCGTTCTCATTTAGCGCTCGCTGCCGCTTGACCGCCTGAAGGAAGTCGTCGCTGGGCATCCAGGCATGATAACGCCCATTGATGATGTTGTTCACGTCCCCGGCGGCAATTCCCCCGGTAATCATGGCTTGGCGGACTTCGCGGCGGGTCTTGCCTAACTGCATGGCGGCCTGGGCTTTTATGTGCATCCAGTCGAACAGTTCGCGGCGGGACCGCTCAAAGGACGTATGTGCTGACCCTAATTCCTCGTCGGACACGGTGCCCCGGTTCGATGCTACACGGTTAAGGGCGCTGCTGGCGTCCTTAACACCAGTCTGGTAATCCCCGGCATGGAAGGACAGGGATTGGATGATGTCAAGCTTGCGGGCACGAACGCCCAGGTTGGCCCACAATTCGGTCTTGGGGTCGTAGACCTTGCCGTAGTGGTTGATCGTTCCTTTGTAGGCCTTAGCTAAGCGCGTCAGGCTCAAAACCGTCCCCGGCCCCACGCCTGCCCAGAAGTGGAGGAACCTATCCTCCCATCGTTTCCAGGCATTATCCTGCGGATTGAAGACACGGCCGCCCAGCTTTTTCTTGTTGCGGGCGATGTCCATCAAGCGTTCCCAGAGAATTTCTTCGGACGCATAGGGTTCCAGCGCCTGGCGCGTGGCTTCCCACATGGCTTCGCCCCAATCCTTGCCCCGCAGGAACGCGGTGAGCGGCTTTTTCAACGCGGATGCCGGGTCCGTAAAGCCAAGGTCGATGAAGTTTTCGGGGTCGCCCAGGTAGACCAATATCGAGTTTTCTTCCCAGGGGGCGACGTGTTCTCGCACGGCCCTGTCGTCGTCCCTGGTCACGCCGGAAGCAAACATGCTGGCCAAGGCCGCTGCGTGCGGCGCGCCCCAAGCGACAGTCAGCCCTACTAGCCGCCTGGCACCGATATGCCGCGTCTTGGGGTCTTTCATCTCCTTCGTGATTTGTCGGAACGTGTGATACGCAGTCCGGTTCACTTCCCAGTAGAAACTGGGGAACTGGCCGATAACAGGAAATTTCCGGAGTATCCGAATGGCGCGAGGCACATTGGACCATGTTGGATAGCTGTTGCGCACAATGTCGGCGCAGTATTGCTCGCGGGCCTTCAGGTCGGGGATGATCTTCCTGTAAGAAATCATCTCGTTCTCGAAGCCATAGACCTTCCAAAAGTCATCCTCCACCCGGTACATCTCGGTGAACGGCTTCGTGGCGGTCCGTAGAATCTTCGTCCTGTCCAGGTTGTTCTTCAGCCCATCCTGAATCGCGCCCCGCAGTTCGTGCTCATGCACGCTTTCTCCAACGACGTTCAACTCTTGCAGACGCAGGAACTTGGCCCGCCATTTGGGGGAACTGGTCAGGCCCAGGCTGGCAGCCATCGTCTTTGTTGCGCCCTCCATTTGGCCCATGTGCCAATGTCCCTGCACGATGGCAAAGTAGGGGTTCGCCTCGAAGTTGCGCAGATGCGTCACATGGCCGAGGACGGTTTTTGAGTATTTGACAAGGGCGTTCGCCTTGAAGTAGAATCGCAAGAACTTGTTGTAATCCGCCTTCGGTCCCAGCGCTTCCTCGAACGCTATCTTGACTTCCGGGTAGGTGTAGAGTCCGTTGAGGGGTGACATAGCTTCGGACTTTTCGGCGGCGATCAATGCCTTGGCCGCCGGGTCGATATTGGGGTCGCCTTTCTCGAAGAAGAACTTGCCCTTGAGCCCCGCTTCCCTGACGGTGGTTAGGAAGTCGTCGTTGGCCAGAAAGTTGACCACCTTGGTGACGGTTTCCATGTAGTTCGTCAGGGGGTTCATTTCCTCGCCGAGCAGGGCGCGGATTTCGTTGGGGATCTTCCCGCGCTTCGTCAGAATCGACAGGTCTTTACTGCCGAGTTTGCCGCGCCGAACGACGGCGATAATCCCCTCTTCGGCGGCTTTCCCGCCGTACAGCAACGCCCTGATTCTGTGCTCGATTTGATCTTCGGTCAGATAGCGACCCTTCACAGCTTCTTCCACCGTCGCTCGCGCGTAGTCGGGCAAGTCCCGAATGTTGATGTCATGGCGCCGGGCATAGCGGAGTAGTTCGCGGTAGGTCAGCGCCTCCGTGTTTTCGGGCACGTTGTATTGGCTGCGGAACCACCCCTGTGCTTTGTTGCGGACTTCAGGGGGCACCTTCTTTGCCCACTCCGGGTCCGAGAACGCCTTGTAAGTCCGGGTGACATAGATGCCCTTGTTCTCGTCGAACTTGACCTCCAGCTTGCCTTGGACGATACCCCGGTCGATGAATGCCTGGGAGAATACGTCTATCTCGTCGCGCATCTTTTGGACATGTTCGCGGATGCCTTCGGGCAGCGTTTCGGGTTTGGCGCCCTCAGATAAGACCTTGCGGATAGCGGGGTAGTCTATCTGGTTCTTGCCCTTGTAGGCGTCCTTTGTGGCCTTCAGGAAGTCACGGGCCGTGAATCCCATTTGGGTGATTTGTCTTCTCGCCCAGCCCTCGGAGGCGATTTTGGCGTCGAACACATCTTGGGGCAGATCGCCCGGCGCCGTGAAGTATTTCCGCAGGCCGTGGCCGACCCAGCGAATGGCGCCGCTCTTGTCGGGCTTGAACTGGACAATGGGTTCGTCTTTGCCACCCGGTTCCGGCGCCTTGGGGGGTGCGGGGGGCTTGGCCGGGGGCTTAATCGCGCCAGCGGCCTCTACGGGGCCTTCTGCGGGCTTCTGGGGGATTGGGCTGGCTAGCTTGCCCTTTGGTTCCAGCCCATACTCGGCCAGGACTTCGGGCGGAACCGGCTTGCCGGCGCCGTGGGCGCGTTCGATATGCTGGCGATGAATCGCGTCAGGGCCGACATCGGAATAATCAAATCCCTGCTTGTCGCCAGCCAAAACTAGGCCGCGCTCGAATTCTGCAATTTCGGCTTCGGTATAGCCCCGCTTGCGTGACCACGCTTTCCAATCCTTGGCATCCCACGGTTTCATGCCCTTGGGAAGTGGACCATGCTTCTCAGCGGCCAGCACGGCCTTTTGATTGGCCTGAAATTCTTCGCCGAATTCTTTCTTCCCCATTTCCCACGGTTCTTTTGCTTTCGTCACCTTCTCGCCTGGGGGCGTCTCGGCCAGGGAGACGGACTCGCCCTTGGCCAACCGGGCATCGACCTCGGCCTGGGTCAGTTTGGGGACTTCCGGCGCCTTCGGCTTCTCGCCGCGTTCGATGGGCGACACGACGGGCTTCTGGGGCGGCGGGGCTTCCACCTTCGCTACTGGCTTCGGCGGCGTTATCCCCTTTTCGGCTTCGGCTGCTTCGATGCGGGCTTGGTAGCCCGCCTTGTCCTTGGACCGGATTTCCGGGGCGTTTTTGACCCCGGCGACGTGTGCCCGGCGATACAGGTCGTCCCAGGTGGCTTCGGTTGGCGGGGTCTTGCCCGGTTCCGGCGCCTTGGGGGGTGCGGGGGGCTTGGCCGGGGGCTTAATCGCGCCAGCGGCCTCTACGGGGCCTTCTGCGGGCTTCTGGGGCTTCGCCTTGGCTTCCTTGGCTTCCTGCCATTTCATCACCTGCGCTTCGGCGGATTCGCTGATGCGCCGCGCCGCCCGTTCGCCAAACTTGGTTCCCTTGAACACAGCAGGGAACAGGGCCATCTCGATGGCCGCAACCGGGTCTTGGGTCTGAGCATAGGTCGCACCACCGGCACCGACACTCTCGCCAACCAAGCTGGGAATGCCCAAGGCTTGCGCCGCTTTGCCGCCCCCGGTCATGGTCAGGCCAAGTAGCCCGCTTTGGGCGCCAGCCTCAAGGCGCTGTTCCAGGTCGCCGGGCGTGGTGCCTGCGCCATGCGCGACGAAAGCCCCCACGCCCTGTTGCCAGGGCTTCAGGGCGCGGAATTGAGATGATGCCGCGCCTAGTCCACGCCCAGTGAGATACATTTCGCTGACGAATCGGGGAACGGCCCCCGCTATGGTGTACGCGCTATCCAGCGCCGCCCCAGCTTTGTCCTCGGACCATTTGCGGGCCGGGGGCTGGGTGAAGACGTTGGACCCGGCGATAACGGCCTGGTTGACCAAGTCGCGGGCCTTCGCCGAAAGAACGGGGCGAGGTTCATACCCGCTGGAGTACGCCCCCTCGTCGTCGGGGGGCACGAGCCCCATGTCAATTCTGATTTTCTCGATTTCGTTGTTGCGGTCCTTGGTGCGTCCCAGGTACGGGATAATCATGCCCCGCTTTTCGCGCTCTTCCAGTTCCACCCGGATGGCTTCGTCCAGGATCAGACCGGCTTTGAGGCGGGCAGGCTCATCCCAAATCGCCCGAAGGCCGCCCATCGCGGTGGTCACGGGCCTCGGCTGATGCCATTCCTGATTCATGCCCACCGCTGGCTTCTTCAGGGCCAGGTCGGCTTGGTAGGCTCGCTGTTCTTCGAGGGATGAGAATCCCGGCAGCAGCCCCTTGGGGCGGACCGTCCCGGGCGCCGGGGGCTCGGCGGCGAATCCCGCTGGCGTCACGTCCTGGGGCACGGGCATCGTGGCGATGGCTTCGGGGACGGGGGCCTGCTGGGCGCCTGCTCGCATGGCCCATGCCTTTAGGTCGTCGCTTTCCGCTGGTGCGGTGCCTGCCTGCATGGCCCAGGTTTTCAGGTCATCGGCCATTACTCAATCCAGCCCAGGGCTCGCTTGGCGTCCTCAAGCTCTTTTGTGGCACCGGGGGGCATCCGACCATCCGGGTACTGTCGCTGCAATCGTTCCAAGACGGTTCTGGGGGCTTCCTGTGTGGCCTGCGCTGTCCGCTTGGGCGGCATCGGAATTTGGGGGATGGCGGGCCCAGTGGTGGCGGCCCCGTGCTTTGCTTCCAGTTTTTCCACCGCCTCTAGATAGGCTTCATCGAAATCCGTCTTCTCTTGAAGCAATTCGGCCAATCGTGCTTCGGTGTAATCTGGGGGGCTGTCGTTTTCGTAGTCGTAGGCGCGTTTTGCCGCCCTGTCGGACCTGCCCCGCAGGATGGCGATCCACGAAAGTTCTTGGCTGTTTATCGCCGCCTTCTCAGCCCGCGCGTCCACTTTCCTGCGCCATTCCTGGGCCTCGTCGTATTTCGTTTTGGCTAGGGCGAGGTCTTCCTTGCGCTCTGTTTCGTGTTGCTGATCCTTCAGGGCATGTCGTTCCGCAGTGTAAACTTGCCACGGGCTCATCCCGCCCCCCATCCTCAGCCGGTTCTCGCGCTCGGCCTGGAGGTACAGACCATACTGCTTATAGAGTTGCTCCAGATCGACACGGTGCTTCGGGCCACGGGACAGCCCGGACTCATAGAACCAGTCTCCTATACTTAGGATCGGTTCCATCTGCGGCTGCTCCATCGGCATCATGTCTGGGGGGGATATTGCCGATGGTTGCGGGGCGGGCATTATTGCCGTTTGTGCGGCCGTCGGCGCCGGTGCGACCGCCGTGGGCGCTGCCGCCGGGTAATCTTCGGCCCTCAGCCGGAAACTGTAGTCATCGTTGAATCGTGACATGTCAATATGCCCCAATCGTATCATTCCGGGTTATATCTTCCAACCAAGCTGGAAGAACGCGCCCGCCACCGTGAATACTCGCCTGTTGCATCGTTGTTGGTGCGCCCCCGAATGCTGTGCGCTGGGTCTGTCCTTGCTGAAGACCAGTGGCGCTGGCAGTGCTGGTTGTGGCGCCCATTGTTGATGGCGCGGGTGCCCTTGGACCGGTAAGCCTCATTCCTTCGGATACATCCGGGTATGGACCCGTATACATTCCCCGGTTGAGAAATTGTACTTCTTCTTCCATAGGATACCTTACCTGAAATTTGGCAATGTCCATCAATGCGTCCGGCAACTGGGAAGTCAGCGGGGCCGGGTTGTACTGCGTGCGTGGCTTCTTGACGGCTTGACCTATCGTACCACCTACGGCGCCCCCCAGACTAGCGCCTAGCGCTGCGCCGGGGATAGCGCCCACGCCGGGAATCAGAATGCCCCCCAAGATAGCCCCGGCGATTGTCCCGACACCCGCCGCGCCACCACTACCCCAAAAATCACTGTGGCTGGCTTCCCGCTCTATTCTTTGGTCGTATTGTTCCTGCTTAAAGCGAGCTATCGCGCTCTGGATGGTGTCCCAGCTTTCGCGACGATAGCGTTCGGCGGCTCTTCGACTCTCGCTAGCCCAGTCCGTGTGCATCTGGGCAGCCTGCATGGCAGCAGAACGGTAGGCCCCCTGGGCTGCCAGCCATCGCTGATTGGCGGTTGCCTGGGTCTGCTCTATTGATGTTCTACGCGCACCTTGGTATGCCATGTTACCTGCTCCAACCCAAGAAGAAGCCCTTGATGATCTCGCTGACTGTTTCTGCGGCGTTTATGATGTTACTTGTAGCCGCTTGTTCGAGTTCAAGCCTTTGCCCCTCGTCGGCGTGGTCCATCGCCCACTGGAGGTACTCTCCAACGAATGCTTGTGATTCCGCTTCGGACGAAAGTACCCGGTCCATCGTGGCCGCCGACGGAATCTCCGTGGGCGCCGCATAACTCTCCGGCCTGTCTTGCAGAAGCGACTGCGCCGCCGTTTCCCCGCCGAATCTCATCTGTGCGGCCTGGGACGCCATGCCAGCCGCCGTGCCCGCATACGGGTCAACGCCGGGAGTGGCGCTCTTGTACTCGGCGATGATTTCCTGCAACCGGCTAACCACTTTGTCCCTATCGCCGAGTTCGGCCGCCGCCCGCAGTTGGAAGTCAGTGTTGAAGGTTTGCTGAAGCGATTCCAAACCAGCCCCGATTTGTGCTCGCTCGCCTGCCCCCCGGAACCCGGCCGCGGCTTGCATCTGAGGCCCAAAGCCGGATGCCCCACGTCCTGTGCGGTCGGCCTGGGCCACGGCCGAGGCGATGGCGTTAGCCTGCCCCTTGCCGATGTCTCGTGCCGCCGCCGCCTTCTGGCCGGAGACGAACTCATCCGACATCGCTTGGTAGCCCGGCTGGTTCCACTCGGTCAATCGCTGATGGGCGGGCTGGTTCCGGTAGTCAATGATACCCGCCTGTAGTTCGCCGATGCCCGCCGTGCGGGCGGCCTCAAATCGACCAAGGTGTGCCTGCCACGATTGGCCCAGGGTGTCAGCCGCGCCGGTTATCTCCCCGGCCGCCGTTTCTGCCGCAGATCGAAGGGCGCTGGCTCCGCTTTCTCTGTCTGTGCGCGCCGTTTCCTCAGCGGCGTGCCCCAGCATTTGTTCGATGAACCAGGCATCCCGCGTTTCCTTGTCCCTGCTCAGATAGGCTTGATTGAAGAAATCAAGCGGGTTGGAATATACATCCCGAAACCCTTCCGGCACGGCAAAGCGGTTGCTACCCTGATTCCATTGGCTGAACTCGTTGGGGTTCGCCGCCGCTCGCTGCATCCAACTTGCGGCCTCGGGGTGCATGAACCACGTCGGCGACATGGGGTCAAAGGGGCCGTAGGCGTCGGCCGTCTGCGCCGCCTGGGGATACACCCGCTGGCCGTCTACGTTCATCGTCGTGTTGAATCGGTCGGAGAATCCTTGCCGAATCGTCGGATACTGGCGTTGCCAGATATTAGCGAGTTCTCGATCCGTCATCGTCCCGGTTGCCGTTTGCAGTGCCATTCGTCTATTCCTCAATCCAGCCGGTCCCGTCGGACCGGAATGTTTTCGTGTCGTGCTGGGTGGTTATGGCGGTGCTCGCCGCCGCCGCCGCACCCGCCCGCTTGATAGTCTGCGCCGCGACCGCCGAGATCGTGATGTTGTTGACCGCAGCGTTCCCCCCGAAGTCCTCAATCCGAAATCGCTTGCCCCGCAGGTTCGTCGCCGGGGGCAACGAAACCGTTACCGCCGCCGTATTCGTATTCACCTTGATCACATAGTCGCCCGGCCGGATGGTCGCCGCCGTATCGACGTACCGCGTCCGCGTCGTCTTCGTCGGCCCACCGGCCAGTTGGGCCGTCCTTACCCGGTCGTCCACTTCGGACATCCGGTCGTAGATTCGCCGATCTTCCCGGCTGGGTCGTGACTCGCGTGGTCGCAATGCCCTTCTCACGGTGACACCCTCGTTCCTTCAAGCGCGTAGCCCACCAGCTTCGACTGGTAGCCCTCGGCCAGCGTGAACACCGGCTGCATGGCGTTCGACCGATAGCCTAGCCGCACGATGACCGGGGCCTCGTCGAAGTGTTCCTGGGGGAACGCCATCTGGTTGGCGGTGGCCGGCACGGGCTTGTCGCTGTCCCCGTCGATGCGGCTGTAGGCCCCCACGGTGCCCCCCGACCCGTTCTTCAGGAACGACGCCCTCATCCAGTCCCAGCGCTTCTGCACGGCCGTCTGCCCGTCGTGGTACGGCCCTTCCCAGCTCGCCGCGAAGTTGTTGCCCCCGTCGTCATAGGCCGTCAGGCTGCCCTTCAGGGAAATCGAATCCTCGTCCGTGCTAGACTTCTCTCGCAGCAGGAAGATGCCCGGCGAACCCTTGGCGTGGACGCTGCGGGTGCAGCAGGGGCCGATGGTGTCGGCGTTGCCGCTATCCATCGGGAAGGTCTTCCAGAAGACCCAGTCGCCGGTAGCCGTGTCCCAGCCCATGATCCCCGTATCCTTGAACGCGAACAGGACCAGGCGCAGGTCTTTGTAGTAGGCGGCGCTGATTTCGTGGCGATTCAGGCCGGCCACCCAAGATAAGTAGGTATTCTGGATGGCATCGCCGATAGAAACCGAGTTCACGCCGTCGAAGCGGTAGATATTGTCCTGCCCGGCGTAGAGGATCATGTTGCCGTTGGCCGTATCCACCTCAATCAGCGAATCCCGGCTGATGCAGCCGTGGGTGCCCTCGACGGGTTCCAGCCAATCGCTGCTGGTGATGTCCATTTCGTCCGTGCCGAGCACGACTTGAACATTGGTCAAACTGTTCACATTCCCCGCGAGCCGATGAATCTGCTTATCACTAAAGATGAACAGGGCGTCCCGGTATTCTTGCAAGGCCAGGCCGTTCTCACCGGCGGGCAACGACCGGAAACTGGTGCTGGCGACGTGCTCGACGTGCCCCTGTAGTTCCTCGACGGATTGGCTGAAGTAAAGCAGGGCGCCGGTCAGGTAGTACATGCGGGCATCGTGGTAGCAGAAGGCGTCCGCCTGGGGCGGGATGCCGTTCATCGTGCAGGGGCCGTAGTTGTAGTTCGTGGTGTCGTCGGCCTCGGCCCAAGTCGCTCCCCCGTTGCCCTCGTCGCCGCTGGCGGCCACGCCCGCATCATAGCTGAAGCTGGTCTGGTTCTCCTCGTCGAACGCAATCGTGGCCAATAGCCCTTCGTAGCCCATGCCGTCCGCCCGCCCGTTGTAGATGCGGTAGTGGGTGGCTTCGCCGATCAGGTCGTCGTGGACGACGCCGGTCACAGCCACACGCAGGGCCTTGCCCCCGGCCGACATATCCAGGGGGCTTCCCGTGCATTCGATAGCATCGCTCTCAACGTCGGTATCCGAGTTGTAGCGAGACACGTAGACAGTGACCGCCGCCCCGTCCATGTCGTTGTTGCCGCCGGCGACGGCGCTGCACGTCGGGGCATGGGTAGCGGTAGTAAACGCTTCCATGCCCACATCGGACAGGTGGGCGTTGTCCAGCTTGTTCCGGTAGACGTAGTTCCGCAGGTCGGTGCTGACGTAGGTGTCGCCCCCGTAGTCGTAAAGTGCCCCGCTGCCCTTCAAGAAGGGACGAACGGAAATCGCTTCCGTCCAGGCGGCGGGGTCTAAATCGGGCGACCACGGCTGGAAGAACACCTTCGTCTTGGTCAGGGCGATGGCGTAGTCCACGTCCCCGGACACGTAGCGCATGCTCAGCACGTCGCCGATGATGTGCCCGGCCCCGTCGGATTCGGACAGCCCCGGGCGCTGGGTCACATGGCCGTCGCGGACGACGATGTTGTCGCAATCGGCGCAGTAGCCCGGCGGCAGGTTCCGGGGATTCATCTGGGTATTAACCCCGCGGAAGAACGGGCCGTCGTAATCATGGGGCGGAAACAATCGGGGCATCCTCAATACCTCGTAAGCCAAGCGCCCGGAACCACCGGGCTGTACTGGTTGATGTCCGGGGCGACCGATTCCAGCCGGTCGCGTAGGTCGCTCAGTACGCTTATCATGGCCCCCGAAGCGTTCTGCTCGCCGCCGGCAACCATAACCGCCGCCCGCTGGGCGATGTATTCGTGGTGCTCATCGGGAATCTGGACCGCTTCATCGTCGTCGGCGCTGAGTTCCGTAACCACCGGGGCATAGCGCACCTGTAGCGTGTGGCTGCTGGTGGGCTTCACGCAGAAGCCCAGGTAGTAGCCGCGCAGATACATGAAGGGCGGACCGGCGGGCGCCCCAGTGTCGTCCCACACATAGCTCCGCGAACTCCGGTAGCCCGCCCGATGGTCGCCGCGCCAGGGGAACCGGGCCGGGACCGGGTTCTTGGTCGTATCGCCACTGGGATAGCGGCCCACGAACAGAACCTTACGGGGCACCGTATCGAGTATGGCGCTTTCGCCCGTGTCGCGGAGATTGTATTCCTGGGTGTCGGCCGCCCAGGTAACGTCCTTGTTCGTGACCACGGGATAGCAGTCCAGGGCGGCCAGCAGGTTGACCGCGTCTTTGTAGGCCGCGTTCAGTTCCATCTTCAGCACGAAGATGGGGACCGTGGTCGGGGTTACGCTGGGGGTAAGCGGCGTGGCGTCCCGCACGACGCCGGACGTATCGCCCAGCCGGGCCAGGCACAGCAATTGCAGTTCCTTGAACGTCATGTGGACACCCCCTGCCCGACAAGGCCGCCCGATTCGGCGAATTGGTTGCTGAAGAAGTTCTGGTCCAAGGCGCAGTTATAGGCCAGAATGATTTGCTCCAAGGCACTACCATCGTTGTGCAGGGCATAGTACCCCCGGTTGTCGGCGATGGTCCCGGTAGCCGCCGTCCCGGCAGTCTCAAAGTCGATGATCCCCGCTGCGTCGTCGTTCTCGACGTTGTACAGGTAGTTCCCGGCTATAGTTACGTCGTTGTGTGTGCCGCCGGCGGCGTAGATGCAGGCGCTGTTGAAGTCGCCAGCGATGTAGTTGCCGACGATGGTCGTGTTGTTGGTATCGCTGGATAGGCCAATACCGTAGTCCGAAGCCGTAGCTGCGCCGAGCAATTGGATGTGATTCCCGGCGACGATATGATTGTTCCCGCCACTTAAGAGAATACTACCAGTCGGGTAGTTTGCACCGCCCGTATATATCCGACAGCCTAGAATGTGGCAGGCGTCCGAAGCATTTGACATAACAATCAAGTATTGGCCCGGCGCACTGACTTCGTTGAGCCTCAACCCAATCAGGGTAACATTGTCGGCGGCCATCGTGATGTAAGCACCTTGGCCGATGCCGAACGTCGGGAACGACGCCCCGCTGCGCAGCCCGATGACAGTAACGTGCGACTTGTTGAGGGAAAGCGCTGCGCCGAGGGTTTCCGTGTGCGTCGGCTTGATAACGATGGTATCGCGCCGACCGCTCACGCACTGGGTGATGGCGTATTTCAGCGTATCGAACGGCAGGTCCACCGTCCCGTAGTTCGGATGGTCGATGCCAACCGTGCCGTCCACCCAGAAGACTCGTCCCGTAGGGATCATGCCCAGCGGTAGACCCTGGTCCACGGGATCGAGCACGGCGTCTGCGCTAGTATCTACGGGGAACGGCATTAGGTAGACCTCGACGTCGGGCAAATTGCCCCGGCTTCCACGACTTCGTTACTGAAGTAATTCTCGCATTTGGCGGTATCACCCGCCCCGCTGAATACCGTAGTGGCCAATGCCTGACTGGCGCCAACCATGCCGCGATTGTCCGTGATGACCCCCGTGTCGTCCGTGTGTTCCAGAAAAATCTTGCCGGGCGTTACCGTGTCTGTATTCACGAGCCGATTGTGAACGATGACAAGGTCGGCCGCCGCCGCGCCTGAACTGTCGATGACCGCCGTCGTAAAGGCGCCGACGATGTCGTTGCCGATAACCTGACCCCGTGCGTTGCTCGTAAAGGCGATGGCCGTCGCCGAAGCGTTTGTCACGCCCCCGTAGCAGATTCGGTTCCGCAGGAACAAGCCGTCAACACCGCTGGTTCCACTGATCGTCGCCGCTGCATAGTCAGTGGCGGCCGTTGCGACCGTAAAAAGGCAGTCGATGACTTGACAACCGGCCCCGGTGGCGTAGTCGATGACCTTGGCCAGATTCGCTATCCCCACCTCGAAGTGCAGGTTCTCCAGCCGGATATGGTCGTCGTCGATGTTGACGGAGGCGTCGGTCGCCGTGGCCATTCGGAAGATCGGCCGCCTGGCGCCCTGAGTAATGCCCACGACCGATGTATCCGACTTCGTGGCGAATTGGAACTCGTCGTCGTCCTCGATAGTTTCGTCGTGCCCCGGCTTGACCAGGATCACGTCGTAGTTCGCGTCGGTGCAGGTGTCGATGGCGTACTGGATGGTGGCGAACGGGGCGTTTATCTTGCCCCGTCCGCCAACGTCCGCAGCATCGGAATCGCTGTTATCCAGCCAATACGTGTCACCCAGAATCGAGCCTTTCGCCAAGCCGCCCTGCACCTTCGCCAATGCTAGGTAGGCGTCCTCGGCGACGAAGTAGTCCACAAACCCCATAGAACACCTTCCGTTTATGTCGTCCACGCCGCCTGCGCCCCAGCCACGATTGATTGAGGCGCAGGCGTTGGTTGACTGAAAAACTCATGGCACTCACAGCATTACGTCGAAGCCGTAGCCGAAAGGCCGGCCTCTTCGTTGTACTCGTTGGCCACATAGTTATTGACGCGACCGCACGCATCGCTGTCGATGGCGGTCAGGATGTCGTTGTCGTCCGCCATGTAGCACTTGTTCTCTACCAGCATCCCGGTCGAACCCGTGAACAGGTCAATACACCCGGCCAGGTCAATCCCACCCAAGGTGTTCATCAGGTAGTTGTTTTCAACCCGCATGGCCAAACAAGCGGCCGTGGTCATGCTGATGCAGCCCGTCGTAAACGGCCCCTGGATGTGGTTGCGCAAAATCTTGACGCGGTCGCAGGCGCCGACAATCTCGATGCCGTGAGTGGCGGACGCATCTACCGTGTAAATAAGGCAATCCTCAACGGTCAGATCGTCGGCCGCATTCGAGGTCAGGATGGAAATCAGGAAGTTCTCGGTCGCCACGTTTTCAAGGAACGAGCAATTCCTGATGGTGACACCCGCTGCCGTGATATTCAGGCACTTGGCGATGTCCGCATGGCCCGCCTTGAACGTCATGTTCTCGAAGGTCACGCCCGCCCCCGATATGGCGATGTTCGCCGTGTCGGCGGTTTCCAGGGTGAAGACAGGTCGGACGCCAGGGGAACCCTCACCGATGACCGTCACGCCAGCCACGTTGAACGTAGTCGTTCCAGTCAAATCTTCCGTGTGGCCCGCCAGAACCTTGACAACATCGTTCCGGTTGGCCACGCAGACCGCTTCGGCGGCGGCCAGCGTAGTGTAGTCACCGAACCCGGCCGTCTTGTGGACCGTAATAGTCTGGCTGGTCGTCAGGTCGGTTGTGGTGTTGGCTTCTTTGCTGCTCAAGACCGTGCCAACCGTGTTGCCGCTTCGGACGCAGCCCCCGGCGTCGATGCCGACGTTGATGCCGCCGGTAGCCAAGGCTTGCTTACAGACATTGTTGACGACCGCACCCGTCGTGTCGGTATAC
>Ga0180007_10004704_pt1 | contig 14294 bp, 11 predicted proteins | sample MM_PC_MetaG_FD_121122 | JGI IMG/M metagenome (GOLD analysis project Ga0180007, IMG submission 121122) | Groundwater microbial communities from the Aspo Hard Rock Laboratory (HRL) deep subsurface site, Sweden - MM_PC_MetaG | ecosystem: Environmental > Aquatic > Deep subsurface > Groundwater... | reverse complement strand
TTAAAAAATACCAGGCTAGGGCACCAAACATAGTTAAGTATATTAATATTAAGGAAGTGATCGGTAAAGGTGGTGGTGTGAAAAAAGGATTTGAAGCAGCTACTGGTGATTTAATTGGTTTTGTCGACGCTGATGGCTCAACATCTCCAGAAGAGTTTGCTCGTTTAATAAAAGAAATATATAAAAATGATGGCGTAATCGCTTCGCGTTGGAAAAGGGGAGCTAAAGTAGAAAATAGAACCTTTATTAGAAAAACAATTAGTTTGGGATTTATTTTTCTCGTTAAAATTCTGTTTTGGCTACCTTATTTTGATACACAGTGCGGGGCTAAAATATTTAAAAAAGCAGCTATTAAGAAGATTTTACCAAGGCTCTGTGTAACTAACATGGCTTTTGACGTGGAGTTATTATACTTGATGAAAAAGAATAATTTTCACATTGAAGAAATACCTACAGTCTGGATAGATAAATCAAGCTCTTCGATACTGGGTTCTCCTTTTAAAGTCTTGGTCAACAGTTTAAATATGTCTTTGACTCTAATTCATTTAAGGATAAAATATATTTTTAATTAATTTTAAATTATATGGCCACAAAAAAATATCTTACAGAAAAAAAGAATGTTATCATTACTGGCGGAGCTGGGTTTATCGGTTCACATTTATGTGATGAGTTAATTAAAATATCTCATGTAATCTGCGTCGACGATTTTTCTACCAGCAATATTGAAAATATTAATCATTTGTTGCAGAATCCTAATTTTATTTTTATCAAACATGATTTGACTAAACAGATTGATTTGGATGAATATAATGAGTTGGATAAATTCAAGGTAAAATTCCAGGGTATTCAGGAAATATATCATTTAGCCTGCCCAACTTCTCCCAAGAATTTTGATAAATATAAAATTAAAACGTTGCATACTAATTCAATTGGTACGATAAATATTCTTGAGCTGGCAGTAAAACACAAAGCTAAATTTCTTTTTACCTCTTCAGCTGTAATTTACGGACCACGCTATAAAGATTCACCAAGATTCCAGGAGGATTACCAGGGTTGGGTAAATATAAATAGCCCGCGAAGTTGCTATGACGAGGGTAAAAGGTACGCTGAATCGGCTGTTGTTACTTATCGTGACATTTATAATATTGACGCCAAGATTGTTAGAATCTTTAGGACATACGGACCAAGAATGTCTCTTTTTGACGGTCATATGCTTCCCGACTTCGTTCTACAGGCATTAAACAATAAGCCGATGATTGTTTATGGCGATAAAAACTTCACCTCAACTTTTTGTTATGTCAGCGATATTATAAACGGTTTAGTGAGGATGATGAATTCAAATGATAAGGGTCCGATAAATTTCGGTCACTACGAAGAATACAAAATGATGGATGTAGCCGATCGAATTAAAGAAAAAGTTAATTCTCAATCTGAAATTGTCTTTCAAAATCCTTTACTCTTCATGACACCGCTTGGCTTGCCTGACATTACATTAGCCAAACAGAAATTAGGCTGGTTTCCCTTAGTTGGTCTTGATGAAGGTTTGGATAAAACTATTGAAGATATAAAAGCTAATCAGCACTTACTGGATCCTTTAATCCACAAATATGAAGAGGAGCGGGAGGAGGAGAAAATATGAAAGTTTTGGTTACCGGAGGCGCCGGGTTTACCCTGCACCAACCTTTCTTGATAAAAATTATATTAAAAAAATAATTCAATTATACATTATATAAATATATGAAAATTTTAGTAACCGGTGGTGCAGGGTTCATCGGATCTCATCTTGTCGATAGATTAGTTAAGGAAGGTTATCAGACAGTAATTATTGACGATTTATCTAGCGGCAAAAGAGTAAATATTAATAAATCAGCAAAATTTTATAAAATTGACATTGTTGATAAAAAAATTAAGGACATATTCCACAAAGAAAATTTTGATATCGTTTTTCATTTGGCAGCGCAGAAAAATGTGCGAACATCTATTATTGATCCAATTTATGATGCAAATATAAATATTCTTGGCACTTTGAATATTCTGGAAAATTGTGTAAAAAATAAAATAAAAAAATTTATTTTTACCTCTACTGGCGGTGCGATTTATGGCGATGCGAAAGTAATGCCAACACCAGAAAGCTATCTGCCACAGCCGAATTCACCTTATGGTATTGCCAAGCTGGCTATTGATAACTATCTATATTTTTACAAATTAGTACATAAATTAAATTTTGTTTCTTTTCGTCTGTCTAACGTCTATGGTCCGCGGCAGGATCCAGAAGGTGAAGCTGGCGTGGTAGCTATTTTTATTGATAAGATATTAAATAAAAAAACACTTATTATTAATGGCAGTGGCAGGCAAACCAGAGATTATATATGCGTAGATGACGTAGTTAATGTTTTTATCAATGCCATTAATAAAAAAGTATGTGGATATTTTAATGTTGGTACAAGTAAGGAGATATCGGTAATTGATTTATATAAAATGCTAGCTAAAGTGTCGAGGACAAGGCCTAAAATAAAACACGGCCCACCAATTAGTGGTGAGTTAAAATGGAGTGCATTGGATGCTAAAAAGGCAATGAAAAATTTTAATTGGAAACCATTGATTAGTTTGGAAGTTGGCTTAAAATACACATATCAATGGTTTAAAGAAAAATATGAGAAAAAGAGTAAAAAATAAAAAAAAGGAAATAGTCGCTATTATTGGTTTAGGCTACGTAGGCCTGCCTTTAGCTTGCCTTTGTGCTGAAAAGGGTTATAAAGTCTACGGTTTAGGTAAAGATAGAAAAAAGATTAATCTTATTAACAAAAGCATCAGCCCAATAGCTGACAAAAAAACAGATGAATGGCTAAGGCAAGTTAAAATCGAAGCTACTGCTGATTATTCAGTGATCAAGAAATCTAATATAATTGTGGTTTGCGTACCTACACCGGTAGATGAACAATATAATCCTGATTTAAAGCCAGTTATTTCTGCCACCGAGGGAATAAGAAAAAATTTAAGGAAGGGACATTTAGTGATAATGGAATCAACTGTTAATCCCGGTGTCTGCGAAGAGGTAATGCTGCCTATTCTGGAAAAATCTGGCTTAAAGGCAGGTAGGGATTTTGATTTAGCCCATTGTCCAGAGAGAATTAATCCAGGGGATCCTAAATGGAACGTAAGAAACATACCGCGCTGTGTTGGTGCGCTCACCAAGAAAGGTTGTGAGAGAGCTGTAAAGTTCTATAAAAGCATTCTGGAAGCCGAGGTTACACCCATGAAATCATTAAAAGAAGCAGAGGCAACTAAGATAATTGAAAATGCTTTTCGGGATATTAATATTGCTTTTGTCAATGAATTAGCTAAGTCATTTGAAAGGCTTGGTATTGACTTGATTGATGTTATAAAAGGCGCTTCTACCAAGCCATTCGCTTTCATGCCACATTGGCCGGGCGTTGGGGTTGGTGGGCATTGTTTTGACGGACGTGAGTGGGTCACAATTCGCTTTGGTTATGACATCCAGACGCTCACCTTTAAGCAACTTGATCACCTCCTGCAGGTGAAGGCCATGGCAGAAACTTTTCGTGCGGGGAAAGTACTCTGTCGGGCTCCGCGTGATCTCCAGGTGCTCTCGTATGACCTGGAAACGCGGAAAACGATTTTTCGGCCAGTCAGTCTCTTCACTCGACAGCGAGCCGCTTCCCTCATTGAACTGCAGACCGATTACAACGTCAAAGTTCGGGTAACACCCCAGCATCCCATGATCGTTCAGCGTGACCAGCAGGTGCGTCTTCAGTGGGCGCGTGACATTGCCGTGGGCGATCAATTCCTTTTGACTACGAATATTCCAAGTGTCCAGAAACGACCGACCGAACTTGATCTCCTCGCTATCCTGCCGCCCGCGTTTCTCGCGAAGATTCGCGTCAAACTCTTACCGCAAGATGTTAAAAAGTACGGGGATAAACTTGCCAGTATGCTCACTAGTACAGCAGGGAAGCGGGACTACCTACGCGACAACAGCATTCCCGTAAAAGTATGGTTACGGCTTGAACCGAAGCTCAAGATCAAGCGCTGCCGTCTCCTGCTGTGCACTGGCAGGGGACCGTCATTCAGTCAACTCCGCGCCGTGTTGCGAGTAGATACTCACTTTTCTCGGCTTTTGGGGTACTACCTTAGTGAAGGCTGTCTGACAAATGAGAAGAAGACAGCGCGGTTGCGTTTCACCGTCCATCCAAAGGAAACTCAATTTCTTGCAGATCTCCGTCATATTCTGAATCGTCATGCTATTGTCTTTTCGGAATACCGTGATCCGAAGTGGCGAGCGCACCACGTAAAGGTGTCATCAGCAATTCTTGGGTATGTTTTCCAACACTTCCTGCAGACGGGTACGGACTGCTATTCAATGCGTATTCCCCAAGTGGTCATGGGAAACGCCCAGTGTCGAGCAGAGGTTTTGAAAGGCCTTTTCCGTGGGGATGGGGGCGTGCAGTACGTTACCGGTCGTCGAGCATATGTCAAGCATGGACGGACGTACGTGCACCGAAACAACTCTCTCTCCGTGAATTATTTTACCTCATCACCAGTGCTCTTTCAGCAGGTGTCCCTCTTGCTCCTGGAGCGGGGCATTGTCCCGAATATTGAACGCCGACCGGGGCTTATGCGCATCAGTGGGGATGAAAACCTTCAGCGCTTTCTGGGAGTTTTCGTGGATCAGAAAGCTGAACGATTGCAAGCGTACTTCCGGAATCAAAGAAAAGTGATCTCATACAGTCGTTTCCACCGCGAAACTGGATGGATTACTGTACCCGTGACGCAAAGCCGGAAGATACCAGGAGAGAACGTATTTTCTATGGAGGTAGAGCAGACAAATACTCTCATTACGAGCAACGGGCTTATTGTCCACAACTGTATCCCCGTTGATCCATATTATCTTATTGAACGTGCCAAAATGTCCGGGTTTGACCATAAATTTTTAAAATTAGCCAGAGAAATTAATAATAGTATGCCAGCCTACACAGTTGAGAAACTTCAAGACGCTTTAAACCAAATTAAAAAGTCGGTTAAGGGGACAAGTGTTGGTATTTTGGGCTTATCATATAAAGCTAATGTGGGTGACCTAAGAGAAACCCCCAGCCTTAGAGTAATTAAGCTTTTGCAAGAACTAGAAGCAAAGGTAGAGATTTACGATCCTTATTTTCCTGATAAATCAACTGTCAAGAATTTAGATGAATTATTAAAAAAATGTTATGCTTTGATATTAATCACTAATCACCAAGAGTTTGTTAATATGGATTTGTCAAAATTGAAAAAATATGGTATAAAAGTGCTAGTGGATGGACGGAATTGTTTGGTAAAAGAAAAAATTAAAAAATTAGGAATAATTTATAAAGGTGTAGGGCGTTAATCATAATAAAATGAAAACTATAGTAATTATACCGGCGTTTAATGAGAGTAAATATATAAGCAGTATTCTTTGTAGTGTTATAAATTTTGTGGATAATATTGTTTTAATTGATGATGGATCAACTGACAAAACTGCCGAAATCGCCAAACAAGTTAGTGATAAAATTTGCGTTTTAAGGCATAGGATTAATTTAGGAAAGGGCGCCGCTTTGAAAACTGGCTGCTTAGCGGCTTTAAAATTAGAAGCAGATATAATTATAACAATGGATGCCGATGGCCAGCACAAACCAGAAGATATTCCAAGATTTACCAAAGAAATTCAAGAAAATGATGTTGATATAGTTTTTGGTTCAAGGAAAATAGGGGAAGGTATGCCCTATATGATGAGAGTTGGTAATAAATTTCTTTCGGTTATTGTAAATTTATTATTTAGGGTCTATATTTCCGACACTCAATCCGGATTTCGTGCCTTTAAAGCAAATGTTTTTGACAAAATAAAATGGAATTCTCATAATTATTCTGTTGAGACAGAGATGATTGTTAATGCTGGTAAAAATAAATTAAAATATTCCGAAATAATAATTGATACTATTTATCATGATAAATATAAAGGAACTACAATTTTCGATGGTTTAAGAATATTTTTTAATTTACTAATTTGGAAATTAATATGATTGGTATACAAATTCTTGCTATTATCTTTGCTTTATGGATGATTTATTTTAGTTTCTTACACTTTCGTCGGAAAGAATTTTCCTTAAAAGAATTAGTTTTATGGATGATTTTATGGATCGGTTTAATCGTAGTAGTTATTTTTCCAAAGAGTATAGATTTTATTTTAAAAACATTTAGTATAACAAGAACTTTTGATTTAGTCGTGATTGTAGCTATTGTAGTAGCTATTGGCGTAACGTTTAGAAATTATGTAATTATAAGAAGATTAGAGAAGAGAATTGAGGATTTTGTCAGAAAGGAAAGTCTAAAAGAGATAAATGAAGATAATTAGTGATATGGAAAATGCTAGATCGAAAATTTCAGTGATTCTTCTTAATTATAATGGTCACAAACTTCTTGAAATATCAGTACCATCACTAATTAATCAATCTTATAAAAATTTTGAAATAATTTTAGTGGACAATGATTCAACTGATGGTTCTTTAGAATATATAATATCAAATTTTTCTCAGATTAAAATTGTTAAAAGTCCATATAATAGTTTTTCAGCCGGTAATAATACTGGTATAAAAAAGGCCAATGGAGATTATATTTTCTTTTTAAATAATGATGTCGAGCTCGGTAAATACTGTTTGGAGGAATTAGTCAAAGCAGTGAAACAAAGCCCAAAAAACGTAGGAATGTGGGCTACTAAGATTCTTAATTATTACAATAGAGGTATTATTGATAACACAGGAATGTTGATTTATCCTGATGGTATGAGTAGGGGGAGAGGAAGATTAGAGATTGATAAAGGTCAATATGATCACACAGAAGAAGTCTGTTTTCCTAGCGGATGCGCTGGCCTTTATAAAAAAGAAATGCTGGATGAAATAGGTTTATTTGATGAGGATTTCAGATTTTTTGTGGAGGATAGCGACCTGGGCTTTAGAGCAAGATTAGGTGGGTGGAAATGTATTTATGTGCCAAAAGCGAAATTATACCACATGTATTCAGCCACCGCCGGTTCGTATTCACCCAATAAAGCTTTTCTAGTTGAGAGAAATAGATTATGGTTAGCCATTAAAAATTTTCGATTGCCTATATTATTACTTAACCCTCTTTTTACGTTAAAAAGATATCTATATCAAATTTATGGTGTTTTAACAAAAAGGGGATCAGCTGGCAAATTTGTCGAAAGATTTTCCAGTTTTCAGCTAATGTGGATTTTAATTAAAGCTTGGCTCTCTGCTTTAGCCGGTCTTCGGATGATGGTTAGAAAAAGAAAAATTATTCAAAGAAATAAAAAAGTATCAAGCAGTGAGGTGCACTCTTGGTTTAAAAGATTTGGAATATCAGTAAGAGAATTAACTTTAAGAGATTAATAAATGAAAATTGCCCAAGTCGTTTCTACATTTCCTCCTTATGAAGGTGGCATGGGAAATGTTTGTTATAATATATCAAAGAAATTATTTGAACTAGGACACGAAGTAACAGTTTTTTTACCGATAAAAAAGGATATATACTCTCGTAAGGCAAACGAGCAATTTAAAATAAAATATTTAAAACCCATTTTTTTTGTTGGCAATGCAAGTTTTTTACCTTCCCTTAGCAAAGAACTTGCGGGTTTTGATATTATTCATTTACATTATCCCTTTTTTGGGGGCGATATTTTTGTCAGAAGAGCAGCCATAAAGAATAAAATTCCTTATGTCATTACTTATCATCAAGATGTTTACGGTGGTAGTTTATTTAAAAAAATGATTTTTAAAATTTATAATTGTTTATTTCAAAGGTTGATTATGTTGGATGCTAAAAAAGTATTAGCTCTATCAAAAGACCATATCGATAATTCCAAGGTAAGTTATTTAAATAAAATTCCTGGTAAGATTACCATTGTTCCTAATGGTATTAATTTGGAAGATTATGTCAAGCAAGAGAATATAACTGATATCAGAAAAAAATTTAATATAGAAAAGAAAATACCTATTATAACTTTTATTGGCGCATTAGATAAAGCCCATTATTTTAAGAGATTGGATATTTTACTGAAAGCAATTCAGTCACTTAACATAAGAGCTCATTTATTGATAATTGGCGATGGCGATTTAAGGCAGGGATACATTAAGCTAGCGGATGATTTGGGCATATCAAAACAAGTTACCTTTGTTGGCAAGTTAAATAATTTGAATGCTATACAATATCTAAAACAAGTGGATCTGCTTATTTTGCCATCAACGGATACTGAATCATTTGGTATTGTTTTAATTGAAGCCATGGCTTGTGCTAAGCCAGTAGTCGTTACTAATCTACCAGGCGTTCGTGCAGTGGTACAAGATAAAATAAATGGTTTATTGTTCGAAAAAGGCAATGTAAGTGATTTGATTAATAAGATGAATCTATTACTAGATAATTATAAATTTGCCATTAATTTAGGTAAAAATGGTAGAAAAATTGTTGAAGCTAAATATACTTGGGATGCTATTGTAAAAAAACTAGAAAATATTTATTTAGAATGTATTAATCATTAAACCAATATTTCTGTTATAAGTATTTGATTTATTGTAAATAATTGATTTTTGAAATGATTATTAATCCAAGCAAATCTAATAATTTATTAATTCTAATTATACTTGTTTTAGAGGTTATTTTGGCAATATTTGTATTTTTGTATCCTGTATTAAAACCAATACCCGTTGGTACTGATGCAGCTACGTATCTAAATGATGCCAAATGGATTACAAATAATGAAGTGTTGCCCGCACCAAAACAAGCTACTTATCACGGTTATTTAGCATACCCGTCACCATTTACTAGTCTTATTATTGTTTTACTTAATAAATTTACAGGATTAAATTTAGTATATCCATTATTTTCTATATATCAACTATTTCTTATTTTTTTGATTATTTTATCTAGTTATTCAGTTGGGAAGATTTATAATAATTTGATGAGCTTATTACTTCCCATTGCCTTATTAGGCAGTTTTGCTATTATAAGACTTTTCATAGGTTCAACGGTGTCAAATTTACTAGCCTTTGTTTATATTAACATTATTTATTATTTAGTTTATCAGTATCTTATAACTAAAAAGAACAGAATATTAATATTAATAATACTTTGTTTAATAGACATATTTTTTACTCATAACTACTTAACTGCACCATTATTTATCCCACTATTTATTCTATACACTGTGTTTATCTTTCTTGTTGATAAACAATTAAAACACTACTTATTTATAAATATAAAAAGGATTAATCGATATATAAAAACTTTTGTATTATTAATTTTTACTGGTTTACTTTTATCATTTATATTTTTTTATAAATCAGTGTTCTATGAGGCAATAAGCGCTTTTTGGAAAACCAGTGTTGAAGATAAATTTAGGGGGGCAATACCTGCTTCTCAATATGGAATTTATTTAGGAAGCTTTGTTTTTTTAATAGCAATAGCCGGTCTAATATTTTATATTATAAGATTTAAAAAAAATATATTATCTTATAAAATATTGCCGTTTTTGTGGATTATATTTTTGTTAGGTATGCTACAAACTTACAGATTAGGTTTTGATTTTTATTACGAAAGAATTATTTTTTTGGCTGCGATATTCATTCCATTTTTTGCCGCTTATCTTATTAATTTTGCTTTTGAAAAAACACCAACTAGTCGCAGATACTTCATATTGATATTAGCGTTATTTTTTGTATTAACTATTACTAGTGGGCTTAATAAAGTATGGGCGCTGTATGATAGTTCAAATGCAGTAAGTAAAAATCAGATCATGGCACTAAATTTATTGAAAGACGTTTCACAAAATAATGATTTGGTTTATTCTAATGTTAACGCTGTGTCACAAACGGCTCATGATATTATGATCAGTGGTCGGAATATTATATATTTATCCACCGAAATTGTTTTTTGCAAAGAAAATACAGCCTGTTTGGCATTTAATGAACCGAATGATAAACTAAGTATAGACTATTTCAAGAAAAATAATGTAAAATATTTTTTATTTATGATGCCTAGTTATGAGGGAAATGAAAGATTGAATATATTAATTAAAAAGTATGAATCCAGTAATTACTATAATGATTTAGTAAATTTAAGTGATGTAATGTTATTTAAATTAGCAAACTAATATTTTTTTACTAGCAGTTAAATTGTATCAAAATCCACCATCTTAAGGTGGACTCTTTTATTTTTTATAAAAAAATATTAAATATTAAAAAATTTCTTATATTTTTTTTGCCATGTAGTTTTATCAAAGGAATGTCTAACAGTTTCCAAAGCCGAATTACCAAATTTTTCTCTTAGAGCTGAATTTTCTATTAATTTTTCAATAGCATTTACTAATTGATTAACATCTGGCTGTATTAACATTCCATTCTCATTATCTTGAATAATATCATATAGACCACCAACATTTGTTACTATAACTGGTTTGGCTGTAGCCATCGCTTCTAAACATGCCAATGATGTTCCTTCTGAATAAGCCGTTGGTATAATAACTAAATTTGTTAAATTGTAATATTTCGGTAAATCAGTAAAATGGTCTAAATGTCCAAGGGTAATAATGTTTTTTTCCAATTTCAATTCCTTAATTCTTTTAATAATATAGTCTTTAGCAATTCCTTCTCCTGTTATTATAAGAAGTATCTCGGGGTATTTTCTTTTTAATAAACCCATTGCCTCTATAGCATAGTGGATACCTCTATTTATAGATAAATTTCTTGGAAATAAAATGACAAATTTACCTTCGTATATTCTTTTTAAATCTTGATCCACTTGTTGTGGTTTAAATGTATTTGTATCAACATAGTTATGAATAATTTCAATTTTGTTTCGGTAGTCAGGTAATTCAGATTGGACATAGCGTAAGAGGGAGGAGTCGACAGAAACAATTTTTTTTAATTTTTTAATAGCAAAATTTGAGAAAATTTTTCTATTAACAAATCTGTTAAAGTGATAGAATGTGGATAATAAGTGTTTATATGGAAATGGATAAATTTGTTTATAATATTTTATATATTCCTTTTTAGGTATATCCCAATCAATGCCATGACAAGTTGCCGTCATATCCTTACTAGCAAATGGCCATGCATGCTGTAAATAATGAAGATGAACATAATCAATGTCCCTATCTAAATGTTTTTTCCAAAACCAGTTAAACTCATAATAGTTTTCTGGAATAAATCCTATCCTTCTGCATATTCCTGGTAATTTAATACGTTTTATTTCTATATTATCAAATAAAAATTCTTCATTTTTGTCACCAATTTGGATTACTTTTACTTTGTGACCCAATGATATTAAGAATTGTGATAAATCATAAAGATATATCTCAGCACCGCCTACTAATTGATTTTTTGATGTTTTATATATTTGTTGATTACCAACAAAGTAACATGATATGATATTAAATTTCATAGCAAATTAACCTTTTTTAGTTTTTAAAAATTAGATTTATTAACTCTTTTTGATAGTAGACCACTGTAAAATCCCAGAAAACTAGCGATAAGAATTACAACTCGACAGGAGCATAAGTATAATAACTCTCCTATTTTAATTGAACTTATTTGTATTTTTTTTCTAAATAAAGGCAATGATGAATATATTAAAACTATAACAAAATAAATAAAAAATAGCCAAGGTACATATATAGATAATATTGGGATAACTAATAAAATAATAAAAAAAATGCCGAGAAATAAATAGTAGATCAGTCTGTTTATTATTTCACCGTCTCCATATGCATAATAATAAAACTTTTTAAATAGTTTTTTGTGATTGTTAGGAATTATCCATGTAACAAAAGCCTTCGGTTGAAAGAAAAATTTGCAGCCAGCCCGTTTTAATTTTAAATCAAAAAGTGTATCTTCAGCCGCTTTTTTTAAATTTTCAGGGTATCCGCCAACTTTTAGCCAACATTTTTTTTTAAAGGCAATAGATCTGCTAGATGGCAAAAAATTTCTTCCATCTATTTTATTAAGTGGTATTTCAATAATTTTTACTAGAGCAGATTGGAAGGCTGTATTTATTGTCATATAATACCATCCACCAACAATATCTATATTTTTATCGTTCTCAAATGGTTCCAATAAATGTTTAAGCCAATTATTATCTAGAATACACCCTGCATCGGAAACGGCGATATATTCATATTGTGCATTGGTTATGGCAATATTTCTGCCCTCGGCAATGTTTATTTGCTCTTCCTTAATTATTTTCACACGATTATTATTTTTTGCCCATTTTTCTATTATTTCAGTTGTGCCATCACTTGAACCGGCATCTGTAAAAATAATTTCATCTGGTTGTCTTATTTGTAGTGAAACAGATTTTAAAAAATTTAATATTGATTCTGCTTCATTAAGCGTTGTAATTATAAATGAAACTCTTATTCGTTCCATAATGTTATGTATATCTTTGCTAAATTTTGCCACGTTTGATTTAGAGCCCATTTATGAGGCTTAGTAAATTCAAATTTGTAATTGAAATTATTTGATAAATAATCATGTAGCTTTTGCGCCAAATCATCTGAATCTTTACTTAAGGAGATAAAGTCGTTAGCATAGGGGAAGGATGCAAGACGTTCATATTCTAATTCATTTTGATAAATTGCAAATACAGGTTTTTTATATAATGCCGCTTCTAATGTAGCAAGATATCCATTAGTTATTACAATCGATGTAGAGTTAATGTAATTGAAAGGATTATTAACAAAACCAATTAATGAAATATCTAATTTTTTTTTATTGGAATATTCACGAACAAAATTATCTAAATTACCTTCACCCAAAAAAAGAATCCTTGGTTTATTATTATATTTTTCTTTGAGTATTCTGAATGATTCGAGGTATTGTTTGATGGGGACATCTTTTGAGATACGAGATAATACAATTATATCTGACTTACCCTGGAGTTTATTATGATTTTTGACAAGTTCAGCGGCGCCATACCTTATTATTGAAGCTTTAGTGCCATACCAGCTTTCTATGAATTTTCCTATACAAATATTCCCACTAGTAAAAGTTTCTGTTACTTTTCGAAAAATTTTAACAATTATTTTGGGTGGGTAGTTGCCCTCCCATCCATGAAATGTAATAAAGACTTTTTTAAATGGGAATATCAAGCGAAGGCCTAAAAACCATATAAACAGCTGGTAATCGTGGCAATGTACTATTTCTGATTTGGAGACAAGATTTGTATATTTAAATAATCTTATTATATTTATAAAAGTGCTTATGATTGGTAAGGTATTGGGTTTAAAACGGAAAATCTTGATACCATCTGTTTCTGCTTCTTTGTCAAGATTTTTTTCGTGTTGTGTTGTAATGACAGTAACTCGATAATTTAATTTAATGAGTTCCTTGGAGATATGATAAACATGTTTTTCAACTCCGCCACAATGAGGATAAAAAAAAGGTGATAACATCAAAACATTTTTTTTATAATCAAGATTCATAATGACAAATTGATTTTTTGTAAAATTCTAATACCGCTATTGCCATCACCAAAAGGATTTTTCCACTTTATTTTCCTCTTAAGAATTTTATTAGTGGCCACAACGATTTTTTTAGTGTTATGCCCTACTAAAATATTTCCACCAACGGCTATTGTTTCAGGGCGTTCTGTATTATTTCTGAGCGTAATGCAAGGCGTCTTAAGTATACAAGCCTCTTCTTGAATTCCTCCTGAATCAGTGAATACTACTCTAGCTTGTTTAATTAACTGGAGCATTTCTAGGTAACCAACAGGATCAATAATTCTGATATTTTCTGGCATTTTTATTTTGAATCTGCGAAGATTTTTTTTAGTACGCGGATGGATTGGGAAAATAATCACATTTAAAGATTGTTGCTTCGTTGCTTTTTCTAGCCCATTAAAAATTTGTCTAAATACTTTCTCATTGTCAACATTAGAGGGTCTATGAAGAGTTAGAAGACCAAATTTTTTTGGTGAAATTTTTAATTTCTTTAGTGGACGTGTTTCAGACTTGGATATTTTAATATTATATAAAACAGCATCAACAATAGTATTGCCAACAATAAAAATCTTATTTTTAGGGATGCCTTCCTTGATAAGAATTCCCTTTTGATGAATAGTGGGAGCAAAAAGTAAATCAGAAATATGGTCAGCTACTATTCTGTTTATTTCTTCTGGCATTGTTCTGTCATAGCTTCGTAGGCCAGCCTCAACGTGTGCAATTTTTATATCCATTTCTTTTGCCGCTGCCATGCCACCTGCTAAAACAG